>SDBT01008289.1_pt1 | contig 16987 bp, 14 predicted proteins | sample 2277101 | NCBI WGS metagenome assembly SDBT01 (sample SAMN10404973, study PRJNA504765) | marine sediment metagenome | isolation source: marine sediment core GS10_PC15, 103 cmbsf | place: Arctic Ocean: Southern Knipovich Ridge | collected 2010
ATAGACCATCTGTTTTGATTTTATTGATAACCTGCTTAACCTTAGCAGGTTGTTGCCTGGCCTTTTGCAATAAGTTCGCCTTCCCAAATTGCACGAGCATGCGTTCAGTGCCAGCGGAAATTAAACTTTTTGATGTTTGAATTAAAATATCTTGGGATTTTAACCGTGGTATAGGAACATCAGTAACATCTGTTTCGCCCTTAAAGAGTTTTTGTAACACTTGTTTCATTATACCTTCATCCCGTCTAGAAAGATGCGACACCACAGTTCTATACACATTACGGAAAATAAACTGTAACTGGCATCAACCTTGGCTTGCCGCTCTAACGTTAATAAATGTGAGACGGAATTATAGTTGAAAAGCCCCCTATTGTTAATGCTGGACTTGGATAATAAGTCATTGACAAGCTCGATATTCGGGTTTTTTAGCCATTGACGCAGCGGGGCTCCAAACCCTGTCTTTTTTCGATAGCAGCACATTAATAAGCTAACTTCTCAAAAAGTTTATGAAGCGTAGCAACAGATGAATCCCATTCATATTTCTGCGATTCATCGCGGGCTCTTTCTGCTAAGGTATCAATAAGCTTTTCATCTGGATACAGTTTCAATAATTTTTGGGCTAAATCTTCGGGAGAGGTTGGGTCAAAATACAACCCGGCACCATTTAAGAATTCGGGCATTGGTTCTCGGTTCGAGCATATAATTGCTTTGCCTGCAGCCATTGCTTCTAACAAGATGTTAGGACAATTTTCACACCCGGAGGCAAAAATAATTAATTTGGACTTCTGGTATAACGAAAGCAAATCATCAGAATTAACAAAGCCTAGTAACTCAATATGATCTTTACAGCCCACTTCATTCAAGGTTTTTATTAGGAGGGGTTGATATTGTGAAGTCATTTTTCCAACTAACTTAAGTTTACAATTGGCACCAGAAACCCGTAAAAATTTTTCGAATCCCTTAATAACTTCCACCTGATGCTTATAATAATTTAAGTCCGATACGTATAATACGTCATGTTCATTCTTCCGCCGTTGTATCTGCCTATATACAGAATGAACACCATGAGGAATGATGCTGGATTTATGAAGAATTTCCGGATTATGCCTGCATATCATGTTCTTTGCATGATTTGAGAGAAAAACAACGTGATCTGCAAGCTTATATCCAGAGTAAAATCTTTTTTTCAGTAACTTTAGCCTAAACCACTGCCAAGAATATTTATACATATCGACATAGTTTTCTTGCAAGGGCAACATATTCTGAGACATTGTCACTATTGAGGCTGATTTGTGTGCTCTACAACTAACGGTACCTCCTGGATAAAAAAGAATATCATAGTCAGTAATATAAATTTTTATCGGAAGAATTATCTTTTCAAAGAAGAATCTGATAACCCTTGACTTATTTGCAGGTAGAAAGCTGAAGTCTCTAATGTTAGGGATTTTTGTTTTTTCATAATTAGCTTTACTAAAACCATATATATGCAATTCAACATTTGGGTAAGTGGCTAATCTAGGAATTAAATTATTAAGATAGGTTACACCACCCCCATGCAATGCAGAGAAACAATTAATTAATATCTTCATAATCTTTATTCTCCTCTAGCCACATTAGCAAAACCAGCATGTACCAGATTTTGTAAACATGTAATTTACCATCCAGAAACAATTTTTTCATTTTCATAAAACCTACAGGCTCAAGGAATTTGTGTTTGGAGAGTATTGTTATATCAAAATACTGATCTAGAAAATACTTTAATTCATTACGTAACCATGAATCCATAGGGACATTAAAGCCGGCTTTTGACTGATTCAAGAGTGAATTTGGCAAATATTGTTTTGCCACGCTTTTCAAAATAGATTTTGCTCCATACTGATATTTTAAGTTAGGTTTTATCGAAAACGCATACTCAACCAATCTATGATCTAGTAATGGCTCGCGTGATTCAATGCTGTAATGCATTGTCGCCCTGTCTACTTTTGTGAGTATATCATCAGGTAACAAGTAATGTAGGTCAAACAGCATAAAACCATTTAAAAAACTGACTGGCTTGAATGCAGTAAGATCAGAAATGTTATTTTTAAATTTCAGCAAGCTACTTAACTCACTTTGGCTAAAGGCAGTTGAGCCAGAAAAATAAATATCTTCAAATTCTTCAGCTAACATCAGGCTTGATAGTTTCTCGACTCTAGGGATCTGTTTAATATTATTTAGCGTTTTGAGTTTTCCTGACAGAAACGTTTTGATGCTCTTTGGTACCTTAGTCCAATGCTGCATTCTAGAATATACTCTATATTTATCATACCCTCCGAATAACTCATCTCCACCGTCAGCACACATCACAACTTTCAGGTGCGACTGTGTATGCTTTGATAATAATAGTGTTGGCAACGCAGAAGAGTCAGCAAAAGGTTCATCATAGGTTTGATTCAATAGGGAGATCATGTCGATTGCATCATTAACGGAACAGTTAAAGCTATAGTGTTCTGAGCTAATATGATCAGCCATTAATCTTGCTTTATACCCTTCGTTATATTGTTCCTCTGAAAAACTAATATTGAAAGTTTTAACAGTTCCAAGCTCCTCAGCCATCATAGATGCAATGAGTGATGAATCGATACCACCACTTAGATAGCACCCTACCGGAACATCGCTAATCAACCTATACTTCACAGATGAGCGAATCAGCTCTTCAGTTTTGCTAACAACGTCAGGGTAATCATATTTTTCACTTTTCTCTTCTAACGTCCAGTATTTATTTGTGAGCACCGCATTTTTTTTTATATCATATTTAAGGTAGGTACCCGGTAATACTTTATGTGTATTATGATAAATACATTTTTCTCTTGGGACATATCCAAACCTTAAAAACGACGTTATAGCTTCACTTGACAATATCTTTTTATAATTAGGCGTAAGAAAAAGAGATTTCAATTCCGATGAAAATCCAAATGCTTTGTCTGAATGATGGTAGTATAGCGGTTTGATCCCTACCCTATCGCGAACCAGTGTAAGTTCCATTGTCAGCTTGTTATAAAATACAAATGAAAACATACCATTCAAGCTGCTGAGGACTTCATCGATATCTCTATCAATGAGCAATCTTAGCAATACTTCAGTATCTGATTTTGATTTCAACTGGACATTTTTGCCTAGTGTATTACGAAGCTCTTTGAAGTTATAAATTTCACCGTTAAATACCAGAATATAATTCTGACATTCAGAAATCATGGGTTGGTTTGCAGCAACACTGGTGTCTTGAATGCTGAGTCGAGTGTGGATCAAGGAAACTTGTGCGTCACTATAAGTGCCTGTATGATCAGGACCTCGATGATTCAAAGAAGATAACAAGTCTTTACCTATAGGTGAAGAACCATTGCCTGAGTCGTTTACGAATCCAATAAAACCACACATTATTTAACCTTCAAACTAAACTTTTCAGCCTGTTTTACGGCAATATTAAATAGCAGAAAAATTAAAAGTCCAATGTAGGTTAATTTTAATGTTTCATTGAACAAGCCATAAACTGCAATTGCAATTAAACCAGAAAAGACTCCAATATTTATTTTTAAATATAGGCGTAACAACTGAAAATAATAAAAGCAAAAGAGTAGCATTCCAATAATTCCAGTACGTAATAGCACATCCATGTACTGACTATGAGCTGAGCCAAACAGTGGATAAAATAAATAAATCCCAGCAAACCCACTTCCCGTGAGTGGATTTTGTCTAATAGTGGTCATCACAGCAGACCAAATTTCTAACCGAACATAGGTCGATCCAACCTCACTATGCATTTGTTCAGGGGTTGCATTAGATAATATCATTGATAGCGGTTTTATGATGCCCTTAACCATCTGCAATAACACCGTCTCAAAGATTGTTCCATTGCCTATGGCGACCATAATAATGATTAGAGCACCTAAAATAACATAATTAAGGTTGAGTCGATCCCTGTCTAATAAAACTGTCGCGACAAAAAAAGAAATACAGCCTATAAAGAAAGCTATGTATGCTGAGCGAGTGAATGAGAGAAAGATGGTGGAGACTAATAGAAAGAAAACAAGCGAGTAAAGAAAGTTTTCACTAATTTTATTTAGGGAATAAACCGCAGCAAAAACCACTAACACAGTAAATCTTTGTGGCCAGTTGGGAATATAGCCTCTCAGCCCACCCTTTATTGAATGGTACGCATCAGTCAAGATAAAACCATGCCTATGAGTAACCAAAATGACAATAACCCACAAAGCGTATATAGCGGAAACTAGCAATACAATTTTACATAAATCTTCTAATTCAATACTGATTTCCAAGCACATTACGCAGATTGGCAAAATGTACAAACAAAAGCTAACAAACTGTCTTAGTAAAAAATATGTCCCCTGATTATGAAAGATTAGTAATCCAATTAAATAACAAAGCACATAATAAAACAGCGTTACGATTATATAGTTTGGAACCCCTCTAAAAGAACATTTTTTTAGCGCAAACAGAATGAGATAACTATAATTTACCCCGTATGATAAGTAACTAATAGGTGAAAAAAGAAAAGCATATAAAAAAGTAGATAGTTTCTTTGGTGCAATACTCTTTAGCATGGTCTGGTACTTCTTATGTGTCTCTAATAGTAAACCCGTCACAGAGGAAATGATTATGCAAAATCACGCTTTTTCTGACAAACAGCAATGATTTCCCCGGAAAGCAAACCGGGTCGTAAATTCCGTAACTTAACAAACTTATTGCCCCAACCATGCCACTGAATAGGTCGCCAGCCACATTCGTTTAGTAAAACTGTGAATGCACTTTGGGTAAAGCAATGTAGGTGGTGCCCATCCCATCCATCATTGCGCCAATTGGAAATGGGGCCGTCAGAACCGGTCATAGGCAAATGGCCAAACAGCAATTTGATTCTATGCTTTAAATACGCGTAATTTGGCACTGAGATAATCATTGTCGTTGTGTCTTTGGCAATACGATAAAACTCATCAAGTAGGCGGTAAGGGTCTAATACATGTTCTAACACTGCTAAACACTGTATTGTATCAACAGTGTTAGAAGCAACATCGGGTAAGAGGTCTTCAGATGATTGATAGAGTTCAATATTCTTTTGTTCACCCTCTCTCAGATACTGCTTAAAACGATCAATCCGAACTTGACTGATTTCGTATCCGATGGCGTGTTTATAATAGTTCGCCGCATACAATAACAACTTGCCCAAGCCAAAACCATATTCTAAGACAGTAGAATTATCCACATTATCGATTGGAAGCAAAGGCTTAATAATTCCGTCTCTACCTGATAACTCAGGAGGAAAAACACATGGCGCCTTTTCAGCGTATGCCTCATAAAATTCAAACAATTGTGCATTCATAACCGGTTACTTACCCATCTTACTTTATTGTGAAGTTCTTGCCGGCTTGATGATAGCACCCACCCTCGCATAAAACCACTGAATAAGCGTACGTGGTATGTTCGGCGGGACTGCGCAACAAAAGGATGCAGCTGTCCTAATAGCGTGGATCGTAATCAAGATGTATACCATGCCTATAGAGTACTTTTGTCTCGTTATTAGAAATAAAAGAAAAGCTAAAGTCTCACAAAGAATCGTTATGCTGAAGTATAACTTGTAACGTTGATAAAGGTAAACATACGGATTAAATGCGTAATAGCCCGACAAAATCCCAAATATAAGTGTCGCCCATAAGATATAGTTTATCTTGGGTGATAGAGAGCCTAGCGGCATGAAATATTTCAACGCAAATAGTAGCATAGCTGTCGCAACGGCCACCGCAATATAAACAGCATTGATTTTTAACGACAGCTGGTATGCCTTGATAGGTGATCGCATAAAAAGTGTTTTAAGATGGGGCAGGTAAACCTGCGAAATACTGTTAGCCAACACCAGAAAAATGATAAATGCATTTAACGTTAAAGAAATACTAAACATCTCGTGTTTGCTGCCACCAATATTTACAAAGTTAATAAAACCATAACTCGATAGCCAACCAAACAAATTAATCAGCAAAATAAATTTACCGCCTTTGATGTATGCTCGTAGGAAAGAAAGGTTTGGGGATAGGCAGATACGAAAAAATTTGAAACGCCATTCTAATATAGCAAGTGCAATACAGTAACCAGCCGCTTGACCAACAAAAAACCCGACTATATGAGATTTAGCTACCAACAAACCGATACATGTACATAAGAATGCGCTAAAAAATGGGATAGATTTGTATTTAATTGCAGTATTGTGATTTTCTTCAATCTGTTTGACAAAGGCAATAAAACGGCAGTAGGTGCATAACAGTGCACTGACTATAATAGCTAAAAACACGAGCCAGCTGTCACATCCATAATAGCTAAATAAGTGTGGCTGAAATATCAAGAGCAACATAGTAATAATGGATACTGTGATTAATAGTAGAAAACAAATGTTAGCAACAATGATTTCATTACTAAATTTTTGAGTAAAGCCAAGTAATACTTGAGGACATTCGCTAATAAAAAAAAGTGGCAATAGAGTTTCCAAGGATATAAGTAACATTATCGTCACATATTCATGTGTATGCAGGAGGAATGCTATCCCTAACAGAAGCAGGTGTTTACCGCCTTTTGATAAACCTTCAAATATTCCGTATGACAAAATAGTTTTTAGTCGATCAAACACCGGATTGTCTCTCCAATTGCACTAGGTGTCATGATTGTCACATTCTCCACTAAGTACTTTTTAATAGCGGCAGTATTCTGGCTTAGGTCAATCTCGGCCTCAAGGTCAGTCCATGCGTTTGCGACCTGTTGTTCAAGGTGAGTTGATACAATTGAGTTTGACGCACCCCACTGTGGAATCACAACTGGTGTATTGAGCAATATAGCACGGTTGATTGTTGTGGATATATGCCCTATAGAAAACTCGGCGAAAAATATCAAGGCGTCCAAATCTGCTGCTTGATATAACTTAACATTACTACCGTTAACCACGACTTGATTTAAGTCGGTGGAAGGGTGTAGTTTTACGACTAACTCATAACCTTTTCTCGCAAGCACTTTTGCAATATCCGTTAAGTGTTGATTACGATATTCGTTTGTCCACTCCAGTGAATATTTTTGTTCTACAAAAGCATCTTCAAGATAGAGGGCATATCTTTTCTCTTGCTCCAGTAACGCGGAGAGATCCGCTGGCAATTGATTGTGAGAGAAGTCTGAGTTTTTAATTCGATTGAACAGCGTATCGTGAGCAGGATTACCTACAACTTTTATTGCGGGTTCTGGGTAACCAAGTTTCCTAAAGTAAGGAATGTATCGATTAGAGTAAATCAAGCATCGATCATGTAACAATTCCTCAGAATATTTCGGGAAATATATAGCGCTTGCAAAATCTTGCCAATAAGAATAGATAACTCTACAGGCATGCAAACCATTCAGGTATGATTTATTATATTTAAGAAGACTAAATAAGTAGTTAGGTATAACCTTACCAAGATATTTTTTCCCTTTCTGTAATTTATAGGTTAGTCTATTAAGCTTGTTCGCTGTAGATGCAATCACCGACTGGATTCCGTCACCCACAGCTCTATCACCATGCATCATAAAGACGGTGCGTATGTGCAGATTTTTGCAAGCAAGAATTAAAGTACGGTCAAGCAAATCAGAAGAATTTAGTGAGACAATGACATCCGGCTTAATTTTTTCTAAAGCCTTATAAAGCAAACCGGTTTTGTAATAGCGAATATCCCTACATAATAAGCCGTCTATTTCCTGTTGCTTAGGACAGGGTTGTCTAAAGGAGCCTAAGTGCAATAGCATAGTTTCGTGACCCAAAGGTTTGAGCGCTTGATCTAAATATAAAAAATTATGGACCCCTACCGTCCAATAATCAAAATAAACTATCCGCATCAAGATTGATTCCTGCTGTTACCCTATAACGACTATTAGGTAATATATACTCGAAACAAAGTGGTTTTGTTGTTATGCTACTGTAGCATTTCAAAATTCAGTGCTGTTCCTCGAGTAATACTAAACTTACTATGTTGTCCCAATACTTGTTGATAATACCTTGGAGCCAAGCCAAAACCAGGTCTTATCACTTTAATATTATCTCTCGTGAGCAGAGCACCTGCTTCAATATCTTCAATAGCATAAACAGAACGACGATATTGTTTAGATGCGACTTCACTAGATGAACATCGATATTGAACTTTACCAAGTGATTGCCATGCACAGTAAGTTTCATCCACCAAAGCACGCATCTCTTCGGGTTGCATTGAGAAACTGGCATCAACGCCGCCCGCTTCTCGTGACAAAGTAAAATGCTTTTCAATAACAGTTGCACCCAGAGCAACACTTGCAACTGCAACCCCAATTCCCATAGTGTGATCAGAAAGTCCGATAGGACAATCAAACAGATCAGCCATGTGTGGAATAGTTTTGATATTGGCATCAGCCGGTGAAGCAGGGTATGCGCTCGTGCATTTCAATAAAATGTATTGTTCACATCCGGCGGCAGTTATTGTATTTACCATCATTTCCATTTCGCTTAAACTAGCCATGCCAGTAGAAATAATCATTGGCTTACCGGTGTTAGCGACTTTTTGTAATAGTCCTGTATCGGTATTTTCAAATGAAGCGATCTTATAACAGGGCGGATTAAACTCTTCTAAAAAATCAACTGCCGTATGATCGAACGGTGTACTGAAACAAATAACCCCCAGCTCTTTGCAACGCTGGAATATCGGCCCATGCCACTCCCAAGGTGTATGTGCTTCTTCATATAACTGGTATAACGATTTTCCGTGCCACAAACTTTCAGGATCAGATATCTGAAAATCTGGCAAATCACAGTCAAGTGTCATGGTATCAGCTGTGTATGTTTGTAATTTTACAGCATGTGCACCAGCATTGGCGGCTGCTTCAACAATTTCAAGCGCTCTATCAAGAGATTGATTATGGTTACCCGACATTTCTGCAATAATAAACGGGGGTTGGTCAGCTGAAATTAATTTATCTGCTATTTTTATTGCTCTAATCATTCTATTTCTTTCTCCAAAGCAAAGTACTTATGGCTATAATTGTTTGTGGTAAAGAGCTTAAGTGAACGCTCATTATGAGGCTGTATTTTTGCAATAATCTTTTCAACATGTGGTTTATTTTGTTTTAGCCACTGTTCTCCCGCTTGTAGTAACTCAGAACCTGTGCCCTTTCCGACAAGTTCAGGGTTAAGATAGATCCCAACCTCAACCAAGTTTTCTAATAATGAAAATTTCAAAACGCCCACAGATATTTTCTGCTTTATCCCAACCAGCAGTATTATTTCACTTGATGTCAAAACATTCTCAAACCAGGCACAATGCTGTTGATACGGAATATCACATTTATCAAACATATGCTCTCGAATATCAAGGTGATTGCGCCATCGATGAATTAAGTCGCAATCAGAGAGCTGGGCTTGACGTACTTCAAGCATTATTAATTACCTCATTTCGAATAGCATCTACCATATTGATAACTTCGTGTACACGTTTAACCCCCAAACCATCAACTGTATTATACGCATTCTTAGCCATAACTTTAAGCTCATGGGGTTTAGTTATTATAGCTTTTAATGAATCACGCACCTTCTCAACACCAACTTTATCGTAATGCCCAATATAGCGTATTAAACCTGCTTGTTGGGCATAGTTAGCGATTGTCACTTGATTGATAGCCGTAGTGATCACTAAGGCAGGTTTCCCCAAACAAGCACGCTCCCAAGTACTCACACCGCAACCACCTAACACTAAATCAGCTGTTGCAATCTGCTCTGCAATCAACGTTGTGTGTTGAAGCAAGCTTATATTCTCTTGCTGACCAAAGTCCTGCATAAGCATTTTCTGATGAGAGTTCATTGCACCGATAATTACATCAATTTGCAGATCTGGAAACGGTGCTAGGGCATGAAGAACTTTTGTAGTTTCATTTGTTGCATCAGAGCCTCCAAAAAAAACTAAAATGCTTTTGATTGTGCCATCTGTGATCACACTGTTATTTCTCAACTCAGAAAATTTTGGTTTCAACAAAGCATACTTAGGCCCTAGTAACTGTATACAAGCTGCAGACACTTTATTTTGGTAACGGCTTTGAGCGTCTGCATACAAGTTCTGATCTAACAAAATATCACAGCTATGTTTTCGATCTGCCAGATCATCAATGACCATTAACTTTCGGCAATGTGACTTCAATTGTTGTTCCCATTGAAAATCTAAACCATAGCTATCGCAAACGACTAAATCAATTGGGCCATGTGACAGACATGCTGCGATCGTTTGGCTAGCATCAACGGCTTGACTGGCGCCTAACCAGCGCTGGTAAGTTGTTAATGACTTTTCAGTATCGAGATCACCTTTGGTAAAAGGCAAATGAACAAGTTTAAAGTTTGAGTTGCTTAACAAATCCAAGCGATGACCCGGTAACTCTCGGCAGACAAATATAACTTCAGAGCCTACATTCAAAAAAGTATTTGCTAACGTCATGCAACGCGACAAATGTCCCAATCCGATTTCTGGTGAAGCATCGACACGAAATAATACTTTCATTAGCGCACCGAGAATAGTGGCTTTAACACTTCACAATGTGTGTTCTGTTCTAGAGTTTTGTTTTCAACATGAGTCTTGAGCAATGCAAAAACTTCATCATAGACAAGCAGCAGGCGGTCAATGTCATTTTGAGTATGAGCGTAATTTAAATTATGTGTGCCTTGCGAAAGAATACCTCGCGCCATAACCTCTTGCATCCAGTATGTTTTGATTTCCCACAAACTATACGGACTTACATCATGAAAATGTAAAAAGCTCCACGCAGGATGTCCACTGCAACTGAGCATATGGGATAATTTGTGTTGGTCAATCAACTGTTCAAGACCTTTTAATAGATAATCACCTCGTTTTGCTAGAGTTTCGATAACGGGTTCGTTCTGAATTTTCTGTAAAACTGCCAATGCTGCGGCTAATGAAAGCGTTTCACCACCAAATGTAAATGAATAAAACACATCGTTCATCAGTGACATGATTTCAGCTTTACCTACAACCGCTGATAATGGAAAACCATTCGCCAAACCTTTGCCCAAAGTTGCCAAGTCAGGCGTAACACCAAAATATTCTTGAGCACCACCTTTTGCAAAACGAAAACCTGTGATGATTTCATCAAAGATTAATACGGCTCCATGTTCATGGGTGAGCGTTTTTACCGATCCAAGAAATCCGGCTGCAGGCGGCGTTGTGTTCATGGGTTCTAAAATAACAGCGGCAATTTGTTTAGGGTGCGACGTAAATAACTGTTCTAAGCTAGCGATGTCATTGTATTGAAAGCGATGAGTAAGCCCACATGTAGCTTTTGGCACGCCCAAATTGCGTGTAGTAGAACCGATATACCAGTCCTGCCAACCATGGTATCCACAAACAGCCACATGCTCACGTCCAGTATACGCTCTGGCAACACGGATTGCGCCTGAAGTTGCATCCGAACCATTTTTTCCAAACCGTACCATCTCAGCTGCGGGCACCAGCTTAACAAGCTCTTCAGCAACATAGGTTTCTAGTGGATGTGATAATGAAAAACAGACACCTCGTTGCAATTGCTCACTAACTGCTGTGTTGACATCGCTATCATTATATCCTAATGAAACAGCCAGCAATGCACTCATGAAATCAATGTATTCATTGCCATCGAGATCCCACACACGACACCCTTCGCCGTGAGTAATAAAACTGGGTGAGACGCCAGCGGGGAAATGCGTACGACTTTTGCTAAATGTTTGCGAGGCTAAAGGAATAACCTCAGATGCCCTTTTTAAAAAGGAATCCGATTGCTGATATCTTTTATGCATTGTTATCCTCTATCGCGTAATTGCGCTCAAACATGTTATTGATTTGCAGTAGATGTGGATGTTTATCAAGATGCTCTATGACATCCCACATAGTAAATGTTTTCTTGATTGGGTATAAAGCCTTAAATATCTCATTTACTAAACTAAGATCTTCGCGGGTGTCAACTGTCCAGCGGTAAGCTGAATGATCGGCATCAGCTTCATAAGATCCCAGTTCAAAAAGCTCAGTATGATTATAAAGATAAGGGGTTACGTGTTCTCTTTCAGACTTTAGCTTTGCGGCTAGAAACGCCGTTTCCAACGCTTTTGCAGTGAAAACTTCAACATCAAGCCCATCGGGGAATGTTGGGTGTAAAGTATTACTCGCATAATCATATCCAGCGTTTAGGGCAAAACTGATAACTTCATCCATAATAGTTGGATCTATCAAAGGACAATCCGCAGTTAATCTAACAATATGTTCTGCATTATCAAATAGGCACTTCCAGCATTGATAATAGCGGCTCAACACGTCTGTTAAGTGACCGCGAAACACTTTAATATTCCGATCATGGCAGAATTTTACAATAGGTTCATCAGCGGCCTGTTCGCTGGTAGCAACAACTAAGTCACTCAATTGTTTAGATTGTTTAACGCGCTCGATTTGATATTCAAGCAAAGGCTTACCCATAATGGGCATTAACACTTTACCTGGTAGACGGGTTGAACTCATTCGAGCTTGGATAATTACAACTGTCATAGGTTCCACGTTCTTGGATCGATGATTTCAGATTGAATTGTAGCAAGCGACCCATAGCCCTTAATGTCAGGCTGTCCTGAACAGGCAACTATCGCCTCAAGCTGCTTTAAATGATTTACGCCCACCACGGCAACATCAACTTGGTCAATCTGACTGACAAAACCAATGGCTGCACGTAAAGCTGAGCGGCCATTAGTCTGCAAAAAATCATTATACTTTTCAAAATGCGTTTTATAGGGCGAAAAATGCAGGGGTAAATGTGTCAATTCCATGAGTAACAACCCCTGTAATAACACTGATCTGACGTGTATCTCAATATTATTTTGCTTGAGTCGAACCAGCAGTTGATCAACCAAAAAGCGCTGATCAAATAAATTTAGCGGTAACTGAACTAAATCAATATCAAATTGATCCATCACTGTAATTAACTCTTGCGGTGAGTAGACCGAAACGCCCCATTTCTCGATAAAACCTTTTTGTTTTAAATCACAAATAAATTTATAAAGTGCAGTCCCTTCTTCCGATAGTAAATCCGATGCATCGTGTACCAAGACGCCGTATATTTTTTCCGAATTGAGTTTTCTGAGGGATGTAAAAAAATCCGATTGTATGCCCAAAAGTGTTGTTAAACTGAGTTTTTGAAATTTAGTCATAACGTTAAACTGGTCTTGCAACTGGTTTGAAGACAAAAGTTTTCCGATGACTTGCTCCGCATTCCCGTAGGCGGGCGCAGTGTCGAGATAACAAATATCATGCGTAGCAGCAAACTGTAGTATCTCAGCTATTTGATCCTCTGACACCATACCTGTGGTATTACTTACACCGTAATCCAGGCCAAATTGTGCCGTACCAAGACCTAACTTCATTGCAGATTCTCGGTTAATGTTTTTATTACGTAATCCTGCTCTTCATGGGTTAACTGGGGATACAAAGGTAGAGTCATTGCAACCGAATAATATGCCTCGGCATGCGGAAAATCTCCAACTCCGAACCCAAATTGTCGATAATAAGGCTGCAGGTGCACGGGGATGTAATGCAGGTTGACACCAATACCTGAATTGCGCATAGCTTTGAAAACATGATCCCGACTATGGCTTAGTGCTTCCGTTTTAAGTTGAACAACATATAAATGCCATGCTGGACAATTGTAAGAAGCAGATGAAGGGAGCACAAACTTATCGCCATCTAATGCTGCGTTGTAACGTTCGACCAATGCCCTGCGTTTATCCACAAACTCATTTAGGCGTTTGAGTTGACTCTGGCCTAACGCAGCTTGAATATCTGTCATTCTATAATTATGACCTAACAGAGTTTGTTCATAATACCATTGTTCTTCTCTTGGGTGCTGCATCAGCGTCATTTCACGCGTAATACCGTGGCTTCGCAGCAATTCTAATCGTTGGTGCAAATCAGGTTTATTCGTCGTGGCAATTCCGCCTTCACCCGTTGTTATTACCTTAACGGGATGAAAACTAAAGACTGTTATGTCTGAGTATTGGCAGCTTCCAACTTTCTGATCGCGATAAAAACCACCGATAGCATGGCTAGCATCTTCAATAATATGAAAACCATATAACTGCGATAATTCATGTAGCTTTTGCATATCGCAAGACTGGCCAGCAAAATGCACTGCAACAACTATCTTAGGCAACTTTCCTTCAGCCTCGGCTACCGCTAATTTCGCCTGCAGTGCATCCAGTGAAATATTTAACGTGCTTGGATCAATATCAACAAAATCGACTTGTGCACCACAATAACGCCCACAGTTTGCTGAAGCGACAAACGTAATGGGACTCGTCCAAATGAAATCTCCTGATCCTAGCTCTAGGGCCAAGCAAGCCAGATGCAAAGCTGCCGTTGCATTGCAGCACGCAACAGCATATTTTGCCTGGCAATAGTCAGCTATCTCTTGTTCAAATACACCAACGGCAGGACCTTGCGTTAACCAATCTGATTTAAGACAAGCAACGACAGCTTCTATGTCAGCCTCATTGATATCTTGTCGCCCATAAGGGATCACGCGCATAAGTTATTAAGTCTCTTGAGTTCATCGATAGTAAGAAAGTGAGAATTATTCTCAGAGTTATATTCAAAACCGTCAGAGACAGGCTCACCCACTTCACCTTGCGAATTTTTTCTATAGTCTACAGGTTTATTGAATTTAATAGCTGGCATAATCACAAAATGCTTTTCAAATTCTAAAGTCTTATGGGCATCGTCTCGTGGACACATCACTTCATGTAATTTTTCGCCAGGTCGGATCCCAATAATCTTGTGAGGCATATCTTCTGCAAGTGAGGTGGCCAGATCGGTAATTGTCATCGAAGGTATCTTCGGGACGAAAATTTCACCTCCGTACATCATACCTAAACAGCGAAGAAAGAACTCTATGCCATCTGACAATTTCAACCAAAATCTTGTCATTCTGGGATCAGTAATAGGCAATTCAGTTGCCCCCTCACGTATTAATTTTTTAAAATAGGGGAGCACTGAACCACGTGAACCGATTACATTGCCATAACGCACAACCGAAAACGTTGTTTTATGTCCGCCCGCAATATTATTTGCCGCCACGAATAATTTATCTGACGCGAGTTTTGAAGCACCATATAAATTAATTGGATTAGCGGCTTTATCTGTAGATAATGCAATAACTTTTTCTACATCATTCTGTAGTGCCGCTAATATGACCGCCTGTGCACCGGAAATATTAGTATTAATACACTCCATCGGATTATATTCCGCTACTGGAACTTGTTTTAATGCAGCGGCGTGAACCACAATATCAATGTCGCGCATCGCTTGGCAAAGTCGTTCTTTATCACGTACGTTGCCAATAAAAAAACGCATGAAATCTTGGTTGAATTCCTGCTGCATCTCAAATTGTTTAAGCTCATCACGTGAAAAAACCACGACTCTTCGTGGCTTATAGTTTGCAATAATGGTTCGAAGCAATTGTCTTCCAAATGAGCCTGTTCCACCCGTAATTAATATAGATTTACCATTTAACAAAATATACTCCAACTTATCATTTTCGTTTAACTAAGCTAAGCGGGTGATGCTACATCGATTGACCCCGCCCCATCCCAAAATATTCAATTTCACTCGCCCGCACTAACTCTGGGTCATACATATTCCGTCCATCGAAAATTACGGCTTGGCGCAATTCACCTTTAATCAACTCAAAATCAGGACTTCGAAAATCTGTCCACTCGGTCACAATCACTAAAGCATCGGCGTCTTTCAAGGCTTGCTCTGGGCTTTCACATAACATCAACCCGCTTTGTTCGGGATACAATGCCCGCGCCGTCGCCATCGCTTGCGGATCAAACGCTTGTACCTTGGCGCCGAGCGCCCACAGCCGCTCAATCAACACTCGACTCGGTGCTTCACGCATATCATCGGTATTGGGCTTAAACGCTAGCCCCCATACCGCAAACACTTTACCCGTTAAATCACCTTTAAAATAATCGTAAATTTTTTCCATTAATCGTTGTTTCTGCCGCATATTGACGGCCTCGACTGCACGCAATAATTGCGGCTCAAGATCTTGAGATTCTGCACTTCGCATTAGTGCACGCACATCCTTCGGAAAACACGAGCCACCGTAACCACAGCCGGGGTAAATAAATTGAAAACCGATCCGCGGATCAGAGCCTATACCGAGCCGAACATTTTCAATATCGGCGCCAAATTTTTCTGCCACCTGAGTCAATTCATTCATGAAACTGATTTTGGTAGCCAACATAGCATTAGCCGCATATTTGGTTAGTTCGGCAGAACGCGTATCCATTACAATCAATTTGTCATGATTACGATTAAATGGCGATAATAATTTTTTAAGCAATTCAACAGGGCGTGGATTGTCAACCCCAACCACAATGCGTGATGGCTTCATACAATCGCTAACAGCATCACCCTCTTTTAAAAATTCAGGGATCGATACCTCATCAAAATTAATTTCAGCACTGCGTTTCTCCAATGCAGTTTGGATAACCGCCTTCACTTTATCTGCAGTACCCACGGGCACTGTTGATTTGTCGATTACCATCGCATATTGCTGCAATTGCTCCCCGATTGTACTGGCAACCGCTAACACATAACTTAGATCAGCGGAGCCATCTTCATCACCGGGAGTTCCTACCGCAATATAAATCACGTCTGCTTCTGCCACCGCAGCCGCGGATTCTAAGCTAAACTGCAAACGTCCTGCCGATAAGTTCTTTTGGATGATAGGCGCTAAACCTGGCTCAAAGATGGGGCATTCACCCGCCTGTAGCAATTTAATGCGCTTAGGATCAATGTCTACGCAGACCACTTGATTCCCAACATCAGCTAAACATGCCGCGGTAACCAATCCGACATAACCGGCACCAAATATTGCTAAC
>SDBT01008290.1_pt1 | contig 16987 bp, 14 predicted proteins | sample 2277101 | NCBI WGS metagenome assembly SDBT01 (sample SAMN10404973, study PRJNA504765) | marine sediment metagenome | isolation source: marine sediment core GS10_PC15, 103 cmbsf | place: Arctic Ocean: Southern Knipovich Ridge | collected 2010
GCGCTTATGATCCTGCCGAAGCTGACGAATCAAGAGCTGCTTTGGCGGAACTCAACAAGCGTCTTGCCGATGATTTCGTGAGGAACATCGAAGCGCCGTTAACTGACAAGCTCGACTCTCTGAGCAAGCTGACAGAAGAGTGGGAGCAAAATTTTGTTGGCAATGAAGAGGAAGAGAAGTACATCTGCGCCCCTCGACCCACGTCTACTGCCGAAGAAGAAAAGATAGTAGTTGAATCCCAGGCAAGTTTTCCCTGTGATATGAACGAATTCCCCTTCTCCGCATTTTATTTGCTTGACTGCGAATTCCAGGAATCGGGGGTTAAACTCGGCAAAATCCGACCTCTGCTGGTTGGTAAAATTGACTAGCGAAGCGCACGATCGAACTGGCGTACTCGAATGTAAACACCGTTGTCGGGCTGTCGGTCAAAGTGTAACGACTTCCTGGAATTTCCCGCGCAAAAAAATATACGCAAAATATTCAGAGAAAAATCCGCCGAACGTCGACGTTTTTTTTTCTCGACGCGGATTCACTTCGCTGTCGTCCCATGCGCGTTCGCCATGAACACCTGTTCGTCTCATTTAGACGTCCCGTCCGGATTGGAGTGTCCCGTGTGCTTGGATTGGATGACCGCACCGCTCGTGATGCAGTGCGGCCACAGCTTCTGCGAGAGCTGCATCGAACGGTGGTGCAGGAGGGATCCGAGCTGCCCCACTTGCAAGCACCGCTTCTCGCGTAAGGGCATTCGCAGTTTCTCCCTCCAAGCGGCGATCGAACGCCAGCGACCCGAAGAAGAGAAAAAACCGCCGAGACTCGACGAAGGTCCCGCCGGCCGAGAAAGCGACGACCTCTGCGACGAGTGCACCGCCAAGATGATAGCGTTCTGCGACGGGGCGACCGACGATCTGTCTGTCATCATATCTCAGCACCGAGACGCGCTCTGCGCCGCTTGCCGGAAGCCGCCCCTTGCGGAGCCTTACTACATCTCGTCGGAGGACGACGAGAGCTTGGTCTGCCCCCCGACGACCCCGAGCTACTCGCCGACGTCCCCAAGCTACTCACCAACGTCCCCAAGCTACTCGCCAACGTCCCCGTCCTACTCGCCGACGCCCCCAACTTACCAGCCGTTCGCGGTACTCACGGGGCCGATCTTTGCGTACGGTTTTCCCCGTCCCCTCGATCCGCGGGCGAACGCCGCAAGCATCCCGACCGAGGACATGCCCGCGCGCCCAAAGAAGAGAGCGCGCGTCTCGAAGCCCAAAGCACCCGCGAAACCCAGGGCACCCAAAAAAATCAAAGCACCCGCCAAACCCAAAGCGCCCGCCAAGCCCAGGGCGCCGAGAGGCAAAAAGAAATGAAGAACCGCTGTCCCCCGTTCGGGTGCCCCTCGCGCACATTTTATTCCAATACAATTTTTTGTAAAACCGGATCTGCGTCTTTTCCGTTCTGTTTCCAAACGCGAACCGCTCGAATGGCCGCGTGTCTTCTCACACCCGAGGCGGCGTCGATGAAAGAGAAAACCCCGCCGTGGCCGCTCGATGTGGACGTGGACGTTCGTCTGCCCCGTTGGAAATACGCGAGGAGGGGGCAGATACGACCCGGGGACTACGGGTACTGCTTCTACTACCGCGAGAAGAAACGGTCGCGCGAGGAAACTTACCAACAGATCGGGTTGCACGATCCGCCCGATGTCACCGTGGTCGGAACCGGGGTTCTTTGGACACCTTACGAGACGGACCCCATGCCCGATCTCATAAAGAACGAACAATAAAAACGCCTTGTTTTTGTGTTCGTGACGCGCGGTTTTTTTTTAAAAAAAACGGTGCAATTATCCTGGGCTCGACAAATCGCCGGCAGCAGATAGGTTGCGCCCCCCGGATGAAACGCAAGCGTCGGGAGAGTTCCTCCCTCGCCGACAAGCGGCGCAAGACGTCCCTGGTCCTGCCTCCCGAGATCTGTTCCCACGTCCTCTCGTTCTGCCGCCCGGTCGAGGACCGACTCGCCTTCTCGCTGGTCAGCCGGGCGTGGAACGCGATGGTCGGGGACGTATTCGATCCCTCCGCGAACAGCGACCGAGCGCTGCGCGTGAGCTGCGACAGAGGAAACGTGACGGCGGTAGCGTTCCTCTTGAAAGACCCACGCGTCGACCCCGCCGCCGTGGACAACGCGGCGATCCGGTGGGCCAGCCAGTTCGGCCACGTCGACGTGGTGGCGCTTCTGCTCGCGGACGAACGCGTCGACCCCGCCGACGACGACAACCGAGCGATCTGTGTGGCCAGTCATCACGGTCGCACCGACGTGGTGAAGCTGCTGCTCGCAGACCTGCGCGTCGACCCCGCTGCTGACGACAACTATGCGATCCGGTGGGCCAGTTGGGGCGGTCACACTGACGTGGTGAAGCTGCTCCTCGCGGACGAACGCGTCGATCCCGCCGCAGACGACAACAGCGCGATCCGGTGGGCCAGTCATCATGGTCGCACCGACGTGGTGAAGCGGCTGCTCGAGGACCCGCGGGTCGATCCCACCGCAGCCGATAACCGCGCAATCCAGGCGGCCAGCGGGTACGGTCGCACCGATGTGGTGAAGCTGCTGCTCGCGGACGAACGCGTCGACCCCGCTGCCAACAACAACGATGCGATCCGGTGGGCCTGCCAGAACGGTCGCACCGACGTGGTGAAGCTGTTGCTCGCGGACGAACGCGTCGACCCCGCCGACCAGGACAGCCGGGCGCTCTGGTGGGCCTGCGCAAGAGGCCACGCCGACGCGGCGAAATTGCTGCTCGAGGACCCGCGGGTCGATCCCACCACCCGGGACAACCGGGCGATCCAGTGGGCCAGCGATCACGGTCACGCCGACGTGGTGAAGCTGCTGCTCGCGGACGAACGCGTCGATCCCGCCGACCGGGACAACTGGTCGATCCGGCGGGCCAGCGCGAACGGTCACGCCGACGTGGTGAAGCTGCTGCTTGCGGACCCGCGGGTCGACCCCACCACCAATAACAACTGTGCGCTCCGGTGGGCCAGCGAGAACGGTCACACCGAAGTAACGGCGCTGCTCCAAAACAGAAACCGAGAGCGCCTCGGCCTCCGCCGTCTCTAGCGAGTCGCGGACGGGCCCAATTTTTTTTTTCCTGATTAAATTCGGCGTCGCCGCAAATTTCGGGGTCAGTTTATTCGATCCGTCCCGTTCGTCGAGATGGCGAGCGAGGGAAACTCTCGTGGCCCGCGGTGTCAAAAAACCGGTTCCGCGATGAAGCGCAAGCGTCGGGAGAGTTCCTCCCCCGCCGGCAAGCGGCGCAAGACGTCCCCGGTCCTGCCTCCCGAGATCTGGTCCCACGTCCTCTCGTTCTGCCGCCCGGTCGAGGACCGGTTCGCCTTCTCGCTGGTCAGCCGGGTGTGGAACGATACGGTTCGGTGCGTTTTCGACCCGTCTCTGTGCGACGACCTCGCCACCCGGCGGGCCAGCAAGATGGGGTACGCCGCTGCGGTGAAGTCGCTCCTGGCGGACCCGCGCGTCGACCCCTCCGCCAGGCATAACACGGCTATCCAGCGAGCCAGCGCGAACGGCCGCACCGAGGTGGTGGCCCTTCTTATCGAGGACGGACGGGCCGATCCCGCCGCCGACGACAACGAATCGATCCTTCTGGCCAGCGAGAACGGTCATGCCGACGTCGTGAAGCTGCTGCTCGAGGACCCGCGGGTCGATCCTACCGCCAAGGACAACGAAGCTATCCGTGTGTCCAGTTATCACGGTCGCACCGACGTGGTGAAGCTGCTGCTTGCGGACGAGCGTGTTGACCCCGCCGACGACAACAACGCGCCGATCCGATGGGCCAGCCAGAAAGGTCGCGCCGACGTGATGGCACTCCTGCTGTCAGACCCGCGGGTCAACCCTGCCATGTGGGATAACTACCCAATCCAGTTGGCCAGCGAGGGCGGCCACACCGATGTCGTGAAGCTGCTGCTTGCGGACGAGCGTGTTGACCCCGCCGACGACAACAACGAATCGATCCTTCTGGCCAGCGAGAACGGTCATGCCGACGTCGTGAAGCTGCTGCTCGAGGACCCGCGGGCCGACCCCGCCGCCATGAACAACTACGCGATCCGGCATGCCAGCGAGAACGGTCACACCGAAGTAACGGCGCTACTCCGAAACAGAAACCGAGAACGCCTCGGACTCCGTCGTCTCTAGCGAGTCGCGGATGAACCCGCCTTCATCGGGTAAAAATAAACTCGGCACCGCCCCCTGAAAAAGAGAGAGAGAGAGAAGACCGTTCTTTTATTTCGCGACCCCCCACACCATCCGCAGAATGCGGTCGCAGCGCGTGCGCGCGTCCTGCAGCAGGTCCGGCGTGAACTCCCCCAGCGGCGCGGAGGCGAGCCGGGTCAGCGCCCGGTCCATCTGCTCCGCGTCCTCCCGCAGCAGGGACCGCTTGCGGGCATCGCACATGGCGCGGATCTCCTTCTGGTGATCCGGGATGCGCACCCGGATGTAGCCCGGGTGGTTCGGGTGCATGCACAGGACGTGCATCTCCTTCACCTTCCACGTCGTGCTCCGCTCCAACAGGTACCGGTAGGCGTTGAGCTGCAGGCAGAAGTGCTCGAAGTTGCAGTTCGGCATCGCGCTCACCGGGTCCCGACCGCGATCGTTCGGGTCGAACGCGTGGTAGCGTATCTCCTTCGACCGCTTCCAATCGTACATGATCAAGGTGTCGTCGTCGCTCCCGTCCGGGGCCCTGATCGCCGGGCGGTACAGCATGTCCACGCTGCCGGCCAGCTCGAATTCCCGGTCGAACAGGCGCAGCTCGGTGCGGAACGGCTCCAGCTTGCCCTCGACGCGGTCCGCGTGGAACTTGTGGAACTGCTCGTACTCCCTGCCCAGCGAGGCCGGGTCGAGGTCCGCCGGGCGCTGCCCGTTGTACCAGCGCTCGATGTACGCGTGCATGGTCGTCCCCAGCGCCGACGCCTCGTTGCGGGTGTCCTCCCATCGCCTGCTTATCTCCTCCGCCGGCATCCGGTAGTACGCGTAGGTCGCGTCGTCCTCCCACCTGCTGCCGGTCACGATCCGGCGGATCGTCCGCCCCTCGTCGAACTCGTCGAAGTAGGAGTGGACGAAGCTCGTGACCGAGCTCCTGTACTCCATCCCGTCCACCGAGTACACGTGGCGGCCCTCGTCGAACGCGATGTGGTCGTCCAACCGCGGGATCGGGTGGCGCGATTTCAGGAGACCCGGGTCTGGGCCTCGCAGCCATTCCCTCAGCCGCTCCAGCGGCGGTTCCTCCGCCCTGGGCATCTTGTTATCGCGAACCGCGAGCGCGTTCGGTTCGTCCGGCGGACCCGCTTCTCTGGATCTCTTGTCGCCGCAGATCGCGGGGATTCCTGGATCGGCGACTTCGCTCGCCATTTCTCGCAGAATAAATGAATCGAACCGGAGTCGACAAACTGCAATTAATTGAAGATTTTCTTGATTTTTTTTCCTCCCAGACAACTAGAGACGACGGAGTCCGAAGCGCTCTCGATTTCTGCTCCGGAGTAACGCTGCCACTTCGGTGTGACCGTTCTTGCCGGCCCACCGGATCGCATCATTGCCGCCGCCAACAGAATCGACTCGCGGGTCTTCGAGCAGCAGCTTCACCACGTCGGTGTGACCGCACATGCTGGCCGTCAGGATCGCCCAGTTGTCCCAGGCGGCAGGGTCGGCCCGCCCGTCCGCCAGCAGCAGCTTCACCACGTTGGCGTGACCGTTCTGGCTGGCCGACGAGATCGATTCGCTGTGATCGGCGGCGGGGTCGGCCCGCCCGTCCGCCAGCAGCAGCTTCACCACGTCGGCGTGACCGTGCTCGCTGGCCGACCGAATCGCCCAGTCGTCGTCGGCAGCGGGGTCGACCCGCGGGTCCGCGAGCAGCAGCTTCACCACGTCGGTGTGACCTTTCTCGCTGGCCCACTGGATTGCCCAGTCGTCGTTGGCGGCGGGGTCGACCCGCGGGTCCCCGAGCAGCAGCTTCACCACGTCGGCGTGATCATTCTTGCTGGCCAAATGGATCGCCCGGTTGCCGTCGGCGGCGGGATCGACGCGCTTGTCCGCGAGCAGCAGCTTCACCGCGTCGGCGTGACCGTTCTCGCTGGCCGATCGGAGCGCTACGCTGTGGAGCGCCGCAGGATCGACCCGTTTGTCTCGTAGAAGGAGTGCCAACACTTCGACGTGGCCGAATTCGGCGGCGCGCAGGATGGCACAATTTCTGCCGGCGGAAGGATCGCTGCGTCTGTCATCCAGGAGCAACGATACTACATCGGCGCAGCCGTACCGGCAAGCGGCGTTCATCGATCCGCTCTCGCAAGCGGTAGGATCAACGCGATCGTCCGCGAGCAGCAGCTTCACCACCGCGGCGTGCCCGTTCATGCTGGCCAGTCGGATCGCCCAGTTTTGGTATGCGGACGGGTCGACTCGCTCGTCCGCGAGGAACAGTTTCACCACGTCCGCATGACCGTACTCACTGGCCCTTCCGATCGCGTTGTTGTCGTCGCCGGCAGGGTCGACGCGCGGGTCTTTCAAGAGGAACGCTACCGCCGTCGCGTTTCCTCTGTCGCAGCTCGCGCGCAGCGCTCGGTCGCTGTTCACCGAGGGGTCGAAGGCGTCTCCGGCCATCGCGTTCCACGCCCGGCTGACCAACGAGAAGGCGAGCCGGTCCTCGACCGGGCGGCAGAACGAGAGGACGTGCGACCAGATCTCGGGCGGCAGGACCCGGGACGTCTTCCTTTGCCGTTTGCCGGCGGACGCGCCACACTCCCAGCGCTTGCGTTTCATCGCGAAACGAATTGCTCCAGCTCCGCGCGTTTTTTCTCGGCTTCGAAAATATTTGCTGTCGGACGAAGGGAGAATCGATCGTAAATTTTTTTTTTCCGCCGCGCGTTTATTTTTGTGCCCTCGCCGGCGAGGGTACAAAAATACAGTTCGTGCGAGGGGAGGAGAGACGCAGGATCGCCCCTTCAAATCGGCTTCGACGGGCGGCAGACCATCCACGCGCCGTTCGTTCCGAACTCGCGGTCGTGCGGAAGCAACCTGCCCCGTTTCAGATCGTCCAGCAGGCTCTCCACGAAACCGGGCGCGTCTTCTGCATCCGGCGGAACTGCGATATTCGGCACGCAGCGGAGACCGAGAGGATCGAGCCAGCACGGCAGCAGGTCGTTCGAGAAGCTGTAGCACTTGTACCCGTCGTCGTACCGGGGGAACGCCAGCGGGATTTCTTTCAGGTGCGATCCGAACAGCGCGGTGCTTCGCAGAGGCTCCGGCTCCGGTTCCAGCACGAACAGCACGGTCGCGATCGCTGCCAGCGTTATGAGAACGTCGGGCGCGATCATCAAACGTCTCTCCGAACGGCACCGAGAAGCTCCGGAACGTCGGACAAAAATCGTCCCCGGATATATAAACGCACGGCGGCTCGAGGCCGACGGACGACATACGCCATGGGAGGACTGTTCGACGAGAAGCGATTCGAGCGCACGACGCGCCCGTCCTGGATCAAAGCGTTGGTCTGCGAGGGCCTCGGCGCGACGCTGCTGGCGTTCCTGGCGCTCTCGAGCGTCGCCAACACCGGGGGATCCCCGCTGACCGGGGCCAACCTTCCGGCGGCCGCGTTCGGGGCGGGGGCCGGCTACTTCGTACCGATCCTGCTGTTCACGGCCTACTCGGGCGCGCACCTGAACGCGGCGACCACGCTCGCGTACCTGCTGTACGATCTCGTCACCCGTCCCCTGTTCAAGCAGTCCAAGCGGTCGGGCGGACGGGACGGCGTCCGATGGCTGTTCCTGCTCTACTTCCCGGCGCAGTACGTCGGGGCGCTGCTGGGCGTGCTCTTCGTCTGCTTCAGTTCCGCTTCGCGCACCCTGGTGGGGCTCGGCGGGCCCACGCTGGGAGCCGGCGTCAGCGACGGGAGAGGGTTCGGCGTGGAGGTGATCATCTCGGCGGTGCTCGTGCTCACGGTCCTGTGGCTCCGCCTCATCGAGACGCCGACCAAGACGCCGCCCTTCATCACCGCGTTCGGCATCCTGTTCGCCGTGATCGTGCTCGTGTTCGGGACCGGCACGGTGAGCGGGGCCTTCCTGAACCCGATGCACATGCTGGCCGTCATGACCGTCGCCGGCGCCGCGCCGTCGAACTGGTGGGTGTGGGTGTGGGGCCCGTTCGTCGGGGCCGTCGCGGCGCTCGCGATCGCCCTGTTCGCGATGTGGCTGACCGTCGCGACGGGCAAGGAAGCGCCGAAGACAAAGGGAAGCGGCGCGCGTGCACCGCTTCGAACGCGTTTTAAATTCGCCAATTTGCACGTTATATAAAAATCCGACCCCTGAGATTCGCGTCTGCAGAATGTTGACGATTTCATTGCTTGTCTTCCTATTTGCTTTCGTGGGGGTTATCATGTTGTATTTCGGATACAACCGCAAACAGCGTCCGAACAAATTGCAGGGCAGAATGCAGGACGGGGTGGCTTACATGGAGCGTCAAAAGGACGGTTACGACAGCACTTGATCCGCGAAAAGAGCCTGCACCTCGAACAGATCGAGACGACGAACAGAATCTGTTTTTGGTGACCTGCTTAAAACGCCCGTGCCGCGATTTTATCTTTCCCGGGGGCCCCGCAAAAAAAACGGCAAAAATATTTGTCCGCTCGAGACTTTTTCGTCGTTGCGAGACAACGGGAAACCGACGATGTCGGCGTCGAAAATTCTCCCGGAACTGCGGGAACGCGTCTTCCCGCTGAACCTCGCGGAATTCCGCAAGATCGCCGGGGCGAACGCGGCTGACACCCTCGAGCTGCTGCGATACTTCCCGCTCGTGCCGATCCCCGTGCGCACGGCGCGCTTGGATCGGATCCTGTTCGAGAACAAGGACGGCCGCGGCGAAGTGTGCAGCTCGTTCGAGGCGTTCGCAATCTACCACACGGTCCTGCTGTACCTGATCCACGGGTTCTACGGCGAAGGGTTGAACGGCATCGCGTGGATGCTCGCCGGGAAGGACTACGGCACGCTGCGGCCGTCGGACGTGCGCCGATTCCTGCGCCACGCCGTCTGGAAGAAGGGGGCGAGTCCGACGGAGGACGAGTTGCCGCCTCCCCGATCGAGCGAGACGCCGTCGAGGGAATGGCTGGAGAAGCTGAAGGGGCGCGTCGTGCGGGTGGACGGTTACCCGTCGGCGTGGCGGCGGCCGTCTGACTTCGGGCGCGCGGCGGCCCGCGCCTACGGAAAAAAGCGTGCGCAGCTGGCGGGCCGCGTCGCGAAAGCGGTGGAGTCCGCCACCTGGGAAGAGGCGCGGAAGCTCCTCTCCGATTTCACCGTCGAGTACCTCCGCTCCTACGAGCGGCAGATCGTGGAACTGGCGGCGGCGGACGTGCGGCTGGCGTCCCTGGACGACACGGCCCGGGCGTCGCTGCGGACGCCGGCGGACGTGCCGGACGCGCTCTCCTGCTCGCACCTCGCGAGCGAGAAGCTGTTGGACGACATCCTGCGGGCGAGGGAACAGCTCACGGAGGCCAGGCGCGCCGTCGTCCCCGACCCGCCGGCCGAGGACGGGGACGAGTTTCAGGCGCACCCCGACGGAAAGAGGGCGTCGCGCCCGAGCGACTACGAGATGGAAATTTACGCGTTGTTCCTCAAACAATAAACGGTACAGAACGGAATGCAAAAAGAGTAGGAAGCGTCAGTCTTGGCTCTCGTCGGGCGGCGTCGGATCCATCGCCTCTTCCTGCGGCATGCCCGTCTGCGCTTCCGCTCCCTCCGGCGTCGCCTGCGCTTCGGCGTCCACCTCGACCAGCCGGTAGACCTCGCCGGGTTCGTCGGAGTCCCGCACCATGCGGGTGACGACGAAGAAGAACACGAGCGAGAACGTCAGCGTCACCAGCGCTCCCAGCTTCCACCACACCGCCAACGATTCGTCGACCCGCGATTTCGCGGCGATCTCCACCACCCCGAACACGGCGAGGCACGTCAGGTGAACGCCCGCCAGGACGGACAGGAACCGGCGCAGGTCCTTGCGGTCCCGGAACACGGAACGCTGCACCGGCAGCAACCACGGGAAGGCGACGAGGTACGCGACGAGCACCGCGACCCCGGCGAGCGGCAGGTTCCACGGGAACAGGCGCTCGAGGGGGAGTTCGTACAGAGACTGGCATCCGAGGATGAGGAACAGGGCCGCCGAGGTGCGCCACAGGGCGGGTCTGCCGTGGTCGTAGGGCCATCTGGCCAGGACGGGGAAACGCATGATAAGCGACACCACGAGCCCGGATAAGACGCCGAGCCACATGGCGACCTGGTACGCGATCTGGAAGAGCGCGAGGGGCTCGCCGCGCAGGTCTACCCCCCACCCGGGCCAGACGACGAAGTAGTGAACCAGGCAGAATGCGGCCGTCGCCACGAAGATGGTGCGGAACCAGACGGTGATCAGCAGCGAGGCCAAGAAGTAGGTCAGCAACCCCGGGGTTCCGAGAATCCACGGCATATCGCGGCAGGGACGAAAAGTTAATCTGGCAGAAAAATTTTGACGGGCGAAGGTATGTCTGCCAAAAATATGGCCGTCGTCCACCAGTCCCCTGCCGTATGGCCGACGATTTCTACCGGATGTACCCGTCGCGACGCCCGGCCCGCACGGCGGCCGCGCAGCTCGGGCTGCGGCGGACGGCGCACGATCGCGACGCGTCTCTCCGGGCCCTCCCCGGCGCGCGTTCCCTCCGCGCCGGGATCCGAGCGGACGCGGCGACGCTCGAGCAGCTGGCGGCGTTCCTGGAAGCGAGCCTGGCCGTCGAGATCCGCCGCAACCTGAAGACGCTGACGGATCGCGTCGACTCGCTGCAGCAGAACGTCGATTCGTACGAGCGGGTCCTCGAGGGCCGGCGCGAAACCGTGAAGGCCGAGGCGAGCCAGCGACCGTCGGAGAACGTCAGCCGGGGGCCGATCGGGGACGATGAAGCCGCGCGGCTGTTCCAAACTCACATGCGCACCGATTTCGAGGAGGTGTGGTTCCCGCCGCCGGTCGAAATCGCGGAACGAGACGGACGCCTGTTCGCGCGAGTCGATGGGCGGGCGTACGGGATCGTGTTCCCGTCCACGAGCGACCCGGAGTCCGTCCGCGAGAAACAGCTCGAAGGAATGGTCGCCATCTGCGAGCGGGGAGGCTCTTTCTACAACAAGAAAACGATGGAATTTTTCCCTGAAACGTCCTACATCCAAAAAGACCACCTGAAGGAGCAGCTGGACGACGTCCACTTCAGCGTCCTGGTGATGGCCGTGAACAGCGACGACGGAATCCCGCTGGACAGCGGGGAGACGGTGGCATTTCTGACGGCGAGATCGAACGTGGCGTGGGACGCGTACGTGGAAGGGGGGGCGAATGTGGCACCCGACGTTCGAAACGTCCATTTCGTCGACTACGAAGGCAACGACCCCAAATTCGGCATCGCCGACGAGCTAGCGACCGCGTTCAAAGAGAACCAGGTCGCCGAGATCACGGCGATCTGCGCGCAGCGCCCGAACGAGAAACGCCCGCGGATCCCTCTCTTCGACAGTTTCGAAACGTTCGCGAAGAATTCGCTGAAGAAGAAATTTATTCTGCTGGAAGTCAGCGGGGCTATCCCCCCTTTCTCCGATCGGCTCTACGAGAAAGTGTACGCGAAACGCGGTTATCAGCGAGTGCGCGTCCTCGTCGATTACGAAGTGGTCTCTCCGGGCAGAACCAGGCAGCTGGTCCGACGGGAAATGAAGCAGGTGCCGTACCGTGGCGGGTACGACTCGGGGACCCGCAAGGATTGGTTAGATTACATGGATCCCGAGGAGACTGCGGATGTAAAAAAGTACGCGGGGGAAGAACCCGGTGTTCTGATGGCTTACAAGAGATTGTAAAGAATGGGGAAAGGGGAAAAAATATAGAGACGGTTCCGTCCGCATCTTCCCAAAAAAAACCCCCCGCCGTCGCTGCTTTCTGCCCGTTTCGCTGAACGCGACCGGCGTCCTACTCAAAAAAAAAGAGATCCGCCAGAAGCGACCAATCCCGCCGCGCGAAAAATCCCAGCGGACGAAAAAAAACGGGAGGAAAAAAAATTTGAGTATTTTGGGGGATTCCTTTTTGGCAGACGAACATAAAACCGCGTCATGTCGACTTCTGCGGTGGGCACCGCCACCTCGAGTACGGGCACCAGCGTGGAGACGCCGTACGCCGGATTTTCCGCGGAAGGATGGATCCCTTCGCGCTACCTGGTGTTCAACGTGCTCCCCGCGGATTTTACGGGGGACGCGTGCAGGACCTTCGGCGACATGCGCCCGGGCGCGGCGCGGACGCTCCTGCACGCGCTGGCTTCGATCGTCTCCGGCAAGGACGTCGGCACGCGGTACGTGACGACCGACGGCGTCCACGATCCGTACTACTGGCGCGAGGGAGCGCCCAAGACGGTGCAGGTCCTCGAGGAGCTGGTGGACGAGTCCTCGCCGGACTCGTTCCGCGGATTCAGGGTGTGGGCGTTCGCCAACGACCCGAACCTCAGCTTCGCCAGGCTGTTCGACGGGCTCGTCCGCAAGAACGCGGCGGCCCCCCCGCGCGCCCCGGTCGTCAAGGGTCGGATCCGGCCGCCGGACCCCCCGATCGAGAGCAGCCTAAACTCGGTGGAGAGCCTGGCCGCCCTGTGGAAGGATTACCTGCGCACCGACGCGCTCGTCGACGGGGGGCTGGATGCCTTGCACCTGGCCTCCAACGCCGTGGCGAACGACGACAGCCCGATCAACCCGGAGAGGGTGCTCACGGCGGAGAACGCGCTCAGGCTGCAGCCGTCCGGGCTGATCGCCGAGCAGAACGACCTGTCGTTCTACTTCGACGCGCAGAGCGGGACGACGGCGGCCGACTTCAGGGGGGCGTTCCCGAGCGCGGACCGGACACACCGGGTGTACACGCCCCACTTCCTGCCCGCGTCGCTGGCGGCGATGCCGCTGCCGCATCGCATCCGGACGGAGGTGGCGCCGTACCGGAGGCGGATCACGGAGCTGACCGCCGAGAGGGACACCGCGCGCGAGGACTTGGACCGGGCCGCGGGCGACGCGGAGGCGGAGCGGCGCATCCGCGAGCGGATGCAGACCGCGGACCGCGACATCCTCCACAACGAGCAGCGCGTCGAGCAGGTGGCGGCGGACCTCGGCCGCGACGGCCCGCCGTCGGCCTTCTGCAGCGGGACCCAGGTCGAGGGCAAGATGAAGCAGAGGAACATCTTCATGCGCCTGGCCGACGGCAACCGGGTCGCGACGCAAGGGATCCGCGACGCGAACGAGGTCGGAACGTCGGCGCACGCCGTCGCGATGGCCGCCTTCCGCGAGTCGGCGCTGTCGGAGTTCTGGCACGCCTTCACGACGTCGGACGACGTGACGCACGCCGTGAAAGAGTCGCGCGCCTGGTTCGCCGGCCTGCCGGCGGAGAAGCGGTGGTTCGAGTGCCAGCAGATCGCGCTGGACCTGTCGCCGTACGGTAACATGGTCGTGCGGATGGCGGCCGAGTTCGAGAAGGTCCAGAAGATCGAGACCAACTTCAAGCTGATGTTCATGGTGCTGCTGGTGCAGCTCAGCAGCCACCGCTACTCCTTCTCGTTGCACCCGAACCTGCTGATCACGGGCCCGGGGTCCGCGGGCAAGTCGTACGTCCTCGAAGAGCTCGAGAAGATGTCCGCGCCGGGCACGTACATCAACGTCACGCATTCCACGCCGCAGGCCTTCAACTCGGACGAGGACATGAGCGACTTCCTCTTCATGTACCACGAGATGAGGAGGGAGATGTTCGGCATGGACAAGTACGGCAAGGACGTCGAGGCCGACCCGTTCCTGAAGAACCGGATCTCCTCGCAGAAGACGGTGACCATATCGCCGGATCGGGACCCGGACAGCAAGAGCAGGCGGCCGATCACCTCGGTGAACCGCTGCATGGGGTCGACGATCTTCGTCAGCAACGAAGAGGTGCCCGGCGCGGAGAAGGCGATGATGATGCGGTTCATCAACTTCATGGTGCAGGAGCTGTACAGGGTGGACAGGGATTCGGACGGGATGGTGTTCGCCAACGACTTCACCGACGACGAGCGAAACAACGAGACCATCCGCCACGGGTACAAGCTGAAGCACTTCTTCCTGCTCGTCGTCGAGAAGGCCATCGAGGCCGGCGCCCTGCCGGACGTCTGCATGGACGTCTGCAACGACGTCTCCAGGCGCGTCTTCGCCGAGCTGACCAAGGCGGGGATCCGGATGCCCCCGACCAGGCAGCTGTCGATGTTCAAGGGGCTGGCCCGGACGGCGCAGATCTACTACGCCATAGAGGCCGCCTTCTTCGGCGAGCTCGGCAAGTCGCTGCGGGTGGACGAGCGCGGGGAGCCGACGGATTTCCACCCGAGCTTCCTGCAGCGGCTGATGAAGTTCTTCGTGTGCTCCGAGGAGACGACTGTGCACGTGCTCACGCTGATGGAGAACGTGTGGGTGCCCACCATGAGGCAGGCCGTCATCGAGGGCGTCGCGTCCCTCATCCGATGCAGCGTGAACGCGGAAGGCGTCTGCATAGTGGGAAAGCAAGACGCGATCCGCGTGACCTCGCAGAACCCGAAAGAGTACGACTACTCGTACGTCTGCGTCGAGGACAGCAACGACAAGCAGATCGCGCGCACGATCAAACACCAGATGACGACGCCGCTGTCGGTCGAGAACATCCTGTCGATCCTGCACGAGATGGAGACCCAGTACATCGAAGCGACCCCCAGGACGTGCCACCCGCTGCCCGGCGGCTCCGTGTACGATTCCACCGCCCCGAAGCAGAAGATCCAGTGCGCGATCATGGAGAACCAATCGAACAACACGAGGAGGCGGCGGCTCTGCATCGCGGTCGCCTGCATCGGGAAGAACGTCAGCAGCGTCCTGCGCGAGTGCGTCACCCGAGCGCTGGAGCACGGCGAGCAAAGCGACAGGAAGTACATCACCGGGCTCAGCTGCGAGGTGCCGCGCTCCGAGCACAACAACTACCGCACCGACACGCTGTGCAATCTGTTCGACGTGATCCGATTGGAACGCCGCCCCGACAAGAAGATGTTCGTCGCGAACGAGCACGCCTACTCCGCCGCGGACACCGTCGCCTTGTACGCCCGAGGGTCCGATCCCGCCGGGGACGGGGCGACCGACTTTCAGAAGCGGCTCGGTTGGACGGTGGACAAACCGCTGGAGCTGATCCACGCCGTCAACTACTGGCAGAAGCAGGGGCTGGATCCGGAACGCGAGAAGGTCGGGTACCCGCCGATAACGATGGCGGCCGTGTGGCACGAAAGGGCGACGGACCCGTACTACCGCGAGCGGAACCGCAGCCTCGTGCGCTCCTACCCGGAAGAGTGGGTCCAGCAGTTCCTCGAGATGACGGACGAGCGGAACCGGATGCGGGACTCGGGCACCTGCACGTCGTGCTACAGCGAGATGTGGCCCGTCCGACCGCCGGTGCAGACGGACTGGGACTGGGACTGCGAGATGAACGGCGCGCTGCACCTGGACTCGGACGAGCCGCGGACGACCGAGCAGCGCACGCAGAAGCGCAGGATCGACCGGATCCTGGACGGGGATTACGACGGCGTCGCTCCGAAGAGGCGCAAACGCGGGACGGACGACGGGATCCCTTCGGACGAACTGGACGCGATGTTAAGCGACGCGTGATACCCCCTAATAAAAGAGAAAGCGTTCGCTCCCGTTTATTGCGCTTTGCTCCGAGAGGGCGTTTCTCCGCCGAGAAAGCGTCGCTCCGCCGCCGACGGGTTCGCCAGCCGACCGAAGGTGACGAAGTCCCTGACGACCGCCCAACCGGTCTTCTTCTTGGGGCCGCTGAAGAAGACGCCGTCCGTGAAGCCTTCGCACGGGATCTGCTCCGAGAAGAAGTACATCGCTAGCCTGTCCCGCGTCGGTTCCGGGAACCCGACGGCGCCGCGCAGCCGCACCGGCAGCCGCACCCAGAACACGACGGTGCCGACGGTGCGCGTGCCCCGCGGGTCCGGCCGTCGGAAGTCCGGGTCCTGGTCGCCGCTGTTCACGTACGCGTCGCGGAGCGGCCCGTCCGCCAGGATGTATTCCCTGCCGAGGGCGTCCACGTACTCCGCGCCGATCCGCCCGAATTCGGAGTAGTTGGGTTCGGGCGTGCTCCCGTGGTACTCGTCGGACCGCCGCACGTCCTGGATCGACCTCTTCGGGTAGCTTCGCCACGTCGGACCCAGATCCATCTTTTTGGGGCCTCCCTTAGGGGGTGAATCCGAGGGGCGATTTAATGCGCCGCGAAAAAAGAAGAGGCGGATCCCGCTATTTAACACCCCCACCGCGACGTCGCGACCATGGCAGAGGTGTGCGGACCGAAACCGTTCAGGATCACCGCCGACGTGCTGACCGCACACATGGGGCTCCCGGGGTTCCGCGCGGCGGTCTCCAACGTCCCGGCGGTCGACATCGCCATGCTGCGGAGACAGGGGTGCCCGGGATCCGACGACATGGTGGCTCAGTGCGTGGCGCTTCACAAGTGGATGTCCAGGAACTGCAACCTGTGCGGCGCCTACGATTCCGAGACGCGCTGCAAGAAGTGCAACCTGGTGTTCTACTGCACCGAGGAGCACCGGCAAAAGAACAAGAAAGCGCACCGACTGCGATGCTGCAGGCGGGACGGCCCCGCGGACACCGCGCCAGGCTGCCTGACGGATCCCCCGCCCGAAAAAAAATGATAACGGAGCGCGAACAATAAAAAATGCGTATTCAAACGACGGCATCCTCGTCTATTTCGCCGAAAGACGAACAGATTGAACCACCGCCGATGACGGAGAACCAGAACCCTTACGCCGACAGCGCGTTCGATTCCTGCGACGAGCGACTCGCGAGCGAGGGCAGCGGGGAACGTTCGCCGATGAGACTGGACCAACTCGAAGCGATGATCGAAGAACGGGCGCTCGCGTTCGCTCGGGGGATAAAGG
>SDBT01008291.1_pt1 | contig 16986 bp, 13 predicted proteins | sample 2277101 | NCBI WGS metagenome assembly SDBT01 (sample SAMN10404973, study PRJNA504765) | marine sediment metagenome | isolation source: marine sediment core GS10_PC15, 103 cmbsf | place: Arctic Ocean: Southern Knipovich Ridge | collected 2010
GTATAACAAATGGATAAATCCTGGATATCACCTAGTTGAAAAGCATCGAGATTGCCTATCTTTCTTTGTTCTTTCAAGAAAACATTGAGATCTAGGCAAGTTTTATCTACATCGCCCCCAGTTGTTATAAAAGGACTGTTAAGGTAGCTTTTTGAATTACAAGATTTTAACCAAGCTCCACGTTGGTTGAATAAATTGTTCTCAGCTCCCCGTAGAGCAGCCCAGAACTTTTTATCATTTGCCCAGGTATATTTTTCTGAGGCAAATGTAGCCTGGGGGTTAGCACACATGCAATCATTCCAGGCGGGGGCCTCACATACTTCATCTATTGCGCAAAAAAGATCCCTTGGTAAATTTTCAGCATGCAAAAGACAAGCCTTTTGATCATTTGACCTGGAATCTGGAGGTAAAGCTTTTATATGAGTCAGTGTACTACAAATAAGCATTGGTTTGTCTCTGAGAGGTCCTTGGGCATTAGAATGATCAATTGGACAACCTTCACGAGTTGAGATAACACAATCCCTTAAAAAATCATCAAATCCAGATGATCTTCCTGGGCAGTCGAAATCACCCGGGTCGTTTTCACCCAAGTCGGTTTCACCGTTGAATTCACATTCAACCATACCATCGAGAGAAACCACAGATCCATTATCTAATCTTGTAAGATTAGCCCATCTAGATTTGGCGCCGGGTCCGCACACTTCCGGATCTAAATTTGAACAAACTGGCCTATCTTTAGGATTACCTGATCCTTTTCTTCGCTGCCAGGTACCGGAAGGACACTCTATAGATCCTCTTTTAACTCCAACCACATTGATATGATTGGTTTGCCGAACTAATTTTTTCATTTTGTTTTACTCTTTTTAGTAGTTTTTTTCTTTTTTTCCATATAAGCTACGATTATTAAAATTACTAATATGACGACTATAACCGCGACGATATACCAAAAATATTTATCGAAAAAATTAGAAAATGGGGTTAGTGGAACATTTCCGCCTTTGCCCCCAGTAAACTTTCCATCGGTATAACAAATTGATAAATCCTGGATATCACTTAGCGCTTTGGCATCAAGGTTGCCTATCTCTTTTTGATCTTTTAAGAAAACGTTAAGATCATTGCAAACTTTAACTACCTGGCCACCAGTTGTTATTAAAGGACTGTTAAGGTAGCTTATTGAATTACAAGATTTTAACCAAGCTCCACGTCGATTGGATAAAAAATTTTTATCAGACAACTCCAAAGCAGTCCAGAACTTTTTATGATTTGGCCATGTATAATTTTCCCTCAAAAATGTAATTTCTGGGTTGGCACACATGCAATCGCTAAACCCGAATGCTGTAGTAGCGAACGGAACTTCACAAAAAGCACTTATTGCGACGGCAAGATCATTTGGGAAATCTTTAGCCCGTTTTATACAAAAGTTCTGTTCGGGTGTTCTCTTTTCAGGTGATGTAACTTTACCTTGAGTGAATTTAGAGCATTGTTCCATTTTTAGATCTCTTTTGTTACCATTAGCATTAGAGTGATCAATTGGACAATCTTGAGTTGTCGTAAAACATGTCTTATAAAACGCCGGAAAACCCGGAGATGTACCCTGGTCGTTTTCGACGGTTTCACCGTTGAATTCACACTCGACCACACCGTCAAGAGAAACTACAGATCCATTGGCCAATCTTGTAAGATTGGCCCATCTAGATTTGGCGCCGGGTCCACACACTTCCGGATCTAAATTTGAACAAACCGGCCTATCTTTGGGATTACCTGATCCTTTCCTTCGCTGCCAAGTACCGGAAGGACACTCTATAGATCCTCTTTTAACTCCAACCACATTGATATGATTAGTTTGTTTTATAGTAGTTGTTTTTGATGACATCTTATGTTCTTGACCCAACTTACAAAAAAAACAAGAATCTAAACTTTTCCAATCTTTTTTATGGACTACTAAAAATATATCGAAAATGAGTACTTATGATTCAGATCGAGATTTTGGTATTATCTTATCAAGTGATCAAACCTCGGTAACTGAAGATCGAAGGTCGAGGTCTAGGGAAGATCGAAGGTCTAAACCACGGAGGTCGAGGTCTAGGGAAGATCGGAGGTCAAGTGAAAGACGACCTTTCAGAACTAAAGATCACGACCACCGCGACCTTGACTCCCAACCTTCCGATAAAAAGAATCTTAGATATTTGAAATCCCAGAGCTTCGAATCTTTAGATATTTTGCAATCTCAGACTAAAACTACTAATTATACCTATATTCTTAACACTACTTACAATACATTCAACGACAAATATTATGTTTTAGTTCAGTTCACTGAAAGTCTGAGTATCAGAATTAATGGGTTCGAATACAGTTTTTCTTCTGAAAAAACTCAGATAATGGGGTTAGAATACCCAAGAAAGCAAAGACGTAAAGATGAGCTTCTAAATTTTGAAGTTTTTTCCTTTGATTATGTTAATCAACAAAAATTAGGTTGGTCCGATATGACAACATCTAAATATAATTTAGTCATATCTTTAGCCGTTTTCGGGAATATTACGTTCGATAACAGACAAGAGCAGCACACTGTAAATAGTTTTAAAATATTTAAATTTGATTTGATGACACTGTTTTTCGTTAATGATCACACCTTGGTAGGTTTCAGAAAAATAAATGTAAATGCTGTTGGTAAAGGTTTCTATATCAGTGGCACTGGAACCTCACCTATGACTTTCAACGGATCACCCCTACCTACAACTTCTATCCAAGAAGATTATGTTGTAGCTTTAGTTAACGAAAAAGATGTTATGGTGTGGGTCAGACTTGGTTTAGCTAGCGTGGGTACCAATCTGGGCGATTCTTTGGTTACAAATTCATCAGAAAGTGCTTATGTTGGTGAAAATGGGGATTTATACACAACTGGTTGTTTTTTGAGAAAAATAAAGCTTGATGTTACCTATACGGGAAACGATACTAATTTGCAAATGTGGTGGGCTCAAATAGATTCTTGTGGAAAGTGGGTAAGATCCGGTGTCATAACTGGAGGAAATTTGGTAACCGACTTTATTATCGGAGAATCCATTATTGTGAATGGTGGCAAAGTAATAGTGACCGGCAGTTTTAGGGGTTGTTATAGTGTAGGAGATAAAGAATTAAAGAGTACTGTAACCAGCGTTTTCGTAGCTTCAGTGGAATCAAGAGTGAGAAAAAGTCGCGGAGAAAAAAGTCGAAAGGGTTACGGCCACCAAGGACACGAGAAGTGTGATCCGATGGATGTAGAGCAAATAGATCCTCACATTTCGGTTGATGATACTATAGTTAGTTTGTTTCCTAGGCTAGCTCTAGTTGGTCGGAGTGCAGTTTTGTACTTTTATTATGATACTATGTTCAAATATAGAAATATCACGTATATGAGCAAAGGTTCAACTGATTTGGCTATTATAGTTCTCAACGAAAAAACTCACAGTATTATGAACGTAGAAGGTCATACCGTTAACCACGGAACCGATGTTTTGACTGGGATGGGAGAAATAATTATTGGGGGAAGTTCTTTGATTTCCAATTCCAGAACAAATTCTTTCATCATAACTTATAGAATTTAGAGGAGCCAATTCGGCTTTATTAATATGTTTAAACATATTAATTTGTAACTGACCAAAAGTATCTTTTTACTTTTTTTGGTTTCTACTTTAAAATATGTTTATCTATTAAAATGGAGGTTGAGAGAAAATATGGATACCTACGATGAAGTAGTTTTACAGGAAGAATTTTTATACCAAGATAATCTAAATGATCCAGACGATCCTGGTAATACGCCATCACACCATTTAGATAAATCGGATAAACACTACCACACCAAAGATACGGTGTCTACTATCAGAGTTATATATATTGTAGCGATAATAGTTTGGTTTATTCTTATATATATTTGTAGATTTTATCGAACAGACACTGTCGGTTATATTATCTTATTTGTGCCAGTTTTGATATTGGGTATCAATTTTATGAACGTTGAACACCACACTGTCGAAATGGAAAGAGAAATGTTAAGTGGTAACTTTTTGTCGTTTATATTCTTAATATCAGCCCTTTTAATTAATTGGTCAAAGATAGGCATGAAGAAAAGGATTTTGAAAGCTATTATGATTTCTGTAGTCTTGATTATGGGTTCTCTGATAGATGTTTGGACTAAACCACAGGATTTAATCATAGTCAAACACATTAGAACTATTTTCCAAACCACCGCTTTAGCGATCATCATCTACGCTTTGTACACTCACTACAGTGAAAGTCTTAGTAATGAAAAACACAACCCAGAAAGCCGCAAATGGTAAATGACAAAATTAATATATTGCAAAATATACTAAAATTGAGTTTATTTAGTTAGGTTTATTTATTTAAATTAGTTAGTTTGATAGTCGGTTTTTTGTTTTCAAAACTCCAATTGCCTACTCTTAGATTCTTGTAAAACTTACCTGGATGATTTGGCGAGTAGACCAGTTCTTGTTTAAGGTCGGCAAATCTCGGCAAGTAAAGTCTGTTTTTCAGAACTTTGATAACTTTCTTTAGTCCTTTACTACGTATTTCATCACTTCTTATGATTTTTAGGCGCCATATCCGTTTCCAAAAGTCAAGATTATTTGAAACCAATGCGTTACTACCACAATGAAGTTCAGTAATATGAGGAAAAACGGGAAGGAAAGTTAAATCGTTATGTTCGCATAAGATTTTTAAAAGCAGTGGGAGAGAAGGAAGAGAAACTAACGCATTATTTCTGCAAAAAAGTTTAGTAAGATTTGGAAGAAGAGGGAGAGAAGTTAGTTTGTTATTGATACACAAAAGTTCAGTAAGATTTTGAAAAAGAGGAATAGAAGTCAGTTGGTTATGATTACACCATAATATAGTAAGATTTTGAAAAAGGGGAAGAGAAGTCAGTTGGTTGTGAGAACAAAAAAGTATAGTAAGTTTAGGAAGAAGGGGAAGAGAAGTCAGTTGGTTATAGTGACACTCAAGTTTAGTAAGATTAAAAAGAAGAGGAAGAGAAACTAATGCATTATAATCACACTCAAGTTTAGTAAGATTAAGAAGAAGAGGAAGAGAAATTAATGCGTTACTAGAACAACAAAGTTCGAGAAGTTTAGGAAAAAGTGGAAGAGAAGTTAACGCGTTACCATGACACCAAAGTTTAGTAAGATTAGTGAGAAGTGGAAGAGAAGTTAACGCGTTATTATAACAAGATAGTTCGGTAAGATTGGGAAGAATGGGCAAAGAAGTTAATTTGTTATTATTACACTCAAGTTTAATTATCATATGCTCTTTGCCTACCAAAGAGTCAGGCCACCTCTTTAACACAAATCCTGAGATCACTAACCACCCAGTAGTGTCACTAAGCCATTCTTCGATACTTTTTTCCAATCTATACTTTAACATTTTAAAACCCTATTTTTTTCCAAAACTTTTACCCAAAGATCATTTCTCATTTTTAACTTTCATTAGCAAAGTAAACACATTTCAAGTTAATTTTCCAATTTAATACATTATTTGATGTATTAGTTTTTGTTCAAGTTGGTTAGTTTCTTTGATTTTTTGATTTTAAAACTCCAATTGCCTACTCTTAGGTTCTTATAAAATTTACCCGGATGGTTTGGCGAGTAAATAAGTTCTTGTTTAAGAGAGTCAAGTCTAGGCAAATACAGTCTATTTTTGAGAACCTTAATAACCCTATCCAACCCTCTCTTTCTTTTTTCATTACTTCTGAGGGTTTTCAAACCCCACACCCGTTTCCACTTTATTAGTTCGTTTGAAAAAAGTTGGTTACCCGAACGGGCGCTTTGCGTATAAGAACACTGAAGCCTAATAAGTTTGGGAAAAATAGGAAGGGACGTTAATTGGTTACCAATACACCAAAGGTCGGCAAGTTTATAGAAAAGTGGAAGAGAAGCCAGTTTATTATAAGAGCACCGAAGTTCAGTAAGTTTAGGGAAAAGTGGAAGAGACGTTAATTGGTTATCGGTACACCCGAGGAAAGTAAGATTGGGAAGAGGATTGATGGAAGTTAATTTGTTGGCAGGGCAATTAAGAATGGTAAGTTTGGGAAATGTTGGGATTACGGTTAACTTGTTATGAGAACAATAAATTTTAGTAAGATTGGGGTGGTGTAGAAGAGAAGTTAGCTTGTTTCTAAAGCACTCAAGATAAGTAAGATTCTGAAGAAATGGAAGAGAAACTAACGCGTTGTGGGAACACTCAAGATGAGTAAGGTTAGGAAAAAGAGGAAGAGAAGTCAATTTATTGTAAGGGCACCTAAGATAAACAAGTTTTGGAAAAAGAGGAAGAGAAGTTAGTTGGTTGTCAAAACATGAAAGTTCAGTAAGATTGGGTAGAAGTGGAATAGAAGTTAGTTCATTAAAATCACAATCAAGTTTGATTATCTTACTTGAAATTTCTTTACCCACTAAAACGTCTGGCCATTCTTTCAATTCCAAATGTGATATATCCAATGTTTTCGAGGTATCTTTCAACCACAACTCAATTGTTTCATCCAATTCCATTCTCTACACTTCTTCACATTTTCTTCATTTTTTTTCTACCTTTTTCATTTTCGGTTTTCGTCGATGAAGTGAACACATTTCATTAGCAGACAACTTCTCACATAAATTCCCCTTTTTATCACCCCTCTTGTAAACGTATCCACACTTAATCTCCTTTTTATTAATGTGAGTCTTGCACATAACCTCATAACTTACTTTAAAACACTTTACTCCTTTTCTGGGCCCACTTTTAAATACATATCCACACTTATATTTTTTCTTAATATTTGCATAAACAAACACATTAACTTTTCTGTTACCCCAATCAATATCCTTGGGACACTCAATGTCGCATTTCACGTTTTTGCAGTTTTTTATCTTGCAAGCGTAGTATAGAGCAATACCGACAGCATCGGTAATGTCATCTCTAAATTTTATCTTCCTTTTGCCATTCATATTATAGTTGGGAAATTTGATGCCATAGGTTTCCCATAAACTTTCTTGGATCATAAACTTTTTGGCATCGTTATCACCATATTGTTTGAGTTGTTCTTTTGTTGGCTTAGTTCTTCCACATATAAAGACTTTCCACGAGCTTATATTCAAGATCTCATAGTGAAGATTGCTTTTTCTGGCGGCCCGATCAATGGCAGCTCGATAGTGAACATTCTTTTTAGATCCAGTGGCATAAGACCGAGAAAAGAAATAGTCTTCCCTAGCTACTTCTACAACATTCCATTCTTTTATTTTAGCTTTGACCCACTTTTCCAAAGACAAACACAAGTCAGCTAAGTAAACAGATGTTTTTTTTACATCAAAGAACCCATACTCCAATATTTCAACGTTTTCTCCGTCTATTTTAATGACACAGAAACCATTTTTATCACCAGGATCGACTATTAGATGATTCATTTAAATAGTGTTTTTTTAGTTTGGAGGATTTTTAATTCGGACTTGGGGATTTTTAATTCGGACTTGGGGATTTTTAATTCGGACTTGGGGATTTTTAATTTGGACTTGGGGATTTTTAATTTAGAGTTTCGAATTTTGGACTTTGGAATTCCAAAAACTATACTATTTTTGAGGTCTTAATAAAATGGAAGTAAAATGGAAGCTAAACTGAAACTAAATAAAATGGAAGCTAAACGGAAACTAAATAAAATGGAAATAAACGGGTGTGTAAAACTAATCTGGGTTTCCAATAAAAATCCACTAGGATTAACTCCTGTTCGAAGTTTGGATAGAGGATTAAGTTATTACCAGACTACCGGCAACTTTAAAGACCTTATCACCACCGTTGATAAGATAAAATTTATCCCGTTGACGTTGAGGTTGACGATCGAAGAAAAAAACTTCAATTCACAATGGATAGAAGAGTTAAAAGTTACCATTAAACACCTAGTTATTTTACACACTTTTAGTCGAGTCGACTTAGTCAGTCATCAAGTTGAAAAATTTAATAATATTTATGTTGTGGTCTTTACACCAACTTACAAAGGTGATGCCGTTTTTCTGTCTAAAAATAATAACCAAAAAGTAACTACCAGCATAGATTTGCTTGAATATTATGGTTATTACTATCTTACCAACAATCCACTGGGTTACTTTATTTTAAACAAATATCAGAACGAATATCAAACGATTGTTTTGAAAGATATTAACCAAACTGGCAATTTATTTTTTCTCAAAACTAATGAACCCGAGATCGTATTGGAAATCAGAAGTATGATCCTTAATTATATTGAACTTGGGTATTTTGCCTTTGCTGAGTCTTTGACAACTCACAAAGAGAACATTTTCAATTTGGTGTCAACTGAGATAGCTTGGTTGTGGAACATCAAATTAATATCCGCGAACGAACCTTTGGTATATAAAAGTAAAAATAAAAATAAAGAGTGGGTTCACATCAACACTGAAAGAGTTATTGATGGTCTCATACCCAAAGATACTGTTTATTTGAAAAAGGTCTTGTATACTAAAGGGGTGGTGGTCGATTCGTTTGAAAAATTAATAAATTCTGATCCAATGTTGAAAAAATATAAATCAGAGTTTGCAGTTTACGATAACGGTGTTTATTATATAGTCACCGCCGCTTTTGGAACCTTAAGAAATGTTAATAGATATAAAAGTTTGTTGAATGGAAACAAAATAAGGGCGAAGGTAGTTCCAAAAATAAAGTCTGGAAAATTTGTCTTCGAACCCTCAGAAAAAGGTAAAGTTCGTCAAAAACACCAAGTTTTTCAAATTCACCAAGTTTCGTTGTTAATAGATATTACTAATTTTATTGACGTTAAGGAGTTCGATATTAATTTCACCGACCACTACAATGTAAATATCAAGTCGAGTGAGAGGTTATTGCCCTACAAAACTTTAATGAAAAAAGACAAAACCTATTTAAACGAGATCAATAAAAAGTGGATTTCTGGGGTACTACTCACGGATTGGTCGGCGTTAATGTTGACTGAAGTTGGAAAAATCAGCCATATTCCAATCAAAAACGAATAGTTATAAATTGGGATATAACGTCTTTTTAATTTTAAGTTTTAATCAATATACTACTCTAAGTAGTATATTTTTGTGCTCCGTTACCCAAATTTTATTTAAAGATAATAAGAGACGTTGAAGTCAAATTCTTTACCTTTGACTGGTTCGATGGTCTCGAAAATAAATGTTCTTTCCAGAAGTTCGTTGAACGATACACACCCCAAAAATTCACAGCCCACCACATCGTCTTCGGAAATTTCCAACTTTTGTTTAATCTTTTTATTTCCTTGTCCGTATAATTGAGCTAACCCAGCCAATTCTAATAAAGTATCAGTTTTGAAAAGTTCTTCCAAACACAAATAGAAACACAAATAATCCTCTTTCTTAATCTTTTGTCTGATAACAACTTTCCCAATACCGAATTCGTTGTCTCCGGTAAAATCGACCACAAACGTTATTAGACGAAACCCATCATCTACTTTACTGTAAATCTTATCAAAATGAGCATTGAGTTTGCTGATTGCTTTTTTAGGATCCATTCTGTTTTTTTATAATCAGTTCTTATTGTTTTTTTTTCATCTATTTTTTCATATTCATTTTTAGTCAGATTTTATCTTTTTATAAATGAATATAGGGATAAATTTGGTTAAGAAAATGGTTTGCGGGGTGTGTCAAAGATTTGATCATACTACATATCAACATAGATGTTCTGAATGCGGTTTAAATCACCAAAAGAGTAAAAATATACACTCTGAGTTTGATTTTAAGAGGTTGAAACTGACTTTTAACGTGTCTTCTAAAGCGTTTAATTCGTCTTCTAACGTATCTTCTAAAGCTTTTAATTCGTCTTTTAATTCATCTTTTAGTGATAAAACTCAAATTTACTTTTTGGAATTACCGATGTGCCTACGAGGTTATACATCAACAATTCCGCTGACGCACTTCAAACTAAGAAATTTTGAAGCTTACCCTCAAAAAACTCTGGTAAGCGCAGAAGTTGTTAATTCCAAAAAGTGTGACATCCTCATATTATATAAAAAGGGTAGAAAAGTTGTTGTCCATTATGATTCAAAGATTGAACCTAATAATTATATATCACCTATATCACCTGAGTCTAATAATAAAAAATCTAACGTTAAGTTTGTGGTGGTGTTTGGTATATTTTTACTTTTTGTATTTGCAGTGACTAAATTGTTGGAATGGTTTTCTTACTCGACTTCATCTTTTATCTTTTAGGTTAAAAATAATATAAAAGTTGCGATCTCAATTAAAAAATTTCCTAATAAAATGAGTTGTTGTAGTGACGACGAGCATGATTGCTTTAAAATCATAGAAATAGTTGGTCCTACTGGACCACCAGGTCTGGGAAGTACTGGTCCTACTGGATCTTCTGGTGATGTAGGACCAACTGGACCATCCGGAGGACCAACTGGTATGAAGGGACCCACCGGACCCACAGGGCCAACAGGGCCTTCTGGACAAGATGGTACTGGATCTACAGGCGCCACTGGAAAAAGCGGAGATCCGGGGCCAAAAGGTGATACCGGAGCAACAGGACCGTCAGATGGTCCTATTGGACCTACAGGTGAACAAGGGCCAACTGGACCTTCGGGAGGACCTACTGGAGAGCAAGGATTAACTGGACCCACCGGAAGTACCGGAGAACAAGGATCTCCAGGAGAACCGGGTGAACCTGGAGAACAAGGTCCAACTGGTGAGGGAGCTACTGGAGTTCCAGGACTAACCGGACCAACTGGACCATCTGATGGACCAATAGGTCCTACGGGTAATCAAGGTCCAACCGGACCATCGGGAGGACCAACTGGAAATCAGGGTTTAACCGGATCCACGGGACCTACTGGGCCTACTGGAGAGGGAGCTACAGGGGAATCTGGAGTTCAGGGAGACCAAGGACCCACGGGAGCCACTGGGCCTACTGGGAAACAAGGTCCAACTGGGGAGGGAGCTACTGGAACTCCAGGACTAACCGGACCGACGGGACCGTCAGATGGACCAATAGGTCCTACGGGTAATCAAGGTCCGACTGGACCATCTGGGGGACCTACGGGAGGCCAAGGATTAACTGGTCCCACCGGTCCCACCGGACCTAGTACACTGTGTGCATGTTGGACATATGTTGAATCCTCAAACCCCAGTTCAACAGGAGAAATAACATGGTTTAATAATGTACTCTTAATAGATTCGACAACCGATGCTGGACTAGACGCAAGATGCATACTTGATTGTGTATGTGTCGGTGACACTGTCCGGTTGTGTTATGGCCCTCCCGGAGCTACAGGATTAAGGACCAAAGATAAGGAAAATTTCAAAATAACAGGTATATCTGGCGTTATTAATTATACTATATCCTTGGACGGATTTCCACCATTACCCCCAACAATAAAACTAGGAGATCAGGTTTGTCTTGAATTTCATCCACCCGGTCCTACTGGATCTGGTCAGGGTAGTACGGGACCCACCGGACCAACTGGACAGGGAAGTACGGGAGAACAAGGACCTACTGGACCGTCCGATGGACCAATAGGTCCTACGGGTAATCAAGGTCCAACCGGACCATCGGGTGGACCAACTGGGAATCAAGGTCTAACCGGACCTACCGGAGCCACCGGAAGTACTGGAAGTACGGGAGAAAAAGGATTACAAGGACTAACTGGACCTACTGGGCCGTCGGATGGACCAATAGGACCTACGGGTGATCTAGGTCCAACTGGACCGTCTGGAGGTCCCACGGGAGGTCAAGGATTAACTGGCCCAATAGGACCTACCGGCCCCAGTTCATTGTGTTTATGTTGGGAATTTAATGTTACTTTGAACCCGGCTTCAGGAGAAATATCGATTTTTGATGATAAATTACTGATAAATCCGATAACCGATTCTGGGTTAGATTCAAAATGTGTACTCGACTGTTTACGTATTGGTGATACAGTTAGGGTGTGCTTTACTCCATTTGGAGCTACTGGACCCTTCAATAAATCAAAAGAAAATTACCAAATAACACAGTTGTCAGGGGGTTATCTTATAACCTTAGATAGATTAATAACAGTACCGTCGTTGCAAGGAGATCAGGTTTGTCTTGATTTTCATCCATCCGGCCTTACTGGACCGACTGGGCGGGGAGCTACGGGAGAACGAGGTCCCATCGGACCCACTGGAAGTACGGGAGAACCTGGAAATACAGGTCCTACAGGAGCCACCGGAGAAAAAGGACTACACGGACTAACCGGACCTACTGGACCATCCGATGGACCCATTGGACCTACCGGTAATCTAGGACCCACCGGACCAAGCGGAGGACCTACGGGTAATCTGGGACCAACTGGACCAACTGGTCCTAGTCCCGTTTTTGCTGCAGTCGTGGTTGGATGGGATTTCCCTGGTGGGCCAACGGGACAACAAGATCTTATCTTTTATCAAACTTTGGAAAGACAAGTGACGATAGCGATAGATGTGGTCACAGGTACAGCCCTTGGTACAGGTAATATATCATTGTCTGGTGTACTTCCGGCATTCTTGTGGCCAGGATTTACTGTGAATAAAATAATACCAGTCGTAAGCAATGGAATATCAAAAATTGGATTTATTAGTGTATTTTCGAACGGTCAGATAAGAATCACTACAACTGATGGTTTAGATTTTAGTGGGTTATGTGAATTTGGCAATATAGCTATGACCTATTTGAAGCTCATACCCTAAGCCTAATCTAAATTAAACCTAAAGTAAATCAAAGTAACCCAAAATAAGTAATTAATTACTTATTTTATTAATGGAACTCAAAAAACCATTTACCTATCACCCACTACTATTTTTTAGATTTTCCTATAAAATGAGTCAAACTTTTCAACTTAATTTAGATATTGAAAATTTAGCCAGGGATGCCATAAAAACCATAGCATTTTACCGGAAAATAAAAACAGAAAACAAGAGAGAATATGCTGAGTCTAAAAGGATACAAACTTTAAACGTATCCACGTATTGGGAGTTTTTTATGACTAATCTTGAAAAAACACCAGAATGTAAACCTGTAAATCTTAAAGAATGGAATGCTAATTTTCAAAAAAATATTAATATGGCTATTTTAGCCCAAACAGCTAACAATTACTATTTTGATCCAACTATTTATAAAATCTTAACTTGTGTAGCTAATATTAACGTTCTCATTTACAATCCTTACCCACGAGAAAATAAGAATTTAAATATCAAAAAATTCTTTGGACCTGTCAAGAAGTTGTCAGAAGGTGAGTTTGGTGAAGTTTACGTTCCAAAAAGTGAAACCAACACCAATTTTATCATAAAATTCAACCGCTACGGTAAAGATGAGCTCAAAAGAGAGCTGTTTATTTCTTTTGTTTTGAATACCGTCCGCACAAGAGTGCCTAATTTCATGATGGGTTTTGGATTTTTTGATTGTGCGAATCCCATCGCCATCGAAAAAGAGGGTCAACTGGGATTGTGCGACGTGGCAGGGAAAAGAGGTTATGCTATATTTGAAAGAATTAACGGAGAGACTTTCACTGACTTTTTAGTTGATGAGGCTCAAACTTTAGAAGATATACTTAATCCCTTCTTGCAAATTTTGTTTGCTTTATATTCTGTTAGACAATTCAAATTCACTCACAATGATTTACACACTGGTAATGTGATGCTAAGGAGGACATCGACTAAAAATTTCTATATTCCCTACCGGTGGGCCGGTAAAATAATATACCTAAAATCTGATTACGTAGCCACTATTATAGATTATGGCTATGCTTACGTTAGATATAAGAACAACCACTACGGTGCCTATAATGCCGAAGAAAGAGGTATTTACAATAAAAGACCTAATTATATCAGAGATCCGTATAAATTTTTTATGTTTACCGTTTTCATCCTCTTTTACAAAAAGAAAGATGCGCTGGCCAATAAATTAGAACCTTTATTCAGATTCTTCAATAAAGAAGATCACTACAGAGCTTTCGTGTTATCTCAAAGAAGAACAATATACGACGTCTATTCAAACGGCAAAGCTTCATTAAATTACAATCACACACATCTCATTAACTACATACTCAAAACTTTTCCCCAAACCGTAAACAAATTTTTCTTTATTAAAGAACCCAAAGGAAAATTAGTTATCGGCTGTGACCATAGGGGTAAAGGTAGTAAAGGTAGTATAGGTAATATACGGTGTCTTAATTACGATGACTACCTTGAAAATTTTAATGCGTATGAACAAAATATCATCTCTTTCTTAGATTCGATACGGAACGATGATCTTGATTTTGAAAAGACTATTTCTTATTTTAAGGACCACAATATAGTTTTTACAGATGCTTTAGACCGGGCCGATGATATTTTAGATTACATAGATGATATTTTAGATCCATTTTTGGATATTTTGGATGGATTTGAAGATAACCCAATGATAGAATTTGTGTTTTTCGAGGAGATTAAAAACGTAGTGGTCTTTTTCAAATTCGTAGGAAGTTTAGTTTCGATGTTGAATAAATACAACGAATCTATGATCTACAGAGATTCATTAATTTACTATTACGCGGTCTATGGGAGTATGTTAAAAATTAAAAAGAAAGACCTTGATGATTTGGAAGTTAGATTTTTTGATTTAAGTGATAATCTGACAAAGATACGCGAGAAACTGGATTACTTATTCTTCTCAAATAAAATAAGATTCCAAAATTTAGCAAGAGGACGAAATGGAGTTCCTTCGAGTCAGAAAAAAGAGATGAAAAGAATGACAAGAACCGCCGCCCGTTATAAAAGAAAATTTAACATATTAATGAAAAGTTCAAAGTTTTTAGTTCCATTGGGAATTGGATATTCTACCCATTTAAAGGGACTGACTTTAGATAAGCTGAAAGGGTATGTAAGTGGGGTTATCAAGCCACCAAAATTTGTAAAGGTTATAGTTGACGACTAAGGTCTAGACCGGAGAGTGGCCTTTTAGTCAAATAAGAACGTAAGATCGCAAGAACATAAGAACAATACCTATCAATGATAGGTATTACATAAGTAGATACACTATTTCAGGCTTGATTTACCCTCGGTCTAGTTGACATTTAGGTAATACTTCTTACCTTGTTTACTGCAATAAAAATCGACGTATCCATCAAACGAGTAGCCGAATTCACTTGGTGTGTTTAATTCGGCTATGATAAAACTAACACTAAGGTCTTTGTTTATTTTTGGACACAAAAAGCTACTCCCACCAGAAGAAGGAAAAGTTATGACTTCGATAGGGATGTGTATAGTTTTACCAATACCACTAAATTTCCATTTATAGTATTTTCCGTGCTCTCGTTCATATTTTTGCTTGAGATTCATTTTTAGTTTATCGCTTTTAGGACTAAATTTTTTATTTCATTGATTATTATTTGCTCATTTACATCGGGGGCTAACAAGACACTTAAGTAATAACTATACCCCAACAAATCAACTTTGTAATAGAAAGTGAAATCTTTTAGATCTAAGTTGTGGAGGGTGGTAACGTAAGTGCTAACGTGGGGTTTGCTTATCTTGAATATAGCCACCTTCTTTCTTACTCCGAAAGAATCAACGTCGTCTACTAGGTCAGTTATATTTTGGGCTTGCTTTAGATCACTAACACTCAAATGGATATGATGATTTCCAAAGTAGGTGTCTATCCCAAGAGTTTTTACCCCCTTTGCTATCAGATGGTAATCTACTAGGTTGTTTCCAACGTATAATTTTATGTCAGTTTCATTCAAAATTCTACTAAGTATAAAATTATACATTCCACCGTAGCTTTTGGTTATCCTACCGTCTCGCCACATCGGTTTATATAAATCACCTTCAACTTTTCGCAACTTCCACTCCCGGACCCCCCGAGTCGATTCCGATACAATAACTATCCGACCAGCCAAATACCACTTCAACATTAAATTTCCCAATTCTTCTTGGACAAAGTTGTAATACAATGCGTAATTATCGTTGTTGTGTTCATCTGATAATTCGTTTGGTGCTCCGTAACATAAAAGCTCATAACCATACTTTCCAATCCTTGATTTTATGTAGATATTACTTTTGTGTTCAAGTGGAATTTTTAAATAGGGTAGAACACTCATAACCCAGCTTTTGGGTATTCTAGTTTCTCCAAAAACTAAATCTTTTTCAGAAAATACAACACAATAGTCCAAGGGATCTTTTAATGTTATTAATAACATCTTTCCAAATTGGTTACGTTGTCGAGGGTTCAAAGTCGATTTATAAGAACCATTTAGAGGAAGAACTTTAATGTGCATTTTCCCGGAATAAGCCACAGTTGATATTTCGACATCGACATCGTCCCTAAGCCACACCTTATTTAACAAAGCTCTCAATCGCGTTCTTAAAACAAAAAGATTATATCTGTTGTAATTTTGTTTAGGAATTGGTACAAAATCCCCGGGTTTAGGCACATTTATAATTTCTCTAAACAACGGGGTTATAAATTTAGACACAACCAGATGTTTATTAGACTCGGTTAATTTATACATTTTATTAGAAGTCATAAAATCATAGGCAAAAATGATGAGTAGTGGTAAGAGTGAAAACGGTGAAAAGGTGGAAGTGAAAAAGGTGAAAAAAGTAGGAGTAAAAAGGTGAAAGGGGTGATCGTAAAAATGATGAGTGGTATTTTGAAAAGAATCAAAAATGGAAAAGAGTTATCGAAAATGGTCTTTTTTCTGTGGGTTGGCAGACAAAGGGTTTGGCACAAGCCAATTATCCAAATTTTACAGAAAATATAAAACCGGGGATCTAAGCGAAGAAGATTTCGATGAAATTTCTAAAAAGACTAGCAAAAGAAAAGTTTTCACTCAGATAAAAGGTGATTATTTCGGAAAACTTTTCAAGATGTCAGGGTTCAGAAAAAGCCTAAGAAATACAAAGAATAATAGAAAAAGTAAAATCGAAGTGATGGAGGTCGAAGAAACGAAGGTCGAAAAAACGAAGGTCGAAGTGATGGGGGTTGAAG
>SDBT01008292.1_pt1 | contig 16984 bp, 17 predicted proteins | sample 2277101 | NCBI WGS metagenome assembly SDBT01 (sample SAMN10404973, study PRJNA504765) | marine sediment metagenome | isolation source: marine sediment core GS10_PC15, 103 cmbsf | place: Arctic Ocean: Southern Knipovich Ridge | collected 2010
AGCCTGTCAGGATCACCCACGATATAACGCTGGAACCTGAGCCTGAGCCTGAGAGTGTGGAAATCACGCCGCTCAAAGAGGGCGATGCCATCGTCGGGCTGCTGTTGACCTGCGGATGCGGCGCGACCCATGAGGTCCGCTTTGATTATGGTGAGGAGTGATGAGCGAGCAGCTGGAAGATCAGGAACACAGCATAGGAGGGAACGGCCCGATCAGGATTCGAATACTGGAAGAGGGATACACCGCGGCGCTCCTCGTTCCCGAGGAGGTTTCCGCCTTTCCCTCCCTCAAGCAGGTGCTCCTCGCAATTGAAAATGCTGGTATTAAGTATGGCATAAATGATGGTACCCTGGAGAAGGTGATCCAGGAACAGATCAAGGGTGAGCCGGTGGTCTTTGCCAGGGGGAAGCTGCCGGCGGGAGGGGGCGGCCCCAGGCTGGTCTGGCACGAGAATTCCGAATCTGAGTCGTCAACCAGGGATATTACCAGGGAAGTTGTTGAACCCGGGCGCGAGCTGCACTTATTTTTACGCGTAAAGCGGGGGCAACAGATTCTGTCCAAGCTCCCTGCCACGGGGGGAGAACCGGGGATCAACGTATTCGGTGAAACTATTAATCTACCCGTCGGTGATGTTGCCCTGCCCGCGGGCGAGGGCACTTCTATCTCCAAAGACGGGCTGACCCTGCTCGCCGACAAGCCCGGTATCGCCACCTGGACCGATGATAAGGTATCGATACTGGATATCCAGCATATTGGGGGGAGTATTGACGGCCTGACTGGTGATATTAAAATCAACGGTCCAGTGCACATTGAGAAGGATGTACGCTCGGGGTTCAGGGTGGAAGCCCTTGGAGATATCTTTATCGGCGGCAATGTTGAAGATGCAGGTGTCTATTCCCGCCGGGGCAGCGTTGTTGTACGCCATGGCATTCTCGGCCAGGGCCGGGCCAGAATACTGGCGGGGCGTAATATTGTAGCCGGGTTTATCCAGGATGCAACCGTAGGGGCCAAGTTGAACGTTGAGGTTGAACGCTATATAATCAACAGTGCCATCTCCGCAGGACGCTACATAACGGCCGTTACCAACGAAGGTCTCGTCCGGGGGGGCACCGTCTTCGCCGAGAAAAGAATTGAAGTACGCAACGCGGGTTCGGAGGGTCGCATAGCCACTGAAATGAAAGTCGGTTATACCGCGCCGCAAAATATCTCCCTGGCCAAGTATCAGCTGCGCCACGATCAGCGAAATAACCGCCTGGAACTGGCCCATATCCAAAAGCGCCTCGCTTTTCTCAGGCTCTTGAAAGAACGTATGGGGGAACTGACTGATGATAAAGAGAAGCAGCTGGCTGACCTGGAAGAACAGGAAAGTGTCCTGCTTGGCCGGCACCGCGAACACAGTACCGGTGATACCGAGATTAAGAGCAAGTCCGAGACTTTTGGCGAAGGGAAGTACGAGGCTGAGACGATCCGAATCCATGATACTATTTACCCTAAGGTGTCCGTAGTTATAGGTGACGCAACCCTTGAAATGAATAAGGAACGACACAATCTGATTTTCTTCAGGGCCGGGGACGAGCTGGTCTTTGGACCACTGCACCAGGCCCCTGGCAAAACGAACTTGACAACGGGGAGTTAGGCATACGAGAGGCGGATCTCCCCTGAACGGCCCCGGCCTCGTGTCTGAGTGACGGTTATCGGGAGGAGCAGCATGGCAGCGACCATCCTGGTGGTTGATGATGAAAAATTTATCGTAGAAGCCATTTCTCAGCACCTGAGTGAAAGTGGCTATAAGGTGGAGGGCCTGGCTAACTCCACCAAGGCGCTTAAGACCATTCAAAATGATGACTTTGATCTGGTCATCACCGACCTGCGCATGCCCGACGTGTCCGGTATAGATCTGGTCAGGGCGGTACATGACAAGGGCACCGACACCCAGGTGATTATCCTGACGGGCTATGCGACCCTGGATTCCGCTATCGAATCGATCAGCCTTGATGTCTACTCCTACCTGAATAAGCCTTTCGATCTGCGCGAGCTGGGCCAGGTTGTGGATCGGGCTCTGACGGCGCAGCGTCTAAAGCGGGAAAACGAGGCCCTCCAGCTCCGCATCAGCAAGATGCTCGATGACATTTCCACACTATATGAGGTCACCCGCCTCCTCTACGACACCGACGACTGGGCGCTCACCATGGAATTTGTGCTGGACACTCTGTCTATCGGGTTAGGCCTGACTCACAGTTGTCTACTGCTTAGAGATGAAGGGGACCGCTACACTGTCGGCAAGGTCAATTTCCCCAAAGGATCAGCACTGGTTGAACGGGCAGCCGCCTGCTCCTGGGAATCTCTGGAAACCATTGTCTCCTCGGAAGAACCTACTTTCCTGGGGAAGACATCCCAGCTGCCAAAGGGATTGTCTTCCAGGGACGAGCCACTGCAAGGGATATTTTTCGTGCCTATTCGCTACCATGAGCGCCTGTTGGGATTCCTGGTGATATTCCTGAAGGAGGGTATGGCGGTGCTTTCAGAAGATCAGAGCAAGCTCCTGCAAATTGTCACGGTCCAGCTTGCGCCGCTGGTTTTCCAGTCAGTCGGTAAGCAGCTACAGGACCAGACCTCCTGGTATTCTGAGGCGCAGCGGATTCTCAGGCAGCAGATTGCCGCTTCTGAAGTTACCGATGGGCCCCTGGGGGTCAACCTGTTGCGGTTTGTTACTCCCAGAGCGCTGGCCGCTCCGGAAAAGATGGCCTCCTTTCACCAGCTCTGTTCCGAGATGCTCCTCAAGCATGAACCCGAGGCCCAATTCCACTGGCTTGCAGCCGACACAGTTCTCGCGTTTTTCCCCGGCGCCAACCAGGTACAATCGGAGATTACCTGTACGGCTATGGCCGAAGAGTTCCGTAAGTCGGAGCTGAACAGCGTCAAGACGGATGGCGCAGCAGAGTTGTTTCATATTTCGGTAGCCTGGCCCCACGATACCATGGACACGGCGGAATTTTTAACTATGGCCTGGGCGCGCCTGGTTGAGCGAATCCAGCAATTCACACAGCAACATTCCGTTAAAAAAAAGGATGGTTGAGAATCCCCAGCAGCAGCAACCCGGTAGGTTGCAGTCGATCCTCATCGTCGATGACGATGAGGTAGTACTGAGAACCCTTAATCTCCAGCTCCAGGACCGAGGCTGGGAGGTTTTTACCGCCGGGACTTCAGCCGAGGCACTGGAGCTTTTTCGCGATCATTCCGTGGCCGCTGTCCTGGTGGCCCTTGGTATGTCCGGTATGGACGGGGCGGAGCTGGCCAGTATGCTCCGGCAGCAGGCTCCGGACCTCGTCGTTATCCTTATGACGGGTTATCCAACCCTGAATGTGGCTGTCGAAGGGCTTAAAAACCCGGCCTATGAGTATCTGGTCAAGCCGTTCCGGATCGAGCAGCTGGCTATGGGTATTGAGCGGGCACGGCGGGAGCTGGCCCTGATTCGGGAGAACCGGGAATTGAGGCAGGCCGTTGCGGAACTGCGGGCCAGACTGGAGCAGTTGGTCCGTTCTCCGGAGGCCGAGGAAGAGGGATGGGAGGAAGCCGGACTGGAAGAGGGCGCCCCGCAGTCCACACCCTATGCCGGCTATCCGGGCACGGTACCGGGAGGCGGTTCCGGCGCTATTGCCAGCTACGAGCGGCAGATAAGTCCCGCGCCATCTGAGTCTGCCAGCGAGGAAGAACCGGATACCGAGGAGACGGCCAGCCAGGAAGGAGAACCACCGCAAACCAATGACTGATAAGCTCGATCAACAAGCTTCCCTGGAAGACCTCATCCAGCAGTTCCGCCTGACTGCCGCCGAAGTTCAGTCGGCGTATCACCAGCTGGAACAGGAGCTGCTTATGCCAGAGGAAGAGACCTGGGAACCGACACCGGTCACCACCGGTATGGCGCTGCCCAACCTGGCGCCCCTCTATCTCATCGGTACCCTGGTGAGCGGATTATCCAAAGCATCCCTGGTGATAAATCAAGACCTTGAGGTGATGTCTGCCAATAGTGATGCCCAGGAAGATTTTGGCCTGGGGGAAGCTGCCTCTCTGAAGGAAGTCCTGGCCCCCAATTCGCTGGGTACCTTGCAGGGATTTATTGATGAGGCTGTCAGCCACGGCGCCATCGAGATCAAGAAGAAAAACGGCAGCTCCGCCGGCATCTACGATTGCATCTACCTGGACAACCCCATTGAGAAAGGCCGGTTGCTGCTACTGGTGGCCCAGGAGCTGGAACTGGACCACCTGCGGGAGGTGGAGGACCAGATACTGAAGAACCTTACCGGCACCCTGGTCCACGAAATCCGCACCCCCCTGACCTCCATGCAGGGGTTTGCCGAATTGCTGATGCAGGTGCAGCATCTGGCTCCCCAGGAGAGCAATAAGCTCAATATCATTCGCAGCGGAATCGAGCGCCTGGGCCTGCTGGCCTCCGCCCTGGGGACCGTTTTTCACGAGACTGTGGAGCCGCACTGGATCAAGGTGGACTTACTCCCTTTCCTGCAGCACTTTCTGGCGCAATACATTTCGAACCGGTCGCTGTCACGGAACCTGATCGACCTGATGGAAGGCTCAAAAACACCGCAAGTAGTGACCGATCCCGAGCTCCTCAGGCTGGCCCTGGAACAGGTATTGGATAACGCGGTGGAGGCCCTGGCCCAGCCCGTTGACGGTGATATTCAGGTTGAACTACAGCATAACAGCGAGGAAGCCACCATTGTTATCCGGGATCGCGGTCCGGGTCTGGCCGGTTCGGATGGTTCGAACTGGTGGGTGCCGTTCTTTACTACCAAGTCTGGTCACCTGGGCCTGGGCCTGGTGCGGGTACGCCGCATCGTGGAGACCCTGGGGGGCCGGGCCGAGGTTTCCCCGGGGAGTTTTTCTAAGAGTGATGCCGATGGGCAAGGGGTGGAAGTTGGCCTTACTCTTCCGGTCTAGCTTTTCCGGGAATGGGGGAGTTGTGACGGGTTTTACGAGCAGTCCCCCAATACCAGGAGCTACTCGTCGGGGGCATATAACGGCTACAATTTTTCACGGAGGTAACGGCTGGTGAATAAACGGAACACCGAATCCTTTAGTATCCTCGTTGTAGACGACGATAACTACATCCGGCTTTTCTTGAAGGAGACCCTTGAAGGGAAAGGATACCGTGTGGAGCTGGCCGAGGATGGGGAAGAAGCGTTGGCGAAGATCAAGTCCTCGCCGCCGGATCTGGTGCTGACCGACCTGAAAATGCCAGGGAAGGACGGTCTTGAGCTCCTCAAAGACATCAACCAGCTCGACGAGCCGATAGGGGTGATCATCATTACCGCCTACGGCACGGTTGAAACGGCCGTGAAAGCCATGAAGGACGGGGCTTTTGATTACCTTACCAAACCGTTTTCTATTACGGAGATCGAGTCCCGGCTGAAGCGGTTTTTCGAACTGAATACGCTCAGGAAGGAAAACCGGGATCTCAAGGATAAGATCAAGGCCCAGGAAGTGCGTACGGAGATGGTAGGAGAAAGTCCCCAGATCTATAGCGTCCTGGAGATCGTGGACCTGGTAAGCCGGAGCGATGCTCCCGTCTTCATCCAGGGGGAGAGCGGCACCGGCAAGGAGCTGGTAGCCATAGCGGTGCATAAACGCAGTGATCGGGCTGACAAGCCGTTCATGCAGCTCAACTGCGCCGCCATCCCTGAAAATCTGATGGAAAGCACCCTTTTCGGCCATGTCCAGGGGGCTTTTACGGGGGCCAGTAAAACCACTCGCGGTATCTTTGAAGAATCCCACGGAGGGACGCTGCTTCTGGATGAGATCAGCGAAATCCCCATCGGCTTGCAGTCCAAGCTCCTGAGGGTCCTGCAGGAGCAGAGCTTCACCAAGGTGGGCAGCCACAAGCCCATCGGTGTGAATGTGCGCATCGTGGCCACTTCCAACCAAAACATCGATGAAATGGTGAAAGAAGGGACATTTCGGGAAGACCTGTTTTATCGGCTGAACGTGGTACCCATATTTGTGCCTCCGTTGCGGGAACGACGGGGCGACATCCCTCTCCTGCTGGAACATTTTGTGGCCCACTTCTGTAATAAGTATGGTCAGCCCAAGAAAGAAATTTCGTCTGACACCCTTCGACGCCTGGAGCGTTATGAATGGCGGGGCAACGTCAGGGAGCTAAAGAATAACACCGAACGGGCGATCCTTTTCTCGGAGTCCTCCCCGAAGCTGGAAATGGACCATTTTTTCCCGGGCGAAGGCGATGGTCGAAGCCAGGGGAGACTTACCTTCAAAGGTGACAACACTCTGGCAGAGTTGGAAAAGCAGGCTATCCTGGCCACCCTGGAAAATACCGGGCAGAACCGGACCCAGGCGGCCCGCATCCTGGCCATCTCGGTCAAGACGCTGCGCAACAAACTGAAGCTGTATGGCCTTGAGAGTTCCCCATCCGGTTGATACGGTACGGCCGCCAATCCCGACGGCTGTCAGCAAAGGAGGCTGCAGCAGTGATCTGCATCCGACTTCCATCAGGTGTACCTCATACTCAACCCTCCGGCGACGAGGGCGGAAAAAATTGCCTCACGATAAGGAAACTTTTCTCAGCATACTGACAGGCAAGGCGGGAATATCCCTGTTGATGTCCTCAAGCCGCTTCGCCTATCAGGCCGGGAAAGCAACCATCATCGGGTTTGGCACGACTCTTGTTGCATTCTCTACTGGAATGATCCAAGAGGACTATCTGTCATGAAAATCTTCAACAATCAATCAGCGACCCTGTTGAAGCGCTCGCTGGACCTGCTCATGCGGCACCACCGCAACATTTCTGAGAATGTTGCGAATCTCAACGTGGTCGGTTATGAGCGGAAGCCCACCCGCTTCCTGGATGAGTTGTCGGAAGCCCAACGCGGGACTATTCTTAACGTTACCAAACCCCGTCATATCACGCCGGACCCTGTCGATAAGCTGCCGCCGGAGTGGGAGCGAGGGCCGGTGGAGATTACCCGTGAGATGTCCGATCTGGCCCAGAATCAGATCAGATACGATTTTTCCACGCGGGTGCTGCGCCGGAAGTTTGATGGTCTGACACGGGCCATTACGGGCCGCATCCGGTGATTATTGGGGGAAGCAGCAGCATGAAAATTCAAGGTATATTTACTGTCTTCAGCCACGTAGCCCGGGGAATGACCGACGAACTGACGCGGTTGGAAACCGTTTCCGAGAATATCTCCAACGCCAATCAGGTGGCGGCGGATGGTGAGCCGCTCTATCAACGCAAGACGGTAGACCCGCGGCTCCGAAAGGAACCTTTCCGGTCCTTCCTGCGTGATAAGAGTCTGCGCCTGAAGCGGACGGATCGTTCCCACCTGCGAGGGGTCAGAGAGCGTAACCGCTGGTACGGCGAGCCCTGGCCCGAGACGAAGACCATTGTCCACCCTAACGAGCGGATGATCTACGACCCAACCCATCCCAAGGCCAATGTACAGGGTTATATTCGCACGCCGGATATCAACGTGGTGCAGGAGATGATGGACCTGATCACCGCCACCCGGTCATACGAGGCTAACACCACGGTACTCAACGCCGCCAAGCGGGTGGCGAAGCAGACATTGGAGCTGTAACGGAGAGATGGAGATAAGCAGTACACTGATACAGGGGCTGGCCCAGACGATTATCGGTGGTGGACAGCCGCCGCAGCAGCCCCCGCAGCCCCCGGTCGCGGAGCCGTCGGAAGGCACGGTAGAGCCCTTAGCGTCGCGGGCGGTGGCTCCCGAGCAGGCTGCCGAACCGGCCCAGGTGAATCAGCCGGGTAGTGATGCCGGCATCCTGACCTCAGGAGAAAAGGTGATCCTGGACCTCGTTTTCAACGGGCAGGGGGAAATGGATCTAGCCCTGTATGGACCCCAGCCGTCTAAACCGGCTATGCTCGGAAACTTCCTAGACGTAAGAGGGTAAGATGAAGATTCCAGAAAATCCGATGCGCATTGATCCCAAAGGTCTCACAGACCCCACACGTCCCCAGGAGCATAAGGGTAAAGTCGGGGATGTCCGGTTCAGCGATCAGCTCCGGGAACTGCTGTATTCGGTAAATGACAAGCAGGCCCAGGCGAGCGAGAAAATTGGCGAGGTTGTCACCGGTGAATCTGAAGACCTGCACACTGCCATGATTGCTTTGGAAGAGGCCAGTATCAGCTTTCAGTTGATGTTGGAGGTTCGGAACAAGATGCTGGAAGCATATCAAGAAATTAACCGCATGAACATTTAAAGGGAGGAGCAGGGTAGAATACCATGCCGCCACTATTACAGCAGATCAGAACATTTCTTGAGCAGTTCAGCGTCGGACAGCGCGTGGCGCTATTTACCATTTTAATAGGGGTGGTCAGCGCAATCATTGCTCTGTCCCTATGGGCTAACCGGCCCGAGTATGCATTGCTGTACAGCGACCTGGCGCCGGAAGATGCCAGCGAGATCGTGAGTACCCTTCGTGATGACGGAGTGGCTTACCGTCTCGGCGCCGGTGGCACGACCGTCTACATTCCCGCGGATAAGGTGTCGGAGTATCGGCTCACTTTCGCGGCGGAGGGCGTGGCCACCGGTTCTGTAACCGGGTTTGAGCTCTTCGACGAGCAGCGGATGGGTATGACCACCTTCATGCAGCGGGTGAACTACCAGCGGGCCCTGGAAGGAGAGCTGACCCGGACGATCAACCAGATGGAGGAGGTGCGGATGAGCCGGGTTCATCTGGTGATACCCGAGAGGAAGTTTTTTGAAGAAGGAGAGCTGGCCACTGCCTCGGTAGTCCTTCACCTGGAACACGGGGCATACCTTCCGCCTAAACGGGTCAACGGCATTGCCGCAATGGTTGCCAACAGCGTCCCCGATCTGCATGTGGATAATGTATCTATCGTGGACGCGACCGGGAAAATACTCTCGGAGGTGATTCGCGAGGGTGAGGAGATGTCCATCGGGAGCCGTAACTGGGAAATCAGGCGTTCGGTGGAAGAGAGTCTGCAGAGAAAGGTACAGGACCTGCTCGATGATGTACTAAGTCCCGGATCCTCTGTTGTAAAAGTATCCGCCGACCTCAATTTCGAGCAGCTGGAGCGGACTACGGAGTTCTATGACACCGATGAGGCCGCCGTGCTGAGCGAGGAACGCAACGTGGAGCAGTATACAGGGATGGATACCGCCAGCCGTCACATCGAGCAGACGGTTACCAATTACGAGCTGAACAAGACCCTGGAACACTTTGTGGCCAGCTCGGGTGATATGCGGCGCCTGACTGTGGCGGTGCTGGTGGATGGGTCATATGAAATCGGCACCGGGGAAGAGGAGCCGATCTATCAACCGCGAACTCAGCAGGAACTCAGCCGCCTGGAGGACCTGGTATCTAACGCTCTGGGTATTGACCCGGACCGGGGTGACGAGGTAACCGTACAGAACATACAATTTGACCGGAGGGACGAGCTGGCCGAGCTGGCCTCTATCCGGTCGGTCGAGCGCAAGGGCCGCTGGAATACTATTGCCACCAACGCTGCCATGGTGTTGGCCGTGCTCATCTCACTGATACTGCTGTTGAGAATGTTGCGGTCTACTGCGGCGAAAGTATCCGAGACCATGGCGTTACCGCCCAGGAGGGTAGGCGTACTGGTGGGTGGTCCCGAAGAGATTGAGGGGATACCCGGCGCCGCCCCCGCGCTGGAGGCCCGGGGCCAGATGGAAATGATTACCGACGAATTCCTTAAGAAGCTGTCCCCCGAAGCCCGGGCGCAGTTGGAGGCCCAGGACCGTATTACCGAGGAGGTAACCAAGTTTATTGAGGAGAATCCTGAAGGTGCCGCCGCGCTGATTCGTATCTGGACTTCCGGTGCGGCTGAAACCGAAGAGGAATAATATATATGGTTGAAGAAGCGACCGAGACAAACCAGGAAGCATTAGCGGAAGCCGAAGGCCCAAAAAAGGTCGTAAAGGTTGCTGCCAAGAAGAGCTCCGGGGAAATGACCCCCAATGAAAAGGCGGCGGTGCTGCTGATTGCACTGGGTGTTGCCACTTCAGCCGCGGTGCTGAAGTTTCTACCCGAGGAAGAGGTGGAGCGGCTCTCTATTGACCTGGCCAGGTTGAAAGATGTCTCCTCTGACAAGCTTCAGAAGGTTATTGGGGACTTCCACGAAATGATGATGGCCCGCCAGTACGTTTCGAAGGGTGGGCTAGACTACGCCAAGCAGGTTCTGGAGAAAGCCTGGGGCATGCGGAAGGCCGAAGAGATACTCAAACGCATCGAGGCCGCTACGGAAGTGAGCGCGTTTTTCCTCCTGCAGACCGTTGACGATGCCCAGCTGCTCAGTTTCCTGCAGGAAGAGCATCCTCAAACGGCGGCCCTGATCATGTCCAATCTCAAGCCCAAACAGGCCGCCAATATTCTTTCCGCGCTTTCGGAAGAGCTCCAGACCGAGATTGCGTTCCGTCTGGCTACCATGGAAAAAACCTCACCGGAGATGGTCAGGGAAATCGAGGGCGTATTACGGGAGCAGGTGGGCGATGTCTTTGGCACCGATATGCACAGTACCGGCGGCGCGTATGCCGTGGCTGAGATTCTCAATAGCGCCAGCCGGTCTGCTGAGAAGAATATCCTGGATCACCTGCGAGAGCGCGACCCCGAACTTGCCATGGAAATCGCCAACCTCATGTTCCTGTTCGAGGACATAGCAACCCTTGCGGATCAAAGCATCCAGAAGATTATCAAGGAAGTGGATACCAAGATCCTGGCCCTGGCGATGAAAACCGCTAACGATGAGCTGCAGGCCAAGATATACAACAATATGTCGGAACGGGCGGGTGGCATGCTCAAGGATGAGATAGAATTTCTGGGGCCCGTCCGAGTGACGGAGGTGGAAGATGCCCAGACCCAGATTCTGGACGTCATCCGGCGGCTGGATGAAACGGGTGAGATTACCATTGTCCGCGGTGAGGCTGAGGAGCTCATCGAATGAGTACGGCCAGCGTAATTAAACTGCAACGCCCGGTATGCAGCTTCATCGGCTTGGGCGGGCAACCGGAAGATGGGGGCGAGGAATCCGTTGAGGATACCGAGGGGGCCAGGGTTGCCAAGGAGGCAGCCAGCCAACTACTGCTGCTTCAAAGCCAGGTAGAACACCTTGAGCAGGAGCTGCAGGAAGCCCGAGAACAATCATATAACCTGGGATTTCAGGATGGACTGTCTGCGGAGCGGGAAAAACACAGTAAAGAATTGGAAGCTCATGCGCAGCAATTCAGGGAACTGGCCGAACGATTGGAAAAAGAGTTTGACCAGGCCCTGACGAACATGGAGGAGCCCCTGTTACGCATGAGCTTCCATATTTCCGAGAAAATTCTGACCTCTCCCTTGCCCGAATCGATCAGACATGGGGCCTTGGCCGGAACCATCCAGTCATTTCTTAAAGAGGTGCTTCACGAAGGAAGCGTGGTAATTCACGTATCTCCGGAAGACCTGGTTTTTGTGCAGTCTGAGGAGATGTCTGAAAAGTTCAGGCAATCCTTCCCGGGCCGGATCCGGTTTGTAGCCGATGAGAATCTGGCCGCCGGCGAGTGCCTGGTGGAAACCCCTGAGCATATTATTGATGGCCGCTACCGGAACCAGCTGGCGGTATTGGAGAGTAAGCTGTCATGACGTTATCCGACCAGCTTGCTCCCAAACTGACTCGCCGGCTTGATCGGCTGGATATACTGGAACCATACCGTATCGATGGCCGGGTGACCGAGGTAGTGGGTCTGGTGGTGGAAGCAACCTGTCCGGACGGCTCCGTGGGGGATCTCTGTACCATCGATGTAGAGGGCAGTGAGCCTCTCCGGGCTGAGGTGGTGGGCTTTCGCGACGGCAAGATGCTTCTGATGCCCCTGGAAGCTACAGTGGGTGTGGCCGTGGGCAGCCGGGTTACTCTCAGTCCCGAGGCTCTGGCTATTCCGGTAGGGCAGCAGCTGCTGGGCCGCATCGTTGATGGGATGGGACGGCCAATTGATGGGAAGGGACCTATCCAGGCCGAGGTTTACCAGTCGGTTTACAACCAGCCGCCCGATGCCATGAGCCGTAAAATTATCACCGAGCCGTTTTCCACCGGGATCCGGTCTATCGATGGCTTGCTCACTATCGGGCGGGGGCAGCGCATTGGCATTTTTTCCGGCAGCGGGGTAGGCAAGAGCGTCCTTCTGGGAATGATCGCCCGGCATACCGATGCCGAGGTGAACGTGATCGGCCTGGTCGGTGAGCGAGGACGCGAGGTGCGGGAGTTTATCGAACGGGACCTGGGAGATGAGACGTTGAAGCGCACCGTAGTGGTAGTGGCAACCTCCGACCAGGCGGCCCAGATTCGGGTGAAGGCGGCTATGGCGACCACGGCCATCGCTGAATTCTTCCGGGATCGCGGGCAGGAGGTCATGCTGCTGATGGATTCCCTGACGAGGGTAGCCATGGCCCAGCGGGAAATCGGCCTGGCCGTAGGCGAACCACCCACTACCAAGGGTTACACCCCGTCCGTGTTTGCCCTTTTGCCTCGATTGCTGGAACGGGCCGGCACCAATCCCCACTCCAGTATTACCGGTCTTTATTCGGTGCTGGTGGAAAGCGACGACCTGACTGATCCTATCGCCGATGCCGCCCGATCGGTGCTCGACGGCCACATCGTCCTTTCGCGTGATCTAGCCAACCGCGGCCGGTATCCGGCGGTAGATGTACTTCAGAGCGTCAGCCGGCTCCGTCAGGAAATCACGGATGCTGATCATAACCTGCTCGTACAACAGGTAATAGAGCTGCTTTCGGTGTACCACGACTCGGAAGATCTCATCAACATCGGCGCCTACAGCCCGGGCAGTAATCCCCGAATTGATCATGCGATCGCAAATATTGACAAGGTATACGCCTATCTGGCCCAGGATGGTTCCGCCAGATCAGATTTTGAAACGGCCAGGGCAGAGCTTATTAAGCTTTGCAGGGACATGGAGGCGGGCAGTGGCTAAGAAGGGCTTCCAATACAAGCGTCTCCTGGATGTTAAATCCCTGATCATGAATCTCAAGTCCGTGGCGCTACGGGAATCGGAAGGCAAGCACCGCAGCCATGACGAAAAGCTGGGAAATATTCGCGCGCAAAAACAGGCCCACCTCAAAGTGGACAATCCGTCTTCGGACAGCCGTGAGGAGCCCTTGTCCTCCCGCGACCTGCAGGTGCACACCTGGTACACTGAACAGTTGAACGAAGACCTCCGGCGCCAGGTTCACGAAGTGCGGAGGGCGGAACAGGAAGTAAAGAACCGCCGCAAGGTAGTAGAGAAATCGGCCAAGGAGAAGCAGACCCTGGAGAAGCTGAAGGAACACCAGGATCTGGCCGCCCTCAAGGAAAGTGAGCGTAAGGAACAGAAGCAGTTGGACGAGATCGCCGGCCGGCAGCGTTCTCGAAATGGAGGCCTTAAGCAGCCATGAGAAAGCTACTCATGGGCCTCGGAATAGCACTGATGTTTTTCGTGCTTATGATCGTGGTATTTTTTGCCATTTTCTATTTCACCAGTGATGAGGAGATGCTGGCCGAAGGAGATGGGATATTTTCGAGTAAAGAAATGCAGGCAATCGTCCAGGAGCGTGATTCCTTGTTGGTTGACATAGACAGCCTCCTGTCTGTGATGGCGCGGAATAATACCGCCCTCGACAGCCTGGAGCGGGAGTTGACCTTCGTGGGGGCCACTGCAAAAACCCTGGGAGAACGCCTGCAGACAAAGGACGCGGAGATCGAGTCTCTGCGTCGGGTGGAAGTAAATGCTCGGGATATGGCCAGAACGTTCGCCACCATGACGGTGGCAGAACTGACGCCTATTGTCGCTAGACTTAGCGATGATGTGGTTATGGACATCTACGAGCATACCACCAGCAAGCGAAGAAAGTTCCTGTTGGCAGCTCTCGGCGACGACCGTGCCGCGACGCTGACCAACAGGTTAGTGAAAAGAAAAGGAAGCTGATAATGAACAGTAGTGGAGCCCCGGTTTTCCAGGCTGACCACTCCCGGTTGTTCGGCGTGAAAGGAAAAGGCAAGGGTAAGGGTGCCCACGCGGCATCGTTGGCCGGATCCCTTTTCTCACTGATACCCGGAGCCGTTGTCCAACGCGCTCAGGGATTCGGTAGTATGCTGCGACAACTACGGGGAGACAGACCTGGACCGGGCATTCAACTGACTCGCCCGCCGGCGATTGCAGGCCAGAGTCCAACAGGGGGCGGTGATCGAACATCCCTCCCGGTTGTGGCCTTTAACCGGCGGGAAACGGGTGCAGCGAATACCCCTGTTCTTCGGCTTGGTGAGGTAATCCGGGACCCACAATCCCCGCAATCCACCGAAGGGATTAGAAGCCCTATCCAAGGCGTCCCTGCGGAGGGGATACTGTCTCAAGCTGTTCCACAGGTTGAGAGTGGGGACCTGGCGGATGCCTCCTTGAAGGCTTCCAAACTTGGTTCGGAGGCTGATTTTCCGGACCCCGGGCAGACTCCCGGGGCACGACCAGCATTACATATCCCTTCCCGGACAGGGGAGGTGAAGGTCGCCGGGAAACCAGCCGAACCGTCCGGCGTGGGAACGGGAGCCGGCGTTGTTACCGACGCCCGGCCATCAGGAGTTCCACCGGTAGTTACCCTGGGGGTAACCGCCGCGGGGAGCCAGCCTGAACCCGAGGAGATCAGCCAGTCTTCCCGGCTGGCAGGCGTTTCCCGGGGTTCGCCGCCGTCTGGCTTGGCCCGTTCGTCGGTTAATGGACAGACCCGCGACCAGCGCGTGGCCGGTAATAACCCGTCAGGAGTTCCCAGTTCGGGGACGGCACGGCAGAGCCGGTCATTGCAATCATATGGGGGATCGCAGACTGAACCAGCCCGCGACCAGCGCGGGGCCGGTGATAATCAGCCGGCTGTCCCTGGGTCAAGGGTTATACAGTCGAGCCGCGTGTTCCAGCCGGATGGCGGGGACCGATCCGGCGCGATTCGTCCTCATGCTGACCACCGGACGTCAGATAACCGGATGGAAGTCCATTCGGAGCCGAGCCATTCATCCTCAGGGGGGAACGGCAAGGCTAAAGGATCGACGTCCGGGATTGTGAGCCGGCAGCCCCACCCACATGTGCCTCTGAATCGGCCCGAAACGGTTGAGACCGAGCACCAGGGTGCTGGCGGCAGTGCAGCCGCGGGGCGTGTAACGAACCAGAGGAGGCTGGACTCGAACCCATCCCTACCGGATCGTCTGGAGGAGCCGACAGCGGCGCCACAAACGTCCGGGCGTGCCTCTCCCAGCAGGCCATCTGAACAGCAGCCGGCCAGCCACCGGGTAACTCCGGTAAGGGCTGGGGGCCAGCATTCAACGTCGGCCGCACAAGGAGAGGGTACTATGGGAAGTGGTTCTCATCCTGCCAACAACCTCACCAACCAAGGCAGGTCGCAGCATCCCGCGCCGGACGGCGATGGGATCAGCCGCGACTTCGTTAAACCTGTTTCGCTTGGGGTCCAGAAAAGCGGCGAGCATATGGGGCATGAGTCCCCGGCTCCCGTGACCCATTCCCTACCGACACCAGCCCCGCCGCCAGCGGGGGAAACGTCCGCCAACCTGGCTTCTCTGGCCAGGATGACGGTACTCCTCTACAGCCGATTCGTCGGCGGTGAGCAACGCGGCAGCGTGTTCACTTTTAATGGCGGGTCGCTGGGCAACGTCCAGCTTACGTTCCAGGAGAGTAATGCCGGGACCACCCTGCACATCGTGGTGGAATCGCTCGAAGCGCGCCATGCACTTCAGAGAGCGCTTCCCAACCTTGAGCAGCAGTGGACCCATCAAGGGCTGAACTTTTCTGACGTGAATGTGGAGGTGGGGGATACCGGTCATGAGAGAGGTTTCTCCGACCAGGGAAATCTCCCCGGGACCCCGGCAATTGATTCAACGGAGACCGAAGAGGTCGCCATTGACGAAGAATCGGAAAGCGTCAGAGACTACGGTTATAATACCGTGGAATTTGTCGCATAAGAAAGGAGTAAATCCATGACAGATGCCTTACAGGCCATAAGTGGCAGTCCGGTTAGCCCGGAAGGGCTCCAGCCGAACAACAGGACAACAACCATCACTCATGATGAGTTTTTGACCCTGTTGATTGCGGAGCTGGAAAACCAGGACCCCCTGGCGCCTATGAGTAGCCAGGATATGGCCTCCCAGTTGGCCCAGTTCGGCAGTCTGGAACGCCTGTACAGTATCGACCGGCTGATCGGTGAGGGCCTCAATATTGACCTGGTGATGAGCCAGGCAATCAACAATACTATGGCAGCGAGTCTCATCGGTATGGAATTGGTCGCCGTCGGGGACAGCACTGTCCTGAAAGGCGGTGAGGCCAATCTCCACTTTGTGCTGGCAGATCCCGCCGCGGAGGTGACCATCACCATCCTCGACGAGGCCGGTCAGGTTGTCCGAGCTATCAGACGTGAAGACCTGCTTGATGGCGAGCAGGTAGTCGTGTGGAACGGAACCGACAGTTCCGGTCGGTCACTGCCCGATGGTGTCTATAGCTTCACGATCACAGCCAGCGACGCGGATGGTAATGCAGTCAATGCTATTACAACCGCGTCCGGCGTCATCACCGGCGTCAGTTATGAAACCGGTGTGGCCATTCTGCTGGTGGGCGATCTGGAGTTCCCCATGGGCAATGTAATATCCATCCGCATACCGGAGGGTTAGACATGCGACCGGAAGAGTTGGAACTCAGTACACGACTTCGTCCGCTCAAGCCGCCGCAGCCGGGACCGGGGTCTCGCACTCCGAGCACTGGCCCGGCGGAGAAAAAAGCCGCCTTCTCCAAGGTGCTGGCCGGAGAGCTGGCATCCAGGGGAGAGGCAGCCGACGCGTTAAAAGCGGCTACCAGGGTGGAATTCTCCGCCCATGCCCTGACGCGGCTACAGGAGCGGAACGTAACGTTATCACCTCACAACCGGCAG
>SDBT01008293.1_pt1 | contig 16983 bp, 15 predicted proteins | sample 2277101 | NCBI WGS metagenome assembly SDBT01 (sample SAMN10404973, study PRJNA504765) | marine sediment metagenome | isolation source: marine sediment core GS10_PC15, 103 cmbsf | place: Arctic Ocean: Southern Knipovich Ridge | collected 2010
CCTTCAGGTGCACCCGCGCGCCGCGGCGCTCCGACAGCCACTCGGCCAGCGGTCGCAGCTCGTCATCGGAGCCGGACTCGTGCGGCAGCAGAAGGGTCGGCGGCAGGTCTGCGCCGCTGCCGTAGTGCTGGCACGTGAACTGGCGGATCACGTCGTCGGCCGGCGAGTCCACACCGGAAAAAGGGAAGCGGGCCGCCCCGTGCCAGCGCCCTTGGCGCACCTGCAGCAGCTCGATCACACCGCTGGTCCCCTCCCGGTACAGGCCCACCACGTCCAGGTCCACGGCCAGGCCCTCGATCAGCTGCCGCTGGTCCAGGGTCTCCTCGACCGCCCGGATGCGATCCCGCAAGGCGGCGGCCTCCTCGAAGCGCTCATCTTCGCCGGCGGCCCTCATGCGAGCGCGCAGGTCGTCGATCAGTTTTTCGGTATACCCGCGCAGGAACCTAACCGCCCCGGCGACCCGCAGCCGGTACAGGTCGGCCGACACCGGCAACGCGCAGGGGCCCAGGCAGCGATCCATCTGGTGCAGCAGGCACGGCCGGGCGCGCCCGGCGAAGACCGCGTCCGCGCAGGTGCGCAGCCCGAAGGACTGCTGGATCACCCGGACGGTCCGCCGGACGGCGGTCGCCGAGGTGTAAGGCCCGAACCAGCGCCCGGCGTCGCGGTCCCCATCGCCCCGCGGCCCCCGCGGCCTCCTGCGGCCGATCGTCAGGCGCGGGAACGGATGGCCGGCGGTGATCCGGATGGACAGGAAGTTCTTGTCGTCGCGCAGGTCGATGTTGAAACGCGGGCGAAGGCGGCCGATCAGCTCGCGCTCCAGGATCAAGGCGTCCTTCTCTCCCGGGGTCACCACCAGCTCGATGTCGTGGAGCAACTCGTCGAGCCAGGAGACGAACGGCCGGGCGTCGCCCGAGGCGCGGAAGTAACTGCGGACGCGGGCCCGCAGGTTCTTGGCCTTGCCCACGTAGATCACCCGCCCGCCGGCGCCCTTCATCAGGTACACGCCCGGACGGGCCGGCAGGCGATCGAGCAGCGCCTCAAGGCGCTCACCGTGCAACGGGCCGGACGACGTCATCGGCGCTCAACCCTCCATCAAGTGGCGACGCTTGATCGCGCGGATCCGATCGCGCAGCTCGGCCGCCAACTCGAACTCCAGCTCCTCGGCCGCCTGCAGCATCCGGCGCCGGAGCTCGGCGACCTGTTCCATCGGATCCCCTCGGGCGTATTCCGGGGGCCGCTCAGACACCCGCGACTCCTCGACCGCCTCCTCGCGGAATTCGACGATGGCCTTGAGGATGGTGGTCGGGGTGATGCCGTGGGCGCGGTTGTATTCCCGTTGCAGCTCGCGCCGCCGCTCGGTTTTCCCGACCGCCCGGTCGATGGCCGGGGTGCGCCTGTCCGCGTACAGGATCACGCGGCCGTCGGCGTTGCGGGCCGCCCGGCCGATGGTCTGTATCAGGGCGATCTCAGAGCGCAGGAATCCTTCCCGGTCGGCGTCCAGGATGGCCACCAGGGCCACCTCGGGGATGTCGAGGCCTTCGCGCAGCAGGTTGATGCCGACCAGCACGTCGAAGAGGCCGGCCCTCAGGTCGCGCACGATATCCAGCCGCTCGAGGGTTTTCACGTCCGAGTGCATGTAGCGCACCCTGACCCCGTGCTCGCCCAGGAAGTCAGTCAGGTCCTCGGCCATGCGCTTGGTCAGGGTGGTCACCAATACCCGGTGGCCCTGCTTGGAAACGGCACGGATCTCGCCGAACAGGTCGTCCACCTGCGTGGTCGCCGGGCGCACCTCGACCGCCGGGTCCTCAAGGCCGGTGGGCCGGATGATCTGCTCGACCACCACGCCCCGGGCCAGATCCACCTCAGCCGCGGCCGGCGTGGCCGAGACGTAGATGCGCTGGCCCGCCCGGGCGTCGAACTCCTCGTAGGTCAGCGGACGGTTGTCCAGGGCCGAGGGCAGGCGAAAACCGTACTCCACCAGGGTCTGCTTGCGCGAGCGGTCGCCGCGCACCATGCCCTTGAACTGGGGCAGGGTCTGGTGGCTCTCGTCGATGACCACCACCGCGTCGTGAGGCAGGTAGTCGATCAGGGTCGGCGGCGGCTCGCCCGGCAGGCGGCCCGAGAGGTGTCGGCTGTAGTTCTCGATCCCGTTGCAGTAACCCGCCTGCTCGAGCATCTCCAGGTCGTAGGAAGTGCGCTGACCGAGACGCTGGGCCTCGACCAGTCGGCCGCCGTCCGAAAGCTCCCGCAGGCGCTCGTCCAGCTCATCGCGGATGGTCTGCCTGGCCCGCGCCAGGCTCCCGGCCGGAGTGACGTAGTGGCTGCCGGGGTAGATGTCGACGGAATCGACCGGATCGAGGCGCTGGCCGCGCAGGGGATCGAACCAGTGGATGGACTCCACCTCGTCGCCGAAGAAGCTCAACCGCAGGGCGCGCTCCTCCTCGTAGACCGGGAACACGTCCACCACGTCACCGCGCACCCTGAAGGTCCCGCGGTGGAAGTCCAGGTCGTTGCGGGTGTACTGGATTTCCACCAGCCGGCGCAACAGCCGGTCGCGGCCCGCCTCCTCGCCGGTCCTCACGCCGACCCGCATCTCGCCGTAGTTCTCCACCGGCCCCAGGCCGAAGATGCACGAGACCGAGGCCACGATGATCACGTCGCGGCGGGTCACCAGGTGGTGGGTGGCCACGTGCCGCATGCGGTCGATCTCGTCGTTGATGCTGGAGTCCTTCTCGATGTAGGTGTCCGACTGGGGGACGTAGGCCTCCGGCTGGTAGTAGTCGTAGTAGGATACGAAGAACGCCACCGCGTTGTCCGGGAAGAACTGCCTGAACTCGGAGTAGAGCTGTCCGGCCAGGGTCTTGTTGTGGACGATGACCAGCGCCGGGCGCTGGACCCGCTGGAGCACGGCGGCGATGGTGAAGGTCTTGCCCGAGCCGGTCACGCCCAGCAGCACCTGGTGCCGGTCACCGCGTTCGAGCCCGGCCACGAGCTCGGCGATTGCCCGAGGCTGATCTCCGGCCGGCTCGAACCCGCTGGTCAACTGGAAGCCGGCTCGCATGGGCTCTCTCTTCGCGGTCGTTCGCTATCGCGTCAGCCCCGGATCTTCCAGGTGGTACCCCGGGGCGAATCCATCAGCTCCACGCCCATCCCGGAAAGCTCGTCGCGGATCGCGTCGGACCGGGCGAAGTTCTTGGTCTTGCGGGCCTCGTCCCGTTCGGCCACCAGCCGATCGACCTCGGCCGGGTCCACCCCCCTGGCGCCGACCGCCCGGTCCTGCAGGCTCTGCAGGGCCTCTACCGGGTCGCGCTCGAGGATCCCGAGCACTTCGGACATCGTGGCCAGCACGTTGCGCAGCACCTGGACGGTGGAGGTGACCATGGCCTCGGGGTGGCCTTCCTTGTTGTCGAGCACCTCGTTGGACAGCCGCATGGCGTCGGCGAGCACGCCCAGGGCGGCCGCCGTGTTGAAGTCGTCGTCCATGGCCTCGGTGAAGCGGGGATCGAGCGCCTCGACCTGTTCTGCATACACCAGCACGCCCACGCCTGTTGCACCGGAGGCCAGGTGGGCGTCCAGCCGCTGCTTGGTCTCGTACAGGTATCCGAGCCGGCGCTGGGCCTCTTCGAGCGACGGGAAGCGAATCGCGGCGAAGGCCTTCTGGTCGTCCATCCGAAGGCCGCAGCGCGGGCACTCGCGGCCTTCCACGTCGGCGCGCGCAAGCTCGGCCCCGCATTCCGGGCACGAGAACTCGACCTCGAAGTTGATCGGGCTGCGATAGTGGGTGGTCAGCAGGAAGTAGCGCAGCGCCTCCGGGTCGCAGCGCTCGTGCATCTGGCGGATGGTGAAGAAGTTGCCCAGCGACTTGGACATCTTCTCCTTGTCGATGTTGACGAACCCGTTGTGGAAGAACACCTTGACGAACGGCTTGCCGCTGGCCGCCTCGCTCTGGGCGATCTCGTTCTCGTGGTGTGGAAAGACGAGGTCCATGCCTCCGCCGTGCAGGTCGAAGGTCTCGCCCAGGTAGTTCGTGCTCATCGCCGAGCACTCGATGTGCCAGCCCGGCCGGCCGGAGCCCCAGGGGCTGTCCCAGGCGGGCTCGCCCGGCTTGGAAGACTTCCACAGGGCGAAGTCGGCCGGGCTGCGCTTGCGCGAGTCCACCTCCACCCGGGCGCCGGACAGGAGCTCGCGCATGTTGCATCTCGACAGGCGCCCGTACGGCTTGAACGAGGGCACGTCGAAGTAGACGTCGCCGTCCATTTCGTAGGCGTGCCCGCGCTCGATCAGCCGCTCGACCATCCGGATGATCTGCCCGATGTGCTCGGTCACCCGCGGCTCGACCTGCGGGCGGCGGATCCCGAGGGCGTCCACGTCCACGTGGAACTCCCGGATGAAGCGATCGGCCAGCTTCCGGCTGTCGATGCCCAGCTCGTTGGCCCGGTTGATGATCTTGTCGTCCACGTCGGTGAAGTTGCGGACGTAGGTGACCTCCAAGCCGGTGTGGCACAGGTAGCGATAAATGACATCCGCGGTCACGTACGCCCGGGCGTGGCCCACGTGGCACATGTCGTAGACGGTCACGCCGCAGACGTACATGCCCAGCTTGCCGGGAACCAGCGGCTCGATGTCCTCCTTCCGATCGGTCAGGGTGTTGAAGATCCGCAAGCTCATGGAGTTTCTCCTTGTCCCTCGGCGGTAGGCTCCACTTCGAGCCGCCGTCTTCTGCGCAACATGAAAAAGTTGAGCGCGGCCAGGCACGAAAGCGCGCCGAGCGCCAGCGGATAGTACCAGGCCTGGCCGGGACGCACCTCGTGCTCGAGCAGGTAGACGGGCCCTTCGGTCGGCGCGGCCGGGAAGTGCTTGCGGTAGTAGCCCAGCACCGCGTCGTAGCGTTCGGTGCGCCCCAGGTCCACCAACCGGCCCTCGAAGGTGCGCTCCACCGCGCCCAGGCAGTCGCCCTCGTCCGGGTCGGGGGCCTGGATCAGGATGCGGGCGCCCATCTCGGAGCCCAACAGGTAGAGGTACCGCAGGCGGGTCGAGAACACCTCGGCCCGGATGCACATGTCGCGGGCGATGCCCTCCACCTTGACGTAGCTGCTGTGCTCGAGCGAACGCGCGGGCAATTCCTCGGCCCGGCCCAGGTCCTCGGGCGAACCCGAGTGGAAGAAGTAGAGCAGGTCGTCGGCCAGCAGCCAGGTCAAGAGGCCGACGAACAGAAAGAGCGCGACGAACATGAACAGGCCGCGCGAGCGACGGGACCGGGCGCGCTCGGCGGCTTTGAGGCCGATGCCCATGGGATCCGGCTCGCCCGGCTCCTGGTCGAAGAACTCCTGCTCCTCGCGTGACAGTGTATTTTCGGGTTCTCGCTCGCTCATGGTTTCCCGTCGCCCCCGCGGCTTGCGCCTGAGACGAGCACCGCCACCGCATGGGCGGCGATGGCCCGACCGTCTCCGGTGACGCCAAGCCCTTCTTCGGTGGTGGCCTTGCACCCCACGGCCCCTGATTCCACGCCCAGCGCCCCGGCGATGGCCCCGGCCATGACCGGCAGGTGCTCGGCCAGCTTCGGTCGCTGGGCCACGATGGTCAGGTCGGCGGACGAGACGGCCCAGCCGGCCCGCACCACACGCTCGACCACCCGGCGCAGCAGGTCCAGGCTGTCGGCGCTCGCCCAGGCCGGATCGTCGTCGGGGAACATCCGCCCGATGTCGCCCAGCCCGGCCGCGCCCAGCACCGCGTCGCACAGGGCGTGCAGGGCCACGTCGCCGTCCGAGTGGCCCAGCAGACCCTTCGAACACGGCACCCGCACTCCGCCGAGCATCAGCGGCCGGCCTTCGACCAGTTCGTGCACGTCGTAGCCGAACCCAACCCGGGGCACGGCCAGGCCCAATATCGAAAGATCCCGCGGCACGGTCACTTTCAAGTTGCCCACATCGCCGTCGATCGCCCGCACCTCCTGCCCGGACGCCTCCACCAGGGCCGCGTCGTCCGTGAATGTGTCCGTTCTTTCCTCCTCGTCCAGCCAGGCGAAAGCCCGCTCGAGCACCTCGCGCCTGAACCCCTGGGGCGTCTGCGCCAGGCGCACCCGGGAACGATCCAGGGTGGCGACCACCCGCCCGTCCTCGTCGACCCGCTTGACCGTGTCGCCCGCCGGCACGACCGGCACGCAGGCCCCGTACCGCCAGGCAGCGTCCCTGACCCGCTGAACCAGCTCCGGCCCGACCACGGGCCTGGCCCCATCGTGCACCAGCACCACCCGGCATTCCTTTGGCACGCGCCCGAACCCGGCCCGCACCGAGTCCGTCCGCTCCCGCCCGCCGGCGCACACCCGCACCTCACCATCCAGCCCCCGCAGCCGTTCGGGCAGCACCAGCTCGTCATCCACCCTCTCGGCGGGCACCACCACCACCAACCCGTCCACCCCGCCGCCCTCCCACAGGGCGAGCAGGGTGCGGTGCAGCAGGGGCACCCCGGCCACCGGAACGAACTGCTTGGGCAGCCCGCCCCCGAAGCGCTCACCCGCCCCGGCCGCTGCCACCACGGCCCAGGTCACAGGTCTGTCAGCGGTGTTGCTCAAGGCGCCTCCTCTTTGGCAGGGCGACGGATAAAGGAAACTATCAGATCCGGCCCGGAGAAACAAGCCGGGCCATCAATGGTCTTTCCATGACCACGGGGACTGAGGTAGGATCCTGGTCAATGAGCGTGGACTTCAAGACCACCCTGACCGATCTTGAGCGGACCGGGCGACTCGTCCGGATCGCAAAGACCGTCTCGCCGCGTTACGAGCTGGCAGCCCTGATGATCCAGCTGGGCGACCGGCCGGCGCTGTTCGAGAACGTGGCCGGCCACGACTTGCCGGTAGCCACCAACGTCTGCGCGTCCAGGGACGACCTCTGCCGGGCACTGGGGATCCCGGGGGCCGAGCTGACGAAGCGGATCGCCCGGGCCATCGACGCGCCCGAGGAGCCCGCGCTGGTCGAGGCCCGAGATTACCGGCGGATGGAACCGGACCTGGGCGCCCTGCCCATACCCACGTACTTCCGGGAAGACGGCGGGCCATACATCACCTCCGGGGTGGTCGTGGCCGAGGATCCTGAGTACGGCCCGAACGCCTCGTTCCAACGGATGATGGTGATCGGCCCCGACCGGCTGGCCGTGCGGATCGTGCCCCGCCACCTGCACGCCTACCTCGAGCGGGGAATACGCCGCTTCGCGATCTGCATCGGGGCGCCGGTCCAGGTCCTGCTGGCCGCGGCCGTGTCGTGCGAGATCGACAAAAGCGAGCTGGCGATCGCCAACGCGCTTTCGGAGGCCCCGCTGGTGGAGATCGAGGGGTTTCGCGTGCCGCAGGCCGAGATCGTCATGCTGGCCGAGGCGCAGAACGAGCGTCATGCCGAGGGCCCGTTCGTGGACCTGACCGGCACCCTGGACATCGTACGGCAGGAGCCGGTGATCCGAATAGAGTCGATGTACGTCAGGAAAGATCCCGTGTTCCACGCCATCCTGCCCGGCGGCTGGGAGCACAAGACCCTGATGGGCATGCCCCGGGAGCCGACCATCTGGCGGGAGGTCAACCGGGTCGCCAACTGCACCGGCGTACTGATCTCGCCCGGAGGCTGCTCATGGCTGCACGCCGTGGTGCAGATCGACAAGCAAGGTCCCGGCGACGGCAAACGGGCCATCCGGGCGGCCTTCGAGGGCCACCGGTCGCTCAAGCACGTCACCGTGGTCGATAAGGACGTGGACATCCACGATCCCGGCGACGTTGAGTGGGCCGTGGCCACCAGGTTCCAGGCCGACCGCGACCTGGTGGTGCTCGATGAACAGACCGGCTCGTCGCTGGACCCGAGCTCGGACCTGGACACCCGAAAGACCGCCAAGATGGGCCTGGACGCCACCATCCCCTGGGATCGCGACAGGGAGGAGTTCCTCAGGCCCGAGCCTCCGGTCGAGCTGGACCTGCGGGATTTCGCGGATTGCGAGGAATGACCACCGATGGAATTGACGCCGGATCAGAGGTCCATGCTCGAGGGCGGCCAGGGCGAGGCGGTCCAGCGTTGCATGCGGCTGCTTTTTCGGCTGGGCTGCATCTACGGCGCCGGGAGCATGGTGCCCGTGGAGTCGGTCCAGGTCTCGGGAGTGTCCTACAAGTCGATCGGCGATCCCGGCCTGGAATTTTTGGAGGATTTTTCGGCCAAGGGCGCCCGGGTGCGCGTGCCCACCACGCTCAATCCGGCCGGCATGGACCTGGTGGACTGGGAGCGGCTCGGCTTCGACCGCGGGTTCGCCCGCAAGCAGTTGCGGATCATCGACGCCTACGAGGCCATGGGGATCTCGCCGACCGTCACCTGCACGCCTTACCTGCTGCCCGACCTGGAGGTCCCCGGTCCCGGTGACCACCTGGCCTGGGCCGAGTCCTCGGCGGTCTCGTTCGCCAACTCGGTGCTGGGCGCCAGGACCAACCGCGAGGGAGGCCCCTCGTCGCTGGCGGCCGCCGTCTGCGGCTGCACTCCCATGCACGGGCTGCACCTGAAGTCCAACCGCCTGCCCGCCCTGGTCGTCGGGGTGGAGACGGAGTTGAAGACCTCGGCCGACTTCGGGGCGCTGGGCTGGTGGACCGGCCGGACGGCCCAAGACCGGATCCCGTACTTCACCGGGATCGGACGGGCCACGCGCGACCAGCTCAAGGGCCTGGGCGCGGCCATGGCCGCCTCGGGCGCGGTGGCCATGTACCACATTCAGGGGATCACCCCGGAGGCAGACCAGCCCACGGACGGACTCGAGTTCCACCGCTTCGGCACGCGGGAGTTGGAACAGGCCTACGGCCGGCTGTCCAGCGGCGGGAAGCCGGAGGTCCTGATGTTCGGCTGTCCCCACGCCTCGCTCGAAGAAATCGAAATGATCGCCGGCCTGGTGTCCGGCCGCAGGCTGCGCGTCCCGCTGTGGGTCTGCACCGCCCGGGCGATCCGTAAGCTCGCGGTCGAGCGCGGCCTTGCCCGGACCATCGAGCAAGCCGGGGGCCGGATACTGGCAGACACCTGCATGGTGGTCTCGCCCATCGAGGAGCTGGACTTCGAGACCGTGGCGGTCGACTCGGGCAAGTCGGCCTGCTACCTGCCGGGCTTCTGTAAAAAGGCCGTGGTGTACGGAAGCCTGCCAAGTCTGGTCGAGGAGGCCATGGAGGCCATGGAATGATCCTGGCCGGCCGGACCATCAACCCGGGCCGGGCCCAAGGCGAGGCCCTGGTCTCGCGCGAACCCATGGGGTTCTATGGCATGGTGGATGCCGGGACAGGGGTGGTGATAGAAAGGGGACACGAGCTCGAGGGCATAAGCGTCAAGGGCAGGATCCTGGTGTTCCCATGCGGCAAGGGATCCACGGTCGGCTCGTACGTGCTGTACGGGCTGGCCAAAAACGGCGCCGCGCCGCTGGCGATCGTCAACCGCGAGACCGAGATCATCGTCGCGGCCGGGGTGATCCTGGCGGACATCCCCTGCCTGGACGGAATCGACATCTCGCGCATCCGCACCGGTGACCGGGTGACGGTCGACGCGGACAAGGGGGAGATCGAGATCCATGACTAGAAGAATCGTCGTCGCCGTCACCGGAGCCTCCGGCGCTCCCCTGGCCGTCAACCTGCTGCGGCACTTGGCCGACCTCGAGGTCGAGACCCACCTGATCGTCTCCGGAACCGCCGAGAAGGTCCTCGAGTACGAGACCGGGATGACGCCCGCCCAGGTCGGTCGACTGGCATCCGTCACCCGCGACGTGCGCGACCTGTCCGCGCCCCTGGCCTCGGGCACCTTCCACACCGACGGCATGGTCGTGATCCCCTGCACGATGAAGACCCTGGCCGCCGTGGCGAACGGCCTGGCGGACAACCTGATCGCTCGGGCTGCCGACGTCACCCTCAAGGAGAGGCGGCGGCTGGTGCTCGTGGCCCGGGAGAGCCCGCTCAACCTGATCCAGATCGAGAACATGAAGGCCGTCACCCTGGCCGGGGCCGTGGTCCTTCCGCCTGTGCTCTCCTTCTACTCGAAGCCGCGCAGCATCGACGACCTGATCGATCACGTCTCGGGCAAGGTGCTCGACGCGCTGGGCATCGCCAACGAGGTGCTGAAGAGATGGAGTTGATGGAGACGGTGCTGGTCAAGCTGGGCGGCTCGCTGATCACCGACAAGTCGAGATCGTTCACGGTCCGGAGGGAGGTGGTCGAGCGGCTGGCATCCGAGATCAACGCGGCTCGGCGGTCCCGGGAGTCGAGGTTGATCCTGGGCCACGGGGGTGGCTCCTACCCGCACCAGCCGGCCATGGAGTACGAGACCCACAAGGGCCTGATCCGGCCCGACAGCCGGTACGGCTTCGCCATGGTCCAGGACGCCGCGGCCCGGTTGAACCGGATCGTGGTGGCCGCCCTGCTCGAGCAGGGCGTCAGCGCCGTGGCGGTCTCGCCCTCGTCGGCCTGCATCGCCGAGCACGACCGCATCACAGAGTTCTACACCCGGCCCCTCCAGCGCATGCTCGAGGCCGGCATGCTGCCGGTGGTCTATGGCGACGTGGGCATCGACCTGGCCAAGGGGTGCTGCATCCTGTCCACCGAGGAGATCCTCTACAGCCTGGCGGCCGACCTCGGCGGCCGGCGGGTGATCATGGCCGGCAAGACCGGCGGGGTGTACACCGCGGATCCCAACCTGGACCCCGACGCACGCCACATCGAGCGCATCAACCGGCAAAACTTCGAATCGGTCAAGCGCCACCTGACCGACTCGGACGGCATCGACGTCACCGGCGGCATGCTGCTCAAGGTCGGCCGGGCAATCGAGGCCGCCGAGCGCGGGATCGAGACGCAGATCATCAACGGAGCCGAGCCCGGCCAGCTGAAACGCGCCCTGCTCGGCGATCGCGACATCGGCACCCTGATCGTCCCGGCCTGACGCCTGGCGCCGGTTATGCTAGCCTCCCCTCCCATGACGACTCGAAAGAAACCCGCCGCCCTGTTCGACTTCGACGGAACCATCACCCGCCGCGACACCATGGTGCCGTTCCTGCTCCACCTGCTGAAGCGCTACCCGCGCGGCCTGCTGGACGTGCCTTGGCTTACCGCCCTGCTCGGCCCGTACGCGCTGGGCCTGGTAACCAAGGAGCGGATGAAGACCGAGGTCCTGCGCATCCTCGCGCGGGTGCCCGAGGCCGACCGGCAGGCCGTGGTGCAGCGGTTCCACGACGCCGAGCTGGCGCCGATGTACTTCCCCGGCGCCCTGGAGCGGATCGCCAGGCACAGGCGCCAGGGCCACATGCTGGTGCTGGTCTCGGCCAGCCTGGATCTCTACCTCGAGGCGACCGCCAGGCACCTGGGCTTCGACGCATGCATCTGCACGAGGATCGAGGCGGGATCGCACCCGCGGGTGGTCGGCGCCAACTGCCGGGGCAGGGAAAAGGTCAACCGCTTGATGGACCAGGAATGGTTCGACCGGATCGACTGGCCCGAGTCGTGGGCCTATTCGGATCACTACTCCGACCTGCCCATGCTGATGCTCTGCGGCCACCCCGTGGCCGCAACCCCCAAAAAAACCCTGCGGCGCCACGCGCTGCGCGAGGGCTGGCCGATCATCGACTGGCGCTAGACGCGTCAATCCTCGCCGAAGGTCTTGGCGATGGTGTCCTGGGCCCGGCGTTGAACGATGTGATCCAGCAGCTCGCTGGCGGTGGGGTGCTTGCGCAGCTCGGCCACCAGTTCCGGGCCCGGAAATTCCAGCACCTCCACGTCTCCCAGGGCGACCACCGTGGCGGTCCTGCGCACCCCGCTGACCTGCGCCACCTCGCCGAAGATGCTGCCCGGGCCCAACTCGGTCAGGTCGATGATGAAGCCCCCCTGGAGGGTCCGGACCGCTACCTGCCCCTGGCGCAACAGGTACATTTCATTGCCCGTGTCGCCCTCCTGGATGATGGTCTCGCCCTTGCGGTACCTGCGCACAGTCGCCAGGCTCATCACCTTCTGCAGCGCCTCTTCGTCCAGCGTCTTGAACAGCAGATTACCGGCTACCTGCTCATCGAAGTCGTCCACGGCTCACCCTTCTCGCAGGAACTTGCAATCCCCAACAAGATAACCCGATCCGGCCAGCACTGGCAACAATTGCGACGCCTCTACCGGACCCTCTAAACCTTCTGTTCGAGGAGCATCAGGTCGGCCAGCACGATGGCGCAGGCGGCCTCGACGACCGGAGGGACGCGCAGGGCGATGCAGGCGTCGTGGCGGCCCTCGATTGTCAGGGTGGTCTGCTGGCCGGTCTCGAGGTCGACAGTGGTCTGGGGCTTGGCGATCGACGAGGTGGGCTTGACCGCGACCCGGAAGACCAGCTCGTTTCCGTTGGTCAGGCCGCCGTTGACCCCGCCGGCGTGGTTGGTGGCGGTGCGGCCTCCGGCGTCCAGGATCTGGTCGTTGCACTCGCTGCCGCGCATCGCGGCGCTTGCGAAGCCGGAGCCGAACTCTATGCCGCGCACGCCGCCGATGGCGAAGACCAGGTGCGAGATCAGCGACTCGACCGAGTCGAAGAAGGGCTCGCCCAGGCCGATCGGCAGGCCCGAAGCGCGGCACTCGACCAGGCCGCCGACCGAGTCGCCGTCTCGCTGCGCTGCCCGGACCGCGGCCTCGACGTCTACCGAGCCGCCGGCCTCGAGCAGGCGGGCGGTGATCGAAATATCGCCCAGCAGCTTCTTGGCGATCACGCCGGCCGCGGCCAGGCCCACGGTCAGGCGGCCCGAGAACGCGCCCCCGCCGCGATGGTCGTTGTGCCCGCCGTATTTTCGACTTGCAGTCAAATCGGCATGGCCCGGCCTGGGCGTTTTCTCGATCTTGTCATAGGCCGACGAATCCACGTCCTGGTTCTCGAACCAGATCGCGATCGGCGCGCCGGTGGTCTTTTGCCGGTACACGCCGGATCGAATGAGCGGAACGTCGGCCTCGTCGCGGGTGGTGGTGCCGGGCTTGCCCGGGCGGCGGCGCCGGAGGTCGGAATCGAAATCTTCCACGGTCAGGGGCAGGCCGGCCGGGCAGCCGTCGATCGCCACGCCCACGCCCGGGCCGTGGGACTCGCCGAAGATGGATACGCGGAACAGGCGGCCGAAGGTGTTCATATGATTTTCGCTCCCAAAGAGGCCAGGTCCTCGAAGAACCCGGGATATGATTTCGTCACGCAGCCGGGGTCGGCGATCCGTACGGACGCGCCGGCGCCGATGGCACCCACGGCGCAGGCCATGGCGATGCGGTGGTCGCCGTGCGAGTCCACCTCGGCCTCGACAAGCTGTCCGCCGTTGACGATCAGGCGGTCGCCGTCGAGGCGCACGTCCGCGCCCATCCTGCCGAACTCCCGGCACAGGGCCGCGGCCCGGTCGCTCTCCTTGTGACGCAGGCGGCCGGCGCCCGCGAGCACGCTCTGCCCCTCGCAGCTCGCGGCCAGGGCCACCAGCGGCGGGAACAGGTCGGGGCAGTCGGTGGCGTCGAATTCGAAGGCGCACGGACGGTTGCGCTCGACCGTTGTACCGCCCGGCTGCAGGTCGACGCGCGCGCCGGAGAGCCGAAGGGCGTCGATTATCGCCCGGTCGGCCTGGAGCGAGTCGGCCCGCAGGCCGGTCACGGTCACCGGGCCGGAAAGAGCGCCGGCCACCAGCAGGGCGGCCGCGCCGGACCAGTCCCCCTCCACCTCGAAGGTCACGTCATTGCGGTACTCCTGCCCGCCCGGAATGTGGAAGCGGGAGAGGTCGTCTTCGTGCTCCAGGCGCACGCCGAAGCTGGCGAGCAGTTGGATGGTCATGCGCACGTAAGGGGCGCTCCTCAACCCGTCGACCAGCACCTCAGAGTCCCGCTCGCACAGTGGCAGGGTCATGAGCAGACCGGTCAGGAACTGGGAGCTTCCGGAGCCGTCCAGCCGGACCCGGCCGCCTGAAAGCGGACCGCGCACAGCGATCGGCGGGCGCCCGCCGCCGGCCTTGCAGTACACTCCCAGGCTCCTCAGCGGACCGACCACCATGTCCACCGGCCGGGTCTCGAGCGATCCCGTGCCCGTCAGGGTCAGATCCCGGTCGTACAGCGCGGCGATGGCCGAGAACATGCGCAGGCACAGTCCGGACTCGCCGCAGTCGAGCGCCTCGCCGGTGGGTTCACCGTCGCCTGTTACCAGCATATCGCCGCCGGCCCGCTCCACCCGAGCGCCCAGGGCCCGGGCCACCCGTACCGCGGCCCGGGCGTCGTCGCAGTCCGAGGGGTTGGCGATCCGGGTCCGACCGCGCACGAGCAGCCCGGCCGCCACGGCCCGCAACGTCATGCTCTTGGAAGGCGGTGCGCGCAGCTCGCCCTCAATCCTGTTCGAGCCCACGTACTTCATCGCAGATCTTCCCGGCCGCGGCCTCGGCAGTGCGATCGGCCACGCCCAGCACCAGGTCCGCGCATTCGGCATATGACGGCCGGCGCGCTTCGAGCATCTCCCTGGCCTTGCCCGCCGGGTCGGCCGTCGCCAGCAGGGGCCGCGAGCCGTCCCCGGCACGCGACAGACAGAGCGCCGCGGGCGCCCACAACCATACCACGGTGCAGTTGCGGCGCAGGAGGCGGCGGTTGTCCTCGTCCAGCACAGCGCCCCCGCCGCAGGCGAACACGGTCCGCTCGGCGCCTTCGATCCGTTCGAGCACCGTCTTCTCCTGGCGGCGGAACCCCGCCTCTCCCCGTTCGGCGAAGATGTCCGGGATGTTCTTTCGGGTTATCCGCTCGATTGTCTCGTCCGTGTCCTCGAAGGTCAGGCCCAGCCCGTCGGCCACCAGCCGGCCCACCGTTGTCTTGCCCGTGCCCATGAATCCCACCAGGGCGATGTTGGACGGCCGGGAGCGGACCGCGGCCAGGGCGTCGCGCATGGGTTGCGCGGGCGCCTCGCATCTGAGAAACAACTCGAACCCGGCCAGGGCCTGGTGCAGCAGCCAGTCCAGCCCGTGAACGACCTTGCAGCCCCGCTCGCGGGCGTGCTCGTTCAGCGTGGAGCCGGCGTAGTCGGCGTCCAGGACCGTCAGGTGCGGCCCCAGCCAGGCCGGTTCGACCACCGAGACGCCGGCCGACAGGCACGAGACCAAGAGCCCGGCCCCGACCAGAAGGCCCTTCAGGTCGTCGAGAGGCGCCCAGGCGCAGCCCAGCCGCCCGGCGGCCTCGCGGGCCCGAGCCGTTCCGCGGTTGACGATCACCACCTCCCGTGCCCCGGCCGACGCCAGCGCGAAGGCCGCGGCCCGGCCCGCGCCCCCGGCTCCCAGCACCACGGCCTTCTGTCCGCGCGGATCCACGCCGGCGTCCCGCAGCGCGCCCAGCACTCCCTGCCAGTCCGTGTTGTACACGCGGAGCACACCCTGATCCTCGACTATCGTGTTGACCGCTCCCAGCCGCCTCGACGCCTCGTCGGCCGGCTGGACCAGATCGAGCACGTCGTGCTTGTACGGCGAGGTCACGTTCAGGCCGGAGAGCTGAAGCTCCCCCGCCATCCGGATCGCCTCGGCCGCGCTGTCAGCAGCCAGTCGTGTGTAGCAGGCCCGCAGGCCCAGTTGCTCGAAGGCCGCTCCGAACATGTCAGGGCTGCGGCTGTGCAGCACCGGCCGGCCGACCACCGCAAACAGACGTGGCTGTTCGCCCCGGTCAGACACCCCGAATCTCCCGAAGCAGGCGCTCGAGGGTGGCACGGTCGAGCTGGCCGGACGCGGTCTCGCGGCCCGGCTCAAGGCTTCCGTAGGTGAACGGGCTGCCCAGGAGCGGGGCCGCGACTCGGGTGATCGCGCCCAGCGGACCCATACCCACCGCGATCACCGGCGCTTCGAAATCCAGAAGACCGAGCAGCCGGGCCGCGTCGGCCGGGGTGCTCACGGCGCAAGCGATCTTGGCCAGGTCGGCCCCGGCCTCGAAGCAACGCGCCCGCAGCTCCATCAACTCGGACCTGCCGGGGGTGGCCTCGAAATCGTGGTGGGAAACGATCACCTGGCAGCTCCGGGAGCGGGCCTGTTCGACCAGCGCCTTCCGGAAGTCCGGCGAGGATTCCAGCTCCACGTCCAAGTACGCGGCGCCGGCTTCGATCGCCGTCGAGAGCAGCTCGAGCCGCCCGCCGTCCTCGAGACTTCCAGGCCGGCAGGTGGCGATCAGCTTCCGGTGTGACGAGAAGATCTCGCGCACCTCGTCGGGCGACACCTGCATGGCGTCCAGGCGGATCTCGGCGAACTCAAGGTCTTGAAGATCCCGCAGGCAGTCGGCGGCCGTGGGGCAGGACAGGCTGACGCAGATCATAGGTCCCAGACCTCGCGCAACTCGTCCTCGGTGACGGGAAAGGTGTACTCTTGTCCGCGGCGCGCCACGGACCCGATCCCCGACAACAGGGCCGTGTGGATTTCTCCCGTCCGGTTCTTCTTGTCCACCCACAGGTGAGGCGCGGCCCGGTCGAACCCTATCCGCTCGAAGGGCTCGAAGCCGAGCCCGGGCCAGAGTTTTTCAATTTGCTCCACCGCGGCCGGATCGAGCCCGCAGCGGCGGGCGGCCAACCGGGCCTCGACCACCATGCCCATCGCCACGGCGAGCCCGTGCGGGATGCGGTAGTCCGTGGCCCGCTCCACGGCGTGGCCTACCGTGTGGCCGAAGTTGAGCACGGCCCGGCGCCCGCCCTCGCGCTCGTCGGCGCAGACGACTTCGGCCTTGATCTCCACGCAGCGCGTAAGCAGCCAGGGATCCACCGGCCCCGGCCCGGACAGGTTTTTCGCTTTGCGCTCGATCAGCTCGAACATGTCCCGGTCCGCGATCAACGCGTGCTTGACCATCTCGGAAAGCCCGTTGCGCCATTCGGCGGGCGGCAGGGAGGCCGGCAGCTCGGGGTCGATCAGCACGGCGACCGGCTGGTGGAAGGCCCCGATCAGGTTCTTGCCATGGCGGGTGTTGACCCCGGTCTTGCCGCCGACCGAGGCGTCCACCTGGGCCAGCAG
>SDBT01008294.1_pt1 | contig 16982 bp, 12 predicted proteins | sample 2277101 | NCBI WGS metagenome assembly SDBT01 (sample SAMN10404973, study PRJNA504765) | marine sediment metagenome | isolation source: marine sediment core GS10_PC15, 103 cmbsf | place: Arctic Ocean: Southern Knipovich Ridge | collected 2010
GGGGAAATGTCGCTTGGTGGGGTTGCTCAAGCCCATAATAAAAAAGGCTTTTCGCCTTGTTTTGGGCGAAAAGCCTCACTACGCCGCGGAGGACTCGAACCTCCGACCCGCTGATTAAGAGTCAGCAAGAATCGAACGCAAACCACTGTAAACACAAGCCCGGCGACTCAGGCGCAGCGCATAGCGCAGCAGTTGGCGCAGAAAACATACTCCTAGACCCCGATCTACAGAAGCTCATCGACGCTTGGCCGTCGCTATCAGAGCACACCAAATCAAGCATTTTGTCTCTCGTAGATGCGTTAGATGAGGAGACAGGCTGCGATGAGTGACAGTCAATATCGGAAAGAAAACGGTGTCCGAGATAGTTGCGGTCGATTCACTGAAGGCAATCCTGGCGGTCCTGGCCGCCCTCGGGGTAGCCGCAACAAGGACCCTCTGGAGCCCCTGCGGGCCTATTTGGAGGCACTTGGAGCCCCTGAGGTGCTGACGGAACACAAGCGGCAGATCATCGAGCGCATCATGGAGGTTCTACTAGACCCGAAAACCAAGCCGCAAGATGTTGTCGCGCTAGCCCGATGCATGATGGAAGCCAGCCGAATCAACCTACTGGCTGAATCCAAGACTCATCGTAATCAGATCTATTGAAACCTCTATCAGTCTTGGGTCGGTAGCGATCTCATTCCGCTGGAGGCGAAGCAGGTCATGCGGTTCGACACCGCAGCTGCTGAGAGACAAGAACTATTTCAGCGCAAAAAGGAGGCAGCGAACAGCCCACATGACCAAGGCCAGCGGTAGGCGGTAGGCTGCCTTTGTATTAGCGCCCTGAGATCCTCCTCTCAGGGATACCTTCCAGAGTCTTGTTACTGTAATATATGGGTACGAGCAATGGATATCAATAGACGAAACGAACTTGTAAGCTTCAGGCTGCTGGATTTCGTGGCCAACAACACCGCCCCGTGGCAACGTAGGTTGTGGTCTGTCGGTTCAACACTTGGCATTCGAGAAACCTTAGAAGCAAGCGAGGCTGTCCATGATTCAGTTCTGTCAGGGGCATCGCTAGACAGGCTTCGAAAATCGATCATTAAACAGGTCTGTAACGATCCGGGTGTGGTCTCGTCGGACCTGATGAAACGAATGCTGAACAAGCTGCTGCGTACCGAACTCACATACAACGGGGCTGATTATCTGGCACTTCACCATCTCCTTCCAGAATTGGAGAATACTTATCTATCTAACTGGGCGTCCATTTTGCGCAACGCAGATCCAAATCCCCCCGTGGAACACACGGCCCGGCTCATAGCATCACATGTTCTCGATGCTGGATTCAGTGAAAGGGCGATTTCTGATTGGTGGGCACCCCGCCTCGCAGACCAAGCTGGCCGGCAAAATCTGCCAGACATTCTGATGGAAGCGCAATCGCTACTCCTCTCCAAGCCAAGGGAGTATGAAGTGCTGATTGCTTTTAATAACTCGCCAGGTTCTAAGAGGGGGAGTATGCCGCCGGAGTTGCAGACGGGACAGCAGGCTGCTGCATGGCTCAAGACCCATGGGTACAGCACCTCGGGTTTACGGATTGCAGCAGGCATGGTTCTACGCATGGAAGCACGTGACGTGTATCGGGCAGTTGAAGATGCAATCGAGAGCGTGGACCGCATCAGGGCAAGAGTTCCAATAGGCACCAAAGACGACTTGGACGTAGTGGATAGGCTATGGGTGGCGGGACAACCGGAACCTATCCCAATGGTTCGAAAACGGCGAGGTGTAATGATTAAGGCGCTCGACAAGGCCCGCCAGCTATATGTGCTACCCGGGCCGAATCCCGTTGATAACGCGATAGAGCTTGTCCGCATGTTGGATACTGGCCCGACAGCACCGGCCATTGCTTCCGCTTGGGCCGCCGTGGAGTCACTCTTGGTGGGCCCTGGAGATGAAAAACGAGCTATTGCCGCTGAGCGCCTAGCGGATATTGTTGCTTGCGCGTTTCCTCGGGCCGAACTTACTTCGCTTTCATACGCATGTGAGAATGGCCCGGAAGATGAGCTGACCAAAGAGCTGGCTGCAGCCAAGGATAATCATCATCGAGCAAAACTGCTTGCTGATGCGATCAAGAAGGGGCATCCCTTTAGCTGCCTTCGCTGTACCGATCAGCTCGCCTATGACAGGATGAAGGACTTGGTCGCTGATCCCAGGCACACCTTGTTGAATGTAAGGGAGCATGTGCTTGATGCGATCTCCAGACTCTATCGACAACGCAACCTTGTGCTGCACTGGGGACGAGTGGATGCGGTTTGCCTTGATGCATGCCTTCGCACAGTCGCACCATTGGTCGGCGCAGGATTTGACAGGATCGTGCATGCTTGGTTTCTCGATCATGTTTCCCCTCTACAGCTCGCTGCCCAAGCTCGCTTGTCTTTGGGTCTCGTAGGGAGCCAGTCTGGTTCACACCTTGTAGAGCTCTTAAGTTGACAAATTGCATTGGAGCACCCATGCCGGGACATTGTCAGATGATCCGCAATTCCTCGAATCATCTTAAATTCTCACTAACTGAAGCAGTCCACGGATGGGGGTGGTTCAAAATGTCGTTCCACCCCGATCTTGTAGAGAATCATCCCGCCAACCGCACCGGCTGATAGTCGCGCCGAATGCAACAAAAACTAGACATAATTCACATCCCGCACTCTTGCAAAAGCGCTCTCAATTGCTTTGATATTCAAGCGGTTAAAGCAATTTCTATGAATTGGGGTGTGTAGTGGCGTGTTGCATGCGAATTCGGGCCTGGCGCGACCATACATCGCAGGTGGAAACGGACTGATAAATACAACGAAATGCAGGCCGATGGTATCTAATCTGTATTAAACAAACGGCGAAAAACAGACGTGCCCTTCATCGAAAGGCCTGCCAGAGCATATTACAGCGGCTATCGTGACGATGGTCAACGCGTCGAATGCAGGGTTGAAATAAACCCTCTACTCACCAAAAAGCAACCTAAGATAACCAAAAACAATGCCCTTTATTATGTCATTCCTGAAAGGCCAAGCCCCACTAAAAGGTTTATTACCAACCTACTATTGAATTAGTTGTATTGAACAGACCGCTGCGGGCACAGTCTGGCTCCACAATGAACCAATCCAACACAGTAACTAGACAGGCTCACGGCGATTCTAAGGCCCGATCTCCCCGGCTTTGGGGAATACCAAGATGGAGCAAACAAAGTCGCTTAGAGAATTCTAATGACTGCACCAGACAGGCAAGCTGGACCCCCTTCACCCCCCAAGGGGGCGGGGGTACTGTAATTAATACTAGCCACCAAGGTGTATATGATTTTTGAAAGTGAGCGCACAAAACAGACGAAGCTGAAAACGCACCTGAATATCAGGCGGTTTAGTGGGGGCGGGCCATCCCATTTCTCTACAGCCCCATAATTGTTATGCAGCCGTACTTCGACTAATCGAATTTCAGAGCGGGCAGCGAGGTTACGATGTCCAGAGTTTGTACGCTCAGGTGGATCACGCTCAATAGCAGGTCGAGGATGTATCGCTTGTTGCCCACCTCGGCAGCCCAGTCGTTGGGGTTGTTTTTGATCCCACTCTTCTTGTCAACTTTGACCTGATATCGCTCCATGATCCATTCAATCGCACTCTTGCCGTTGACGATGTATTCATACGCAAGAGTCGGGATATTCGATATTGTGATATGACTGTTGAACAGAATCGTATCCTTCTGGCCCTTCTTGGGGAAACGCATCTTCTCAACGGTGAAGAATCCACTTTCCTCGCCTGTTACTTCCACATGTGGATCGGGAGGAACGGTCTCATAGCCGATATGTAATTCAGCCAATTCGCGGCCTGCCTTGGAGAACTTCCAGAAATCACGCGGTTCATCGACCAAAGGTATCCGTGGCAGGGTCTTTTTCAAATCGTTGGAAAAGGTCTTGCGATAGCCCCTGCTATGCAACAGGCCATAGACGTAATAAAAAATGTCTTTCTTCGTCACTCGCTTGCCATATCGCTGCCGGGCTTGATCGAAAATGAAATCCGTTATCCCATCTCTTCGCACATACCCCGGCTCGGCGGCTGCATCAAACAACGTCTGATTCTCCTTGCCAGCCTCCTCGTAGTAATATAAGGGAAAACACTGGGTCTTGCCAATCAGATCGTAGTTGGGAAGTGTATCGGTAATGATGGCTGAAAAGGCTTTAGCTACACCCACTCCAGAAACACAAATAACCCGGTTCTCTTTTCCCGTCGCCTGAAAGAATCGGGCGGATTTTCCAGTTCTTTCAATGAAAGGCTTGTGATAATAAATATTCTCTTTACTGTATGGTCGATATAGGCCCGTGCAAACTTCTTCGCTTTTGAATGAGTGCTCAATCCCCTTCCCTATATCTTTTTTCAGATTTACTGACCAGCTGATTGCTTTGAGGTCAGCGTCTATAAAATCATCAACGGTGACTTTAGGATTCTTCTTGAATGCCGACTGGAAAACTCTGACTTGTTGATTGTAGAAATCAATCATTTGGGCCATGTTTTCACAAAGCCCTTGTTTCGAGAAATTCCAGACCCACGCATCACGACTAGTCAATAATCCTGGCCCATAATACGGCGTAAAGAAGGTATTGGCTTTGTTTCTGTCTTTGTTGTCCCCTATCGGGATATATGTTTCGAAAAGGCGATTTCGTTTGTTGAGCCAGTCCCCGTGCTGGTCAGGTGTGATGGTCTGAAATGGCATGTCAGGATTGGTGACGGTTGCAAAGTCGGTGATGATCTTCAGTTTTTCTTCGCGTTTGAGATAATCGCCGATGTCATGGTAATGGATTTTGGCTGGGCCCTTATGGGTCGGCTTTTTCACCAGCAGGGTTATAGCGATGGGAGTACGGCTGCCGGAACCGAAAATCTTGCCGCCTTCTCTGCGCGATGTCTCGCCGCTGGTTCGCTGATTCCCCCTCAGGTTGAATACATAGATGGCAGAGAATTCATCTACTAGGCATTTTCTAAAACCATCTTGAGCGTTACCGTCCAGCCAAGCCCCATTAGAGACAAAGGCAATGATTCCGCCGTCGCCATCCAGCCGATCAGCACTCCATCTGAAGGCTTTGATATAGGAATCGTAGAGCGAGTTCTTCAGGGTTGCGTTGGTTCGGGCAGCGTAGGTGTTGGCAATTAGTCGGTCGAGTTTCGGATAACTTTGGTTCTGGGCGTTGTCGTTGGCGGACTTTTGGCCGACAGAATAGGGAGGGTTGCCCATAATCACGCGGAGGGGGGCTTTTTTCTGGGCACGAACGCGTTTTGAGTTTTGCGGGAAGACATCGGAAATCAATTGTTCCCCGTCAGCCGTCTCACCAAGTTGGAATGTGTCGGTCAGGCAGATGCCTTCGAACGGCATGTACTGCGTCTTGCCTGCCAAATCATGATAGGCGTTTTCGATATTGACGGCCGCAATGTAATAGGCCAGCAGGACGATTTCGTTGGCGTGGATTTCCTTGGTGTATTTCCGTTTCAACACCTTGGAGTCGATCAGGCCACTCTGCAGCAGGCGTGTAATAAAGGTTCCCGTGCCCGTGAAGGGGTCGAGAATATGGATATTCTCATCGCCAAGGGATCGGTTGAATTCCTTTTTCAGTACATCGGACACCGAACGGATAATAAAATCGACCACCTCAACGGGCGTATAGACGATGCCGAGCTTTTCGACCATTTTCGGGAAGGCGGTTTTGAAGAACTTATCGTAAAGTTCGACGATGATGCGTTGCTTGCCCTCGGCGTTGTCGATGTCTTCGGCTCGCTTCTTGACCGAATCGTAGAACTTCTCAAGCGTTTGGGTATCTTCTTTCTCGTCTTTATCGAGGTCCTGTGCTTCCAACAGGTCGAGCATGGCCTGCATGGCTTTGGAAATCGGGTTGTTCTGGACGAAAGAGTAATCTTCAAACAGGGCTTCGAAGACCGGCTGGGTAATGACATGCTGGCTGAGCATCTCTATAGCCTGCTCTTGCGTAATGGACGGATTGATGTTTTTCCGCAGGCCTTGCAAGAATTCGTCAAAGGTATTTCTATGCTTACCCTTCTGCTTGACCAGATGTGTAATCCGCTCGATTTGTCTCTCGGCAATCTCGGCGACGCTCTTGGCCCACTGTTCCCAATACGTACGGGTGCCGACTTTTTGCACCATCCGGGCGTAAACCACGCTCTGAAGCTGTGCAAACTGCAACTTCATCTGTTGGTTGATGGTTTGCTCTTCGCCGGATTCGCTGTCATCGCCCGGTGAAGAGTCCCAGTCGCCATCGCCATCGATCAATCCGCCGGGCTTGCCGATAAGGATATTATTCGGATTCTTGTGGTTGAGGTCGATCTTGTTGATGGTGGCGTTGAAGCGGTCATCATGGGCACGCAAGGCGTTCAGAACCGTCCAGACCACCTTATAGCGTTCGTTCTTGTTCAGGGCCTTTTCTGGTTCCTCACTGGCTGGCACGATAACGGGGATGATGATGTACCCATATTTCTTGCCCGGCGATTTACGCATCACACGGCCAACCGATTGGACGACATCTATCGGCGAGTTTCGGGCAGATAGAAACATTACCGAATCCAGTGAAGGCACATCGACGCCTTCGCTGAGGCAACGCACATTAGTCAACGTTCGGCATTCGCTTTTGTCTTCATCGGAGGATTTCAGCCAACTGAGCAATTCATCACGTTTCGGCGCGCTCATCGTCCCGTCAACATGCCTGGCGGCTACCGATACCATGTTTTCCCGCTTCTCGCTGGAAAGCGAATTGAGATAAACGTGCTGGGTATCGTTGAAGACTCTCGTAATCTTCTTGGAGATTTTGATGCTCTGGCAGAATGCCACTGCCCGTTGCATGGGGTCGGGGTCGGTCTTGCGGATCAAACCTTCATCACCCAAGACCTGTTTGGACAGTGCGTTTATACAGCCGATAAGCTTGGAAGCGTCGTCGGCGTTAATTTCGCTTTCCGTGTCGGCAATCATGTTCTGCACGGCGGCAGGGACATCGTTCTCGTTGAGGGTGAGAATAAGTACCTTGTAATCCGACAGCAGGCCGCGCTCCACCGCCTCGCCAAATCCGATCCGATAGATTTCCTCGCCATAGAGTGCCGGGTCGTCCATCGAACAGAGAATCGCATCGCTCTGTGCGGCTTTCGATTTGGAATCATCACTGTACAGCCTGGGTGTCGCCGTCATGTACATGCGTTTGCGGGCCTTGATGAAGTCGTTATCGTGGACTCTCACAAACGCCGATTCTTCTTCCCCAGCCAGCGTTACTCCTGTGGTCCGATGGGCCTCATCACAGATGATCAGATCAAAAACGCCATCGTCCCCGTTGCCCGTCTTGAGCAACTGCTTCTGAGTTTCGGCAATCACTCTGATGGAATGATATGTCGAGAAAACCACTGTCATGCCGCTCTTGTGGGTCTGGCGGATGCACTTAAACTGCCATGCGATGTTCTTTACGTCCGTTGACGCAGGTAAGGCCAGATCAACAGTGCTAAATCCGTCGATATTCCGCTTCTTTGTCTTGGTCTTCGACACCTCGGCATCGCTGCAAATGCAGATGGCATTAATGGATTCCTTCGCGTCGGCTGACCATTCGCGAAGCGTCTGTCCTAGCAATGAAATCGACGGAACAAGGAACAGGACAAGTCCTTCGCCATCGGTTTCTTTTTCGGCAATCCGAAGAGATGTAAGGGTTTTTCCCGTTCCGCAGGCCATTATCAGCTTGCCGCGATCGTGCTGCTGATAATATGCGTGAGCTTGTTTCAATGCTTTTTCCTGATGCGGATAGAGCGTCTTTTTCTTTTGTTGAGCCTGCTGGCCAGTTGTGCCTTTTTGCAGCTTGCCCCAATCAACCGGTGCATCCTGAAGATTGTGCAAATTGATACGCGAAACCGGCGGATTCTGCCCACGTATCGCTTCCTCGGCGTTCGATCCCCATTTGTTTGTCGTCGAAATCCAGAGCCGATGGGAAAAGCCCACCGTTCGCGTCTGTTCGTCTCTGAATTCGCGGCTGGATGTCGCCAAGAATGAATCCACCGCTGGTTTGTCGATGGTGCTATCTTCCTGAAAGCATTTGCACTGAATGGCCCAATAGTCTCCCTCGACAGTCTGGGCAACAAGATCAATACCGGTGTCCTTGCCTCCGAGGTCGCTTTTGGAGGGAAAGTCGTTCCACAGCCAAACATGCTTGAAACGATTGGCATATTGGGGATCAGTCTGCAAATAGGCTTGCATCAACTTCTCAAAACGATATCCCTTGTCCTTCTCAGAGAACGAATACCTACGATACTTTTCCAATAGGGTGTTAAAACTCAAGGATAGTATCTCCTAAATCAGCCACATCGCGGTCCTAATTTGAGTGGGAATTTGCCAGCAAGCAGCCCGCAGCTTGCCACCAGATCGATCCCCGATTCTGTGCCGCCCTCAAGTGAGAACCGATCTCAAGACTGGAACATCGCTTGCCAACTCCCTAAGCTCAATCTCTACCAGAACGTTGAGGGGTTGGCAATCAGAAAACTGCCACTGAGAGTGCAGCACAGACGTAATCGGATTGATACCTATCGTGCTCGTCACCGAGACGCTGAAGTGACACATGACGCCACCGACGAGCAACCTGCGGATGCCTCGGTGGAAGGTGGGGCTGATTCTTCTCCTTACCATGTGGCCCGACCAACCAATTGAAGATGTCGCTGAAGGGCAGTCCAAAACCAAGCCAGTTGACCCTTGGGGATGTTGACTCGCTCCTAGTCATTCCAATTCACAGGACTTGGCATGTCGAAACTACTGGCGGATGCGTCCGGCATGAGTGGATAATGTCGTTCAGATATGACCACTTGAACTCTGGGGAAAGACTATGGCCCAGCCAGGAATAGATAAACATGGTGGATGAGGAAGGAATCTCGGAAGAGGAAGCCGATTTCGTCACTTGGGATGCCTTGAAGAAACGTATCTTTGAGGACGATGAACTCGAAGGCGAGGATCGGATCTTCTTGGGGCCGATTTTACGCGATTCGGACGGTGCAGAAGTGGGGTCTGTGCTCGATAGTTTAGTGCTTGAGTTTCGCAAGCTTTGGAGTGAGCCACCACACGATGGGCGATTGAAACAAGAAGAAGAGTATCACTTCCGTCGCGAAGTACAAATTTGCTACCGAAACTGGTTCAGAGCATTTGACTGCCTGCGAGAATCAGAGCGATGGTTCTATATGGAATTCGGCCCCAAAGAGGACCGTGAATACTTGGATGCAATTGCAGGCTCCCTAGATGGTTTGTACAACGCATTGGATGATATGCGGGCTGTGGATATTGATTGGCGTGCTCAATCAGAGGAAGACCGCGATTACATCCAAGAGTCGATGAAACATCTCCATGAAGTCGCCAGAGATCTTCAGGACAAGATGCGGGAAAGTGAGAAGCAGTCGCTACCAGTGGAGAGTGTGAACGAGCAGGATGACGTCGTGCCGGGTGGTTTAGGCGTTGCGGTTCGTTCATTTAGCTTTCTTCGCCGATGGCTCATACGAAGAATTGGGGAAATGCAGGAGTATCGACATACAGCACCAAGTCTGCTTCACGAGCTGTATAAACGCCCCCCTGAAGGCGATCCAGTTTCTTTGGCTTCTATGTCAAAAGCAGATTCCTGCATGATCATGCAAAGTGCCGGAATCAAAATACCCAACGAAACGAAGGCGAAAGCTGCTGTGACAGACATAGGTTCAGATGGATTGCAGAGGGGCCATAGTGAGCAAAGGACACCGGCAATAGCCTGGTTTATAAGTGCTACACCCAAGGGTTCGCAGCATCGCATCGACAACATTCTTTATGAGATATTTGCAAATGCAAGGGTTGTGCTTGAAGCCGGCTGGAAGCCGCTTGTGCAAAGCGTCTCCATAGACACTCATGTTGGAAGGAGTGCATTGGGGGTAACAGACTATCACGGGCGTATTCTCTGGATGGACATGCAATACAGAGTTCCTTTCTGGACATTACGTTCAGGGGAGGCCGCGCGCATATTCAAGATAACAGAACCTCTGGTTGAATGGGCGATGGCCGTGACACCACCGTCAATAAGCGGGCACAGCGGAGAAGCTATAAGGGACAAACTTGTTCAAGCCCTATACATACTCAGAGTGAATCCGTACACACAGAATCCAGAGTTTGCCATGGTAGCTGCTGGCGAGATGGAAACTGCTCTGGCCAAGCTACGCGAAGCTGAAAACTATCTTGGTCTATGGAGCCTGATTCACCAAAAAGCCGCCGATAGTTCCGCCATAGTCGACGACGAGAAAAAGACCACAAAGATAGAGGATCATTTTTCTTTCCTTGATGGGCAAGTATTGTTTGATGAAAAAGACTTGGGACTGCCTTCTGGCCTGTCCATAGAAGTCTTAAAATTGCTTCACGGTTCTTTTAGCAAGGTCGTCAGCCATGAGGACCTGCATTCACAAAGCAACTGTAGCGAGGCGTCCACAGAGTTGCGGCAGGCTGTGCATGTGATACGAAAATCGCTCAGAAACAACAATATCGGAGTCGAAGTTAAGTCAAAGCGCTCGGCTGGATACGTTCTGCAGCAGTGTTAACACTTCCCCTTCACACTCCTCAACACTTTTCAACACTATTCTTACGATAGACTTACGGAGTTTGTGCCTTCCGTCATCGTACAATTTCTGCCATGAACGACAGAAACACATCACGGATGACGATCGATCAAACTACCACTTACCCAAGGCTCTTGCTTTCGGCTCGCGATGCAGCGAAGGCGCTGTCGATTGGTACGCGAAAATTATGGGAGTTGACCAATTGCAAGGCGATCCCCTGCGTCCGCATTGGAAAACGTGTGCTTTACGACCCTGCCGACTTGCGCGAGTTCATTGATAGCCTCAAGGAGGTGCGGCGATGAGTGCGCCCGAACCTATGAAGAGAGTCAGCCGAAGGAATCCCTGTCCCATCTGCGACAAACCGGACTGGTGTTTGGTGTCGCCGGACGGCTCGGCAGCAATCTGCGCAAGAATCTCCGAGGGCAGTTGCAAGCACTGCGGCGACGCCGGGTATCTCCATATCCTGCGCTACGATCCCGATTGGAAACATCGGCCGAGGGTGAAAAACATCCGGCTGAAACCAATTGGTGTTTCCAGCAAGGCCTTTGCCCAGATGTCTTCAGGCTATACCGCTGCGGTGGATCTGTCTGAACTTCAGACGTTCGCCGACAAACTCGGCGTGTCCGCCGAAAGTCTCCAGCGCCTTGATGTCGGTTGGACGGGCGACGCGTGGTCGTTTTCGATGCGCGACGCCGAGGGACACGTCATCGGCATCCGACTGCGGAATTGGGCTGGACGAAAATGGGCCGTGTCCGGCAGCAAGGACGGGCTGTTCATTCCTTTTGGTCTGAGCTATGGCGAGGAATTGCTGATTTGCGAGGGACCGACCGATCTGGCGGCGCTGCTGGATCTGGGCTTTGATGCACTCGGACGGCCATGCTGCATGGGCGGTAAAAAGCTGCTGGCCGAGCTTGTTCGACGGCGAAGACCTTCAAGCATTGTAGTCTTTTCGGATAATGACGAGCACAGTGCGGGTCAGCGTGGAGCGGAATCATTAGCATCGATGCTGGTGCTCTATGCGCCATCTTTGCGTGTGATCTATCCGCCTGGCGGCTTCAAAGACGCCCGACAGTGGAAACAAGCCGGAGCGACACAACAGGACGTCCAAGCGGTCATTGATGCGGCTGCTGTCCTGACTCTCAAGACAGGGAGGCCGGGACAATGACCGAAAATATTCTGACCATTGAATACAAGCCCGCCGGCGACAAGGGCAGAGTGAGCCTTACAGTCAAACACGGAGCTGACGTGCTGGCGCTGGATAAGCTGGACGCGCTGTCGGCCGGAGCCCGTGAGAGGTTCTCAAAGCGATTATGCAAGGACAGGCCGGGGATCAATCAGGAAACAGTGGACGCGGAACTCCTGCGGATCGCGTATGAAGTGCAAAAAGCGCAGAGCACGCAGCCATACGCAGAGAATTCAACCGGCGAATTGGATGTTTCCCGGATCGTACGGCCGGAACGCTTCATCGTGCCGGAGGTGTCCGGCCTGAGCGTTGCGACGCCGATACTCATCAACGGCAAACCTGCTGGACGGTGGCGGCTGTACCTATGCTGGGCGAATGGCAAGCGAGAAGTCATTGACCTGCCGGACTCCATTACCCTGCCGGGCAAGTCGGAGCTGTGGATCTACCCGACACCGGGCGAGCCGAGCCTGCGACAGACACCCGCATGGATCGAAAGCGCGCGGAAAACATGGCTGGCCGGTGCGGAAGCGCCGGACCCTGCAGAGGTGTTCAAGCGGCTGTGTCTGTGCATTGCCTACTACATTGACTTCCCCGAGAGCCAATCGCCCGGAACTACGGCGACGCTGGCGTTGTGGGTGGTGCTGACCTACTGCTATCAGGCGTGGCCTGCGATTCCGTACCTGTACCTGGGCGGGCCTGCTGGATCGGGCAAGTCTCGGGTATTCGAGGTACTTTCGCGACTGGTTTTTCGGCCGTTGCAATCGTCCAACATGACGTCGGCGGCGCTGTTCCGAACGCTGGACAGCAAAGGCGGAACGCTTCTGTACGATGAAGCCGAACGCCTGAAGCAGAACGCTCCCGACGTAGGCGAAATCAACTCCATGCTGTTGGCCGGTTACAAGCAAGGTGGGCGGGCAACGCGCCTTGAGCCGGTGGGTGACACCTATAAGTCGGTGGAGTTTGACGTATTCGGCCCTAAAGCAATGGCATGTATTCGAGGGCTGCCAGTCGCTCTGGCGAGTCGGTGCATCACGGTGACGATGTTTCGGGCGAGCAAAGACTCGGCCAAGCCTCGGCGGCGGATCGGCGCTCACGAAGCACGCTGGAAAACGCTACGGGCCGATCTGCATGCCATGACGCTGGAGTACGGGCCAGACTTTCTGGAACTGGCGCGACGTGAGGATGTCTGTGGTCCGATGAGTGGGCGAAGCTTTGAGCTTTGGCAGCCGCTGCTGGCGCTGGCGTCTTGGATGGAAGATCACGGCGCTGAGGAGTTGTTGGGGCTGATGCAGCAGCATGCGGCTGTGACTATCGAATCCGGCCAAGATGAACAGACGCCCGATTGCGAGGAGATTCTCCTACGAATACTGGCGGAAAAGATACAGGCCGGACATTCGCCTATTGCCAAGGGCGTGCTGGAATCGGCGCAGGAGCAGGAGCCGAGGATGTTTGACAAATGGAGCGCCAAAGGCGTAGCCAATGCTTTGAAACGATACAGAATCGAGACGCGAAAGACATCAGGGCGACGTGCATACGGGCATGTCACACTGGACGATCTGCGGCGAATCGAGACAGCTTACAACATGGACTTGTCTCTCCCGGAAGGCGCTGAACTAATCAGATGATAGGAGGCCCCTGCAACGTGCCCCACGTACCCCACGTGCCCCAGATGGCACAGAAAGCCCCAAACCGACCACTTTTCCGGGGCACAAGGGGCACTTAGGGCACATGGGGCACTTATCCAGAGGTGGTACAGATGAAATACAACGCGGTAATGTTCCTGGCAGGTCTGTTCAAACCAAGGCCCTGTTTCTTGCCCGATGACTTGTCGGAAGAATGGCGGTTTGCCTATGAAGAACGGGCGGCCATCATGGAGTATTGCGGGAATATTCCCAGAGAAGAAGCGGAGCGACGGGCTTTGATGGAAGCTGCAAAACAAAAGAAAAACATATGCTAGGTATTTGACAAGTACTAGGTATTTGACAAGTAGAGTTTTCAAGGTTATAATGCTGGCAAGATGGTAAGGAAAGCCCGCAATATCGAGGATCAAATACGATCCGCAATCAAGGCCAGTGAAATGACGCGGTACAGGCTTTCGGAACTCTCCAAGGGCCCCAATAGAGAAGGCCCTGGGGTATCCGAAGGCCAACTGTCGCGGTTCATGATGGATAAGGACGATCCAAGGCACAGGACGCTTACGCTGACATCCGCTGCACGAGTCGCTGAAGTATTAGGTCTTGAGATACGGCCCAAACCAAAGGAAAGCAGGTGAATCATGGCAAGTGTATTCAAGCGCGGTGGGAAAGGGAATCGAGGCGGGAAGTATTATATTTCCTACTTCGATCACGAAGGCAAGCGTATTACACGAAGCGCCCGCACGAGCGACAAGGCGGCAGCAGAACGTATCGCTGCAAAATTGGAATCTGATACTGCACTGCGCCGGGATGGGGTGATCGATCCTCACCTGGACGCGATCTGCGATCAATCGAGGCGGTCGGTCGAATCACACCTTGCCGACTTCGAGGCCAAGATGCAGGCGGCAAACCGAAAGCCGAAGCATATTGTCACGACGATAGGCTATATCCGGGCGATTGCTCAGGCGTCGGAGTGGGGGACCGTGAGCGATGTATCCGCCGATGATGTGAACCGGTGGGCTGGAAAGCTCAAAGAGGAAGGCCGGTCGGCTCGGACGATTCAGGCGCACTTGACGGCCGCCAAGAGCTTCACGCGATGGCTGGCGAGTAATCACAAGTTGCCCCGTGATCCGCTAACATCGGTACAGAAACCTGACCCCAAAGCTGACCGTCGGCGCGAGCGACGTATGCTGCTGCCTAAAGAATGGCGTTGGCTGCACTCGACAACGATTGAGGGATCGGAACGGGACTGCATGACAGGTCTGGAGCGTATGCTGCTGTACGCCGTGGCAATCCAGACAGGTCTGCGAGCGGGGGAACTGCGAAGCCTTACACGTGGGCGACTGTTCCTTGACAGCGATACGCCGTATATCACCTGCAAAGCAGGCCAGACGAAAAATGCCAAGGATGCTAGGCAGTACGTACAGTCCGATCTGGCCCATGATCTTGCACAGCACGCTGGAAGCAAAACACCGGGTGCGGCTGTCTTCAATATGCCCCGATCCGAAGATGTGGCCGATATGCTGCGGGCAGACCTTGCTGACGCGCGGCGCGAATGGCTGAAAGCGGCCAAGCATGATCCGAAGGAATACGAGCGGCGGGTACAGAGCGATTTCCTTGTCCAAAAGAATCACGAAAGCGAAATACTGGACTTTCACAGCCTTCGCCATACCTGCGGGGCATGGCTGGCAATGAATGGAGCACACCCCAAGGCTGTGCAGTCCGTGATGCGGCATTCGACGATAACCCTGACGATGGATACCTACGGGCATATGTTTCCGGGACAGGAAGCGGACACGGTGGCGCGGTTCCCTGATATGTTGAGCAGCGGCTCGAAAACCCTGCAGGCGACGGGAACGGCTGACCTGACAGCTTACCCTACGAACGAACCTCATGGGAAAAGCGCAGCGCATGCGCAGCGCGCAGGGCGCGAAACAGTGCAGGCGTGCGCCAAGCCATGCGAGGATAAAGACGACTCATGGAGAATAGAGGGTGATTGTAAACCCTTGCTGGAAACAAAAAAACGCAACGCCCCGCGAAATAGTGCGAAGCGTTGCGATAATACGCCGCGGAGGACTCGAACCTCCGACCCGCTGATTAAGAGTCAGCTGCTCTGCCAACTGAGCTAGCGGCGCGTTGCCCATGCCGGATACTGAATATCGGACATCGGGTCCATCATTAAAGCGTGTATTTCATTTTCGTCAAGGGCAAAATCGCGGCTCGCCACGCCTCGGCCATTCTACGCGCGATTCTCGCCAATGCGGCAGCCCATCGGAACGGGCCAAAAGCGTGACGCTTCATCAGCCATTAGCTTCTTCCGCCGTTGCGTTTCTTCTGCCGTGACGCTTGGTCCGCAGTTACGCTTTTTCCTCGCCGGCGGAAGCGTCGGTTTGTTGTGGCGACCTGGCTTCGATAAAGGCCACCAATTCACGGAAAGATTTTAACTTCCACGCTTCGAGCGTCAGCCGCTTGCCGCCACCGTATACCACGCCTAGAATCTGTTTATCCTTCAGCTGCGAGGCGTCAAGCTCCTCGATTTCATCCCAGGCCACATTGGCGCCGTCATAGTGGATTCCCTTTTCGTCGGCGACCAACTTGCGCCTCATATTCCGCAAGCCAATGACGATGGCGACCAGCCCGATTGGGATCAGGAGATAGGGGATGTAGTGATTGAAGAGATACTTAAGGTGGTCATTAAGGTTGTACGGATCGGGTTTTGGGAAGTTACCAAGAATGTAGTGGTCGTATATATCGTAGCCGGCGAAGCCGAGCGTCATCGCTGCGATAATGAACGGCTTGACGGCCGGGTCCGATGTCGGGCTGCAAACGAGTTGCGTTTCGCGAACATTTTCATTGGAATCGTTCATGCGGCCAATTCTCCTTTGCGAGCCTACCCGAATAACGCGGCTCTGTGTGGTTACTCGGATGGATTCTAGAAACGCCGAATTCCTTATCAGACCTTACCGTAGCGGAGCGTGATTGCCAAGGGGTTTTCACCGTGTCGGCCTCTATTCGGGCAGATAATCCTATTGACATCAAGGGTTGACGCCGATAGGCTTCTTGGCTCGATTCGGCCGCGGGGAACGGAAAACAGACGGCCGGAAGATAACAAAGGATATACCTTCTTTTGATGGCGAAAGGAGCCATAGAATCATGGCAGTCAAAATAGGAATCAACGGTTTTGGGCGTATCGGGCGACTCGTGTTCCGTGCAATGGCGGAAGAGCCTGAGCGCTTCGACCTCTTGGCGATCAACGATCTGGCCGACGCGGACATGCTGGCGTATCTACTGCGGTACGACTCGACGCAGGGGCGTTTCCCCGGCAAGGTAGTCGCCAAGCAGAATTCGCTCGTGGTCAACGGTAAAGAGGTCAGGGTGACTTCCGAACGCGACCCGAGCAACTTGCCCTGGGGCGAGTTGGGCGTAGACGTCGCCATCGAAGCGACGGGCATGTTCCGTGCGAACAAGACGGCCGACAAGCCGGGCTACGACAGCCACCTCGATGCAGGCGCGAAGAAGGTCATCATCTCGGCCCCGGCCAAGGGCGACGCAGCTACGGTCGTG
>SDBT01008295.1_pt1 | contig 16979 bp, 13 predicted proteins | sample 2277101 | NCBI WGS metagenome assembly SDBT01 (sample SAMN10404973, study PRJNA504765) | marine sediment metagenome | isolation source: marine sediment core GS10_PC15, 103 cmbsf | place: Arctic Ocean: Southern Knipovich Ridge | collected 2010
TCTATCTGCTTTTCACGGTGTCTTCGAAAACGCTGTTGTGAGGAACCGCCTTTCTTGTGTCGCCCGTGGATAAGGCCGGTGCCGACCTTGCTGGTGATAAGGCTTTCTCCCTTACAGACGCCGACGGCATATGCCCCCAGACGCACCAGAATCAGGGCAATCCGGTAATCATGCTCAAGTACGGAACGCAGCGGCTCAATGCTGGTTCCCGAAGCCGAATAGTTTTCGGCAACCGGAAATGGGGGCAGTACAAGATAACTGCGCGGGGATTGGCAGAAGAGGACAGCGCCGGTTTTCGAACTGGTGATAGCCTTCCCTGATTCTGGAGGGATAGTGTGGCGGGCAAGCGTTTTTTCGAGTAAATTCTCAACCTCCGGCAGGGACATGCCGGGCGCTATATATAGTGAATTAGCGGTATCGTTGTTCGATTGCAGTGCGTCAAGAAACTTAATCATCCTGGCACGACTGAGAAAGTAGCGACTTGACATAATCATTGATGAATACCTCTATGCAACTAGCTTATAGCAGCGTATTTACGGGTAGTCACAGGCCGACGACGGTCACTCCGTCACCACCCTCGCCTTGTTTGCCGGGGCGGGATGACTTGACCAGCGGATGAGTGGTGACAAAGTCTCTGACAATACTGCGTACGGTGCCGGTGCCAAAACCGTGTATAATGCGCACCTCACTCAAATTTGCCAGTGAAGCGTCACCGAGGTAATTGTCGAGCGCCCATTCTACCTCATCGGCTCGTTTACCACGCAGGTCAAGTTCGGGTGAAGCCATGCGGTTACTGTATTGCTGTCCGGCACGGATGGATTCCGGGACGGTTTTATCGATTTGAGGAGCTATTTTTTCCACGCTGCCGAGACCGAGTTTGAACCTGGTGTGTCCTGCCTGAACCTCGACCTGCTGCGTTTTTTCGGATATCGAGAGCACCGTTGCCGGCATGTTTACCTCTTTTAACCACACCGTGTCACCGGCGCTTATGCTGCCATCATCCGCAACCTGTTCCTTTGCTTCAGTAATTACCCTGGTTTGCCAGACCTGCTTATCCAGTTGCTCCTGCACCGCTTTCAATGCCCGTTTCGCCTGCTCGATTTTTTCTCTGGATTTTTCTTCTTTCCGTAACCCGGCAGTAACCTGCCTGATTTCTTTATGCAGTACGGCAGCCTCACGGACAATGCTGTCTCTTGTCTCCTCAATTAACCTATGTTCCTCGACTTTCAATCGTTGAAGCTCGTTTTCTAACTTCTGTTTCTGATGTGCTACCTTATTCATTTCCTCTTCTACATTTAGACGCAGGGCTTCAAATCTTTGTTTTTCCAGCATCAGACTGGAAAGAAGGTCCTCCAGTTCCTGAGCGCCTTTGGATATCATCCCCTGGGCATCGGTAATAATCTCAGGCAGCAGACCCAGGCGGGAAGCCGTTGCCAGAGCGTTACTGCCGCCGGGAATACCGACCGTCAGGTGGTAGGTTGGTGTCAGCGTAGCCGGGTCGAAGTCCAGCGAGGCATTTTGCATACCTGCCGTCGAGTAGGCGAATGCCTTTAAATCACTGAAGTGCGTGGTGGCGATGGCCATCACCTTTTTCGATATGAAATAACGTAAAATTGAACGAGCCAGAGCCGAACCTTCGGTCGGGTCAGTGCTGGTGCCCAGTTCGTCGAGAAGCACCAGGCTCTTCTCTGTAGCATTGTTAATAATCCTTACAATATTGCCCATGTGCCAGCTAAAAGTGGAAAGTGTCTGTTCGATACTCTGCTCGTCGCCAATATCGGTAAAAACACCGTTAAAGACGGGGATGACACTTTCCGCTGAAGCGGGAATCGGTATCCCGGCCTGTGCCATCAGGCTGAGCAGCCCAATGGTCTTGAGAGCCACCGTTTTGCCGCCGGTATTGGGTCCGGTAATGACAAGGATAGAAAAATCCCGTCCCATCTCGATGGAAAGAGGCACTGCCTTTTTACCGAGTAAGGGATGCCTGGCTTCGATGAGTTTGAGCACAGCGGCCGGTTCACCCCCTGTACTCTTTTCCGTATTGTTGAAGGTTGTAAGGATAGGTTCAGCCGCCTTAACTTTTTTAGCGTACCTTGCCTTGGCCAGTGCCGTATCCAGCTCAGCAACCAGATAAATATTATTAGAAATTTCCGCTTCGTGTAAGCCCACTTCATTGCTGAGATTTCTCAGAATCCTTTCTATCTCTCCTCTTTCTTCCGCCAGAAGCTCACGGAGGGTATTTCCCAGTTCAACAGCGGTCCACGGCTCTATGAATACGGTGGCTCCGGTGTTGGAGACATCATGGACGATTCCCTTTATTTCTTTTTTGAGTTCCGTCTTTACCAGAATCACGTATCTTCCTTCACGTTCGGTAATGATTGGCTCCTGGATTATCTTGCGGCCCCTTGACGACCTGATAATGGCACCCAGGCGGTCCATTAATTGCTCGCGTGCCCCTTTTAGTTGCCGCCTGACTGATGCCAGTCTGGGAGAGGCGTTATCATGTAACTCGCCGGTTGGCGTGATACAGTCGGTGATATCTTTTTCAATGTGCCGAAGTTCAACAATACGCTCAGCGATATCCCAGAGTAGCGGGCACTCATTTGCAAATTTACCGAGGCGACTGCGCAATTGGTGGATGGCTGCCAGGGTCTTTTGAATTTCAATAAGGCGGTGAGATTCCAGAATTTTGCCTATTGCTGTCATTTTCACGGTTTCACGAACATCAAACACGCCCCCGATAGAGAAACCGGGTTCCAGCGTAAGGAGATGACGCGCCTCCGCTGATTGTTTTAATAATAAGGAGGCTTGCTCAAAGTCCGAAAGCGGCTGAAGATTTACGACCATATCCCGACTGGCCGAAAACGAGGTAAACCCGGCGAGGATTTCTCTCACCTGGGGAAATTCAAGCATTTCCAGGCTTTTATCATCTTTTATCATGTATCTCACCCGTTACCGCAAATATATTATAGCATGATACACAGGGGATATTAGAGGTTCTTTATCCGGAGCATCAGTAAGCGGGGTTTTATTTATAATAACGCAGGCATCCCGCTTTGACAGGAGGAAATTTTAGGTCTAAAATGGATGTGATTATGCGGGAGTAACTCAGTGGTAGAGTTCCTGCCTTCCAAGCAGGCTGTCGCGGGTTCGAATCCCGTCTCCCGCTCCATCAGGCAAGATGTTATCGATAAGCCGTTTTATGCTGCGATAATAGCAACGGGAACGGTCGCGATTGATTATGATCTAAGAGACATATTAAATGACATCAGATACCCCACCGTATGCAACTCAGGAAGGGTTTTCGCTTATTTACGAGAATAGTAGCTTATTGGAGATAGAGAGGATGAGAAACATACCTAATGATATCTTGCGCTGTTTGTATTGCTGTAACAACATAGAGCGTTGCACATGTAACAAAAAAATCCTGCGAGATGATAACGGTATCTATCTTTTGGCTCCGGAAATTGATACAGAAAAATATCAACAGCGGAAAGAAGACTTGCGAAATGTCCGTGTCCGCACAGAAGAGGAATCACGGGCGGTCGTTAGGGAAAGAAGAAAGGGTGATTTTGGCTTCCTTTCCATCCGTATTAACTTGGGTTTATATGTTGCAGGGCTGATTGCATTCATTCTTTGGATTGCCTTGGGACCGGTGCCATGGGGGATAGTTGTCCTCGGGCTTTTCAGTATCTGGGTTGCGGATTACGTTTGGTATCGCACAAAGCGGCATAAATTTCTTCAGAGTTGCTTGCATAGCAGCCCCGTCATCGTATCGGCGGAGGATTGGATAATCGTTTCCGCGAAAATCAATTCCATGCCAAGCATAGATGATAACGTACAACTTATCCGTGGATTCAGTTCATTCGACGATTTTCAACACGGTAACCGGTATCGGATGGTCGGTCGGGAGATTGCACGTGAAAAGTCATATAGTGATGAACAATCCGCAACCTTTCTGGAGATCGGCACAAATGAAGGTGGGCTGCTCAGAGAATGTAATTTCATCATTCATCAGGCACAATGGTTTTTCGGCCTTGATATAGATTATTCCCAGCTCCAGTCATTTCAGCCCAAGGCGGATAATGTTAGACTCGTGATGGGTGACGGGCAAAATCTACCTTTCGAGAACGAAGTGTTTGATATAGTTGTCTGCTCGGAAGTGCTTGAGCATTTCGAGCGGCCGGAGCGGGGAATCAACGAAATGGCGAGGGTTATCAAACCTGGCGGTACGGTCATCATAACCGTTCCTAATGCCCTGAAAATCCGTAATTTGAATCCGCTCCATATACTTGTCGATTGCATCGGGGGGCGGTCGTTTGATGGTCTCCTGCAAAAGAAGATAATGCATCCCAATATGTGGGTTACTGCCACCACTCATCATTGGGATTTCTCAAAAAGAGATATGGAAAAACTAGCCGCGACAGCGGGGCTTTCTATTACCCACTCGTATAGTTGTGACCTGCCGTTCCCGTATACCGGCCCGTTAAAGAGAAAAGCCGTATTCAGGGCTGTGGAATCTTTATGCCGGCTCCCTCTGGTGAAATATATGGGCCGGGACTTGTTCACGGTTTCTAAGAAACAGTGATGCGTTGTTCCGGGGGAAGGGCCAAACTTCTCCGAGCCCTCTTCACGTTGTTTCCCTTTACCGGAGGAAGTAACTGATTGTCTTTGAATACTGTATACGCCCTATTGGCTACTATTGGTACTTTCATTGTTTTCTGCTATACTTGTCAAAAGCCGAACAAAAGCAAGGGGGAGCTAAAGTGAGCAGGATATTGATAACCGGCGCCGGCGGCTTTATTGGCAGCCACCTGGCAAGAAATCTCTATCAGGAAGGCAATTTTGTAAGGGTGGTGGATATCAAATGGGACGGTTATATTGAAGAGCCCTATTATTCGGAGAAACTTACCCTTGACCTGCGTTCGTTTGATAACTGCCTGACGAGCACCAGGGATATTGACTACGTTTATACCCTGGCGGCAAATATGGGCGGTATTGGCTTTATCACTGCCGTGGGCGCGGAAGTCATGTATGACAATGTGCTCATCAATGCCCATATGCTCCAGTCCTCGGTGCAGAATAAGATAAAGCGCTTTTTCTACTCATCGTCAGCCTGCGCTTATCCTACCTATCGCCAGACCGATGCTGATGTGGCGCCTTTGAAGGAAGAGGATGCTTATCCCGCTGACCCCGATAACTTTTACGGCTGGGAGAAATTATATACCGAAAAAATGTGTGAAGCCTATAAAGAGGACCACGGACTTGATGTCAGAATAGTGAGATTTCATAATATTTATGGCCCGGAGGGCACTTATGAAGGTGGCCGGGAAAAGGCACCGGCGGCACTCTGCCGGAAGATTGCTCTAGCCTCCAATCCGGGGACAATTGAAATTTGGGGGGATGGTGAACAGACCAGGTCATTCTGTTACATAGATGACTGTTTGCGAGGAATCATCATGCTGATGGAGAGTGATTATGACCAGCCGTTAAATATCGGTTCGGACCGACTGGTAACGATAAATGAATTGTCTGATATTATCGCCAAGGCTGCTGGTAAAGAAATATCCAGGAAGCATGACCTGTCGGCGCCCCAGGGAGTAAGAGGCAGGAATGCCGACCTTACCCTTGTAAAAAAAGTGCTTGGCTGGGAGCCTGAAATAGATTTGGAGGAAGGTCTTACCAAGACATACCACTGGATTGATAAGATGCTAAAATAGCGAAAATGACGGTGGCCGGTAGCGTATGTCGGTAATAAATTACGAACGGAATTCTCTCGGTTTATCTGTCTTCACCGCTACGGTATCGCCGGGCACCGGGTGCCGATAAAAGGATTTCTCCCTACTACATAAAGGGCGGGCTTGCTTTCGGTGGGCCATGCTTCCCACAGGACAACAAGGCTTTCTTACCTACCATTTTCCAGTGTTTTTTCCAGAGACTCCTTTAAAGCAGATGTTATCGCTTCTATACCGAGTAGTCTTTTCGCGGTGGACCTTGCTTTCTTGCCTATTCTCTCTGCTTTTAAGGGATCATTGAGTATCTCTATAATTGCCTTTGCCAGCGATTTTGCGCTCGGCTCAATTTGTATCAGCGGCGGGAAAGGATTGTCCTTTGTTTGATACAAATCTTCCTGCTGCTTGGTCCAGATAGTGATAACTGGCTTGCCTCTCGCCATGCCTTCTCTAACTTTGTTTGCTGAACCAAAGTCGATAGCATATATGTCTCTAAAATGGCCAAGAGTTATATCGCTACCGTCAACGATGTGGATTAATTCCTTTGTAGTTGGGACAAATCCCTTCAAGATGACATTACTCAAATTTCTTTTCTGAGCTTCTTGCCTTATCCATGCTTCTTTATCGCCCCTGCCGCACAAAATAAATTCGATGTCCTCATTTCTTAATTCCTCGGCGGCATCCAGAATTAAGTCAAAGCCGTGGAGAAACAAAAAATTCCCCCAATATAAAACACGCTTAGGACGATGAACCTCATGACTAATACCTACCGGTTCATCAAACCAAATATCTTGAATCCCATCAATAACCACGTTAAGCTTATCATCCCTGATTTTATATAGATTCTGGTAATGGCTGGCATATTCTGGCGTGACACAAATAAGCTCGTCAGCAAACTTGCTGGATAGGAGTTCCAAGATGTAATATGTGACAATACTAAACCTTCCAATGGAGTGTCTCCTCGCGACTAAATATTCTGAATCAAAGAGATCAAAGTAAACCTTGGCGTGGTGAAGGAACTTTAACAAACCCAGACAAATTACCAAAAGCAAATTTCCGGGAAATACAAATATGACGTCCACCTTTTTCCGGTAGGCCGTATTCGATATCGATATAGCATACCTGGGAATGCGGTAGAGTGAGCGGATTTTTCTAGCAAGGCTGTGAAAAGAACCCATGCTCTCTTCATACCGCTGACTTTCTAAGTATTTATCGTTATAAACTCGTTTATCCCTTAAGTCTATTAGCTGCTGAAAATCCAATCGAGACAAACCTTCCCACAAGGTATCATATCTTGGGTATTGTTCCAAGAAAAATCCACACGCAAGGAGCCTTAGGTCTGAAACACAAATCTTGCCTGATTTTCGTCTGGTCATCTTTACCATTCTACTGGAAGCACTTTCTCCTGCTTTATCTGGCTATTTTCCCCTGACCGAGCACAACTTCATCAATATCTCCTCAAATTCGTCCAGTGATTTGGGGAATAAGATTTCGGAACGGCTTATCCCTATCACCATCTCTTTTAGCTGTTCCCTGGTTTCATCGTCTCTGAAAGTAATTAAATTGGCGATAGAAACAGCCAACCCCTTTCTTACATTCGCCAAAGCACAGGAAAAAAGGCTTAAATACATTTTTACATTATCATTGTGCAGAAGCTCCCCGGGTATGAAGTCCTCCATGGCCTCACCGTATGTTACCATTGTTTTATCACCGGGATAGCAGGGATGATATTTAAGGGCTACTCTATTTTCAGGAAAATATTTACTCAGAATATTGAAGATTTCGGCTAACTCTCTTCGGAAAGTATCTCCGTTTGAAATATAACCCTCCTGCAGTAAATCCTGGTGAAAATATATGACACTATACTTGCCGGTATCAAATATTTCTTTAAACCGACTTAGGTCTAAATCCCTCGTCATTTCCCTTCTTTCTTCTTTATCAATGACTCTGTCTACCTGTTTCTTAATAAATTTGTCAGGTATGCTGGCAAACTTGACATAAGGAATTCTGCCCATGACTATATCACGGCCGTAGACTAGTTTCCAAATAATTAATTGTGCCAAATCAACAATATTTGTCGGGATATATTCCTCTACTGGAAACACTTCGTTGGGAGCACGCATATATACCAGTCTGTTTGCTTTGCTTAGCCTTTTCAGTAAGTAGAAGCGGTCCTCAGCAAACGACTGGCCGGAAAAATACACCTCGGCCTCTTTCAACCCAGCGAAGTATTTATCAAAGAAATCCTTCAAGCATCGCCTCTCCCCTATAATGTCAGGAAGGATATAAAGTGCTTTTTTCAGCCCCTTGACCTTGGCCCTTCGTGCTGGATACATCTCCTGGGATATGAGTTTGAGGGTGGTATCAAATATTTTTTCATTGATTACCTGGAAAAACTTGAACAGGTCAGGGTGGGTGCTGGGGATTACGATATTTATTGAGCTATCTTGCCAATTATGTGTTGCCAGATATAAGGTAATCTCAACTTCTGGGTATCCGCCACAATATATTACCAATTCTCTCATAATTACCTGTCTGGGTCTGGTTTTCCTATCTTTGCTAATACCTTCGGCTGTTCCATAATCACCGGTCTAAGTCTCTCACCACGCCCTCCGCAGAGAATAACAACTGAGGTGGTTCCCATCCTCAGGGCAGGATAGGATAGGGGTTGTATTAAGAGTGGGTACCGCTATCCTCAAGGGGTCTGGTGTTAAAGGATTCTACCATATCTCTACTGGTGGCTTCTACCGGGGTTGAGGTGAATGCCTCGGCCGGTGTCCGGTAGCCCAGGGTCTGGTGAGCGAGGAAATCGAAGGTTATCGGTTTACATGCCAAAGAGGGTCTCCTTAACGCCAGAGGGGTCTCTGTGGATGCAGGGAGAGAAGAGGAAAGTGAGGGAACAGTGGTTACCTGGATTAAGGAAGTGTTACTCTCGGGTTTTAATGAGGGGAAGGTCAATAAGCAACCACGTTGCCGATGGTTTAAGTCAGGCAATTATTGTATGATAATATGAGTTATGGGTAATCCAGTAAAGCAATTAGCAGTCCTGGGGTCGACGGGTTCAATCGGTCAGCAGACGCTTGAAGTCGTCCGTGCCTTGCCGGATAGATTTCGTATTGTCGGGCTGGCTGCCGGGAAGAATATTGAGTTACTTAATAAACAGGTTAATGAGTTTAAACCGGAATTTGTCTACTACACCCGGGACAACGATTGGAGAAGAAAGGGACAGGTTCGTCCGGCATATACAGGATGCGAGTTTATGGCGCTGGAGGATATAGTTTGCCATCCTCATGTCGATACCGTCGTTATGGCTACCTCAGGTAAGGCAGGCCTTGAGCCGACGCTGGCTGCCGTAAAAGCGGGAAAGAATGTTGCCCTTGCCAACAAGGAATCGTTAGTTATGGCAGGGGAGATTATTACCAGCGAGGCGGAACTAAGTGGTGCTCAAATCCTGCCGGTTGACAGCGAGCATAGCGCCATATGGCAGTGCCTTCAAGGTGAGACACAGAAGGCTGCCCGGCTTATCCTGACCGCTTCGGGGGGGCCTTTCCGCGACTATTCAATGGCAAGGTTAAAAAAAGTAACGGTTCAGCAGGCTTTAAATCACCCGTCGTGGCGGATGGGGAGAAAGGTAACTATTGACTCGGCGACGCTGATGAACAAGGGTCTTGAAGTTATCGAGGCTCACTGGCTGTTCAAGATGCCGTTTGATAGCATAAAAGTTATAATTCAACCCCAGAGTATTATACATTCTATGGTAGAATTTATTGACGGCTCAATAAAAGCTCAGTTGAGTTATCCGGATATGCGGTTACCAATTCAGTATGCCTTAACTTATCCCGAACGTCTTCCCAATCCTCAGCTTCCCCGAATTGACTGGGCGGAGGTCAATAGCCTGACGTTTGCGCCGCCCGACCCCGATTTATTTCCCTGCCTCAAGTTAGCTATCGAAGCGGGGAAGAAGGGAGGCACCTATCCCACGGCGCTCTGTGCTGCCGACGAGGTGGCGGTGGAGCTTTTCCTGTCACGGCGTATCGGGCTGGTTGATATTGCTGGTCTTGTTGAGCGAGTGCTTCAGCAGCACGAAGCTGTTAGTAATCCTGACATTGAAGCAATTATGGCGGTAGATGCTTGGGCCAGGAAAAAGGTTTTAGAGCTAACGAACGGAGAGAGTTAATGCTGGTTACCATAATATCTTTTGTTGCGGTTCTGTTTGTGCTTGTAATTGCTCATGAGATGGGGCATTTCTTTACGGCTAAAGCCTTCGGTGTGGGTATTGACGAGTTCGGACTCGGATTTCCCCCGCGTTTATTTTCCATAAAGCGAGGTAAAACGCGGTATTCAATTAATGCGCTGCCCCTTGGGGGGTTTGTTAAAATGGCCGGTGAAGAAGACCCCAAGATACCCGGAAGCCTGGCAAGTAAAAGTATCGGTGCCAGAATACTCGTTCTCAGTGCCGGCTCACTGATGAATGCTTTGCTGCCTATCCTTTTATTTTCAATTGCGTTCATGGTTCCCCATAATGTTTTATTAGGGGAGGTGATAATTGAGGATGTGGCCCCTAATTCACCAGCCGAGACGGCTGGCATCAGACCCGGCGATATGGTACTTGGTATAAATGGGAAGACGGTACGCAATAATGGTGATTTGCAGCGCAATATCCAGTTTAATCTTGGTGAGGAAGTTAGCATACTGGTCGAACACGCAGATTCAACTACGGAGTCGGTTATGCTAATACCGAGGTGGAGACCTCCGGCAGGGCAGGGGGCGGTTGGTATCATGATTCAGACAGTGAATTCGGTTGTGGTACGTCAGAGTTATCCATTCTGGCAGGCAATACCAATGGGGGTAAATGAAAGCATAGAAACTTTAACTTTATTCAAGAATGCGATAATCGGTATGATTGTCGGCATAACGCCGATGGCTGTTGGGGGGCCGGTGGCTATCGCTCAGCTTACCGGTGAGGCGGCTAAGGCCGGCTTTGGCACGTTACTGGAATTTGCGGCTTTTCTCAGCATAAACCTGGCGATAATTAATATTTTCCCGCTGCCCGCTTTGGACGGAGGGCGGATTGTCTTTGTACTTATGGAATGGATACGCCGGGGTAGGCGTGTATCGCCTAAAACAGAAGGGAAGATACACCTCGTTGGTTTCTTCCTGCTGATGGTAGCAATAGCAGCGGTAACTTATCAGGATATTATACGCATTATTGCCGGAGAGAGCTTGATTCCATAGGAGAGTTAGAGAGGGGTGAAACCCCTCTTGCAAAATCTTTCCCCCTTTCCTTTAGGGAGAGAGATAAAAAGGGAGAGTTAAAGAGAGGCGAAGCCTCTCTTGCGTACCACTCCCCCTCCCTTGATAAGGGAGGGGGATAAAGGGGGAGGGTTGCTAAATATTAAAAGGGAGATGCAGATAAAGTCGTGAAGCGGCGGGTGAGTAAATCTGTACGCATTGGTAATGTGGTCGTCGGCGGCGGCGCTCCGATAGTGGTGCAGTCGATGACCAAGACGGATACCCGCGACGTTCGGGCTACCGTCAGGCAAATCAGGGAGCTTGAAGACGTCGGCTGTGAACTAATAAGGGTGGCGGTGCCTGATGACGAAGCCGTCGGCGCGCTGGGGGCGATTAAAAAAGGTATTTCCATACCGCTGATTGCCGATATTCACTTTGATTACCGGCTTGCCCTGTCGGCACTTGAGGCTGGAGTCGACGGACTCCGCCTGAATCCGGGTAATATCGGCGAAGCGGATAAAGTGAAAGCAGTGGCGCTGGCAGCCAGGGAAAGGGGTGTCCCTATCCGCGTTGGGGTGAACGCCGGCAGCCTGCCCAAGACCGCTAATCCCCGGTGGAGCACCGCCCGGCGGATGGTGGAGGCGGCTCTGGAGCAGGTAAGGCTGCTGGAAAGCCTTGATTTCGACCTGATTAAGGTATCGCTGAAAGCCTTTGACGTCCCGACCACGATTGAAGCCTACCGGAGTATTGCCCGGAAGATGCCTTATCCCCTGCACCTGGGCATTACGGAAGCGGGTTTACCCGGAACCGGGGTTATCCGCAGCGCGGTCGGCATCGGCACGCTGCTTTACCTTGGCATCGGCGATACTATCCGCGTCTCGCTGACGGCGCACCCCGGGGAAGAGGTAATTGCCGGATATGAAATCCTGAAAAGCCTCGACCTGCGACAGCACGGGCCTATCCTGGTAAGCTGTCCCAGCTGCGGACGGGCGGAGGTTGATATTGTAAGGTTAGCAGAAGAGGTCGGGAAAGAACTGCTGAAGATTGACAAGCCGGTAAAGGTGGCGGTGATGGGTTGTGTGGTCAATGGCCCCGGCGAAGCCAGAGACGCCGATGTCGGCATCGCCTGCGGTAAGGGTAAAGCTGTCTTATTCAAGAAAGGCAAGAAGATAGGGGTGGTGGAGGAAAAGGATTTACTCGCGGCGCTGATGAGAGAGGTGGAGGGGGTTTAGAGATATGTCTATTGAGGTGATATTGGTTGGAATTGGTATCCTCCTTGGGTTGGTCTATTTTATTTATTGGGCGTGGTGGTCAAAGAGAGAGAAAATTGTAGTAATTTCTTCTGACGTCTTCGCTTTTTTGGAGACCAAGAATAGTGTACAGAAATCAACTGCTGCCGTCAGTTCTCCAGAGGCTCATATTCTGCGGTTGAGTTCTGGTTGTGATTTGGTATTGGTGAAGGGTGAACACGAAATAAAAATATTGGGAGTCAAGGTCGAGTTTGACGAAAAGATTTATGAAAAACTTAGCGCGTATTTTGAGCTAGGGCGGTGGAATTATCTACAACTAGTGACCTATAATTCAAGCGAAAAGTTTGACGATCCCGAAACATTATTAAGACCCAAGGTGCCAGTTTCGTTCAATGGCAAGTCGTCATTTGAGGCTAACTCCAAGTTTGATAAAGAATTCAGTAAGCTCGGAGATAGCCCTATTGAATCCTTATTAAAACAGTTTAATAAAAGTAACTATCAATTATGTTTGCTTCGCTATGATGGAAAAGAATTATGTTGGAGATTTCCTGATAAATGGTGGCGTAATTTAGGGAAAAAACTTTGGGGGTAAAACGGCAAGTTTGAAGGGGCGGAGCACAGAAAATCCCCCTTAGTCCCCCTTTACGAAAGGGGGAGACTTGAAAAAGACTTCGGGGGATGGCATGGGGAGTTTGAGGGGCGAAGCCCCTTCATTAAAACCCCTCCCCCTTTCCTTTCAAGGAGAGGGGGATACAGGGGGTGAGGTAGATGAAAAAGATAAATATAATGAAAAGACTGGCTGTTACAGGTATTTTAATTCTGACAGTACTGCTGGCGGGGTGCGGCGCTGCTGGAATCCCCCAGGCGGAATACGACCGCGTAAATGCCGAAATTCAAGATTGGCAGGCACGCATTGCGGAATTACAGAACGAATTACGGAGTGAAATCAGCAAACTGGAAGAGCAAAGCAGCAACGTTGACGCTGAGCTTGAAGCATCACAGGCAAAAGTCGCCGAATTACAAAATCAAATCACCAGCTTGCAGGAACAGTATGAACTTGTCGGGGAGACGCCCGCCGAAACAGCGGGAAAAATTGTGAAGTATTATCATGAGACACACGTGTATAGCACCTGGGACATGTTTGTCTGCTCCGATATGTCCTCAGAAGTCTGGAATATGCTCAAAGCCCAGGGGATTAATGCCATAGTAGTCGTCGGGAAGATAGACGCCGCTATCGGGGACATTCTCCAGAGTGACCACGCCTGGGTAATGGCGGAGGTAGCCCCCGGAGAGTACCTGGCGCTGGAGACAACCGGCGGGTATGTCGTCCCGAAAAGCCAGAATCTGCTTTATTACCGGGGGTGGTATTTTGACAGCCCTGCCAAAATAAAGGCTAATAATCAACTGGTCTGGGAATATAACGTAAGAGTGGATGTCCACAATCAGATAGTTGCCCAGGATGGAGAAATCGTTGAGGAGCATAACCGGGCAACCAACCAGAGTGAGGCGGAAAAATTAGAGGCTGTACACGACAAGCTGTCAGAGTTGATTAAGGAACAGCAAGCGGAAATGAACAGGATTAAGTCTGAGATTGACGTGTTAGCCACTGAGCTACGATAATACATAAGAGGAGTAAATCGTGCGTATATCAAAGCTATTCGGCAAGACGCTTCGAGAGGTGCCGGCCGAGGCGGAAACGGTCAGCCACCAGCTGTTATTGAGGGCGGGAATGGTCAACCAGTTAGCCGCCGGCGTCTATTCATATCTACCGCTGGCATGGAGAGTGTTCAAGAAGATAGAAAATATCATCCGCGAGGAGATGGATAGTGCCGGTGGGCAGGAGCTGAGCCTGCCGGTGCTGCAGCCGCTTGAATTATGGCAGGAAACGGGGCGGGACCGGGCCTTTGGGAAAGGACTCTTCACCCTCTCTGACCGCCGGGAGCGAAGTCTGGCTCTGGGGCCCACCCATGAGGAAGTTATTATCCAATTGGTGAGCCACAACGTGCAGAGCTATCGAGACCTGCCGCAGCTTCTTTATCAAATCCAGACCAAATTCCGTGACGAGCCTCGACCCAGAGGGGGGCTGTTGCGTGTCCGCGAGTTTATAATGAAAGACCTTTACAGCTTTGATGTTGATGAGCAGGGTTTAGACCTGAGCTATAACAGGATGCTGCAGGCTTACCAGGATATTTATAATCGCTGCGGTCTGCCTGCCCTTATTGTTGAAGCTGATAGCGGTGCTATCGGGGGCAAAGACTCACACGAATTTATGGTCGTGACTGAAAGTGGTGAGGACGAGATTATCTGTTGTCTCGATTGCCAGTATGCAGCTAATGCGGAGAAGGCGCAGAGCGTAAAGGATAAAATAGATAATGGAGCGCCATTACCCATTGAGGAGGTTGCCACGCCCGGCGCCGCCAGCATAGAAGAGGTATCCGCTTTTCTAAAGGTGCCGCCGAGTCATACAATAAAGGCGGTATTTTATATTGCCGACGGCGCGTTGACCTTTGTGGTTATCCGGGGCGACCTCGAGGTCAATGAGGTAAAGCTGAAAAATGTTCTCAAATGCGCGGAGTTGCGCCTGGCTGCCGAAGCCGAGGTGGGGGAGGCGGGCATTGTCGCCGGCGCTGCCTCGCCGGTCGGTCTGGATAATATAAAAGTGATTGCCGACGACTCGGTAACGCTGGGGACAAACTTTGTTGCCGGGGGTAATAAACAGGAAACCCATCTCAGAAATGTCAACTACCCGAGGGACTTTAAGGCGGAAGTCGTGGCGGACATCGCCCGGGCACGGGATGGCGATAAATGCCTGCGGTGTGGCGGCAAGTTGTCATCTACTCACGGCATCGAGGTGGGGCATGTCTTTAAGCTGGGCACGTTCTTAACTGAGAAATTGGGCGCTTTGTTTATCGACGAAAAGGGCGTATCTCACCCTATTGTTGTGGGATGTTATGGTATCGGTCTGGGCAGGCTGCTGGCGGCGGCAATAGAACAGAACCATGATGACAAGGGCATTATCTGGCCGCTGCCGATTGCTCCCTATCATATCTACCTTTGTCCGCTGTATCGGGAGGAGTCTAAAGTATCCGAAGTCGCCGAAAAATTATATGCTGAGCTTGAGTCGGCAGGTCTGGAGGTGCTTTTTGACGACCGCCGGGATTCACCGGGAATTAAGTTTAATGACGCTGACTTACTGGGGATACCGCTGCGGGTTACAATTAGTCCCAGAACTTTGGAAAAGGGCAGCGTAGAATTGAAACGGCGCGCGGAAAAGGAATCCGAACTGGTGCTGCTTGAGGGAATAGTTGCCAGGCTCAAGGGGGCTTGTTAGGGGATAGCTTGTCTGTCTCATGTCATTGCGAGGAGCGTCAGTGACAAAGCAATCTCAATAAACAACAGAAATTATTTATTGGGTAACCCTCCCCCTGTGTCCCCCTCCCTTCACAAGGGAGGGGGAATGGTATGTAAGAGAGGCTTCGCCTCTCTTTTACTCTCCTGTTTTATCCCTCTCCTTCACAAGGGAGGGGGAAGATATTAAGAAGAGGGGTGAAGCCCCTCCTGTGATATCCTGAAGCTAATCTCAGCTGCGCAGAGCAGCCCCAAGCTCTCCGGTCAGGCTGTCCAGGATTTTCTGTTGAACCTCATTGACCTCTTCGTCGGTCAACGTATGGGTTGGTGACTGATAAATAATCCGGTAGGCAAGGGATTTCTTGCCGGGCGGAACCTGGTCGCCGGAATATACGTCAAAGAGGTCGACCTGTTTTACCAGTGAGAAACTGCTGATGATATCCACGATACTCTTGTGGTTTACGCCGGTATCTACGACGAGCGCCATATCCCTGACGGTGTCGGGGAAGCGGGATATCGGTTGATACATTTTATGGGCGTTGGTGAATTTTGAGAGTGCCGTTATATTGATTTCAAATAGAAATACGGGTTCCGCTATTTCAAAAGCGTCCAGCACTTTCGGGTGGAATTCGCCGAGGATACCCAGTATTTCATTGCCGATAACGATAGCTGCCTGTCTTGAAGGGGATAAACCTTCGTCGTTGCCTGGCTCGAAGCCAGTTTCCACGCCCAGCTGCTGAAGGAGGCTCTCCACCAATCCCTTGGCATCAAAAAAGTCCAGCGGTTCTACCACCCCGGACCACGATTTTTCCAGTCTGGTGCCACTTAATATGCCGCACAATACTTCCGGTTCATCGGGCAAATCCTTCGGCTTGGATATAAATGTTTTACCCAGTTCAAAGAATCTGATACCGCCATCTTCATGTTTGCGGTTTTCCGAAAAAGCGGTTAAAAGGTTGGCTCTCAAGTTGGGGCGCAAATATTCCTGTTCGGCGGTCATTGGGTTAACCAGGCGAAGCGGCACCGGTTGCAGGGAGTGGGGTTCTGGTATGAGCTTGTTTAACTTTTCCTGACTGGTAAGCGAATAGGTAATTACTTCCTGGAAGCCATACCCGACGAGAGAGTATCTTACCTTTTGCTTAAGGTTGTGGATAGGCTCCGGGATATGCCGGGGGAGCGGCTGGCTGAGCATGGTGACCGGAATCTTATCATAGCCGATAATGCGGGCTACCTCTTCAATAAGGTCAACCGACAGATTAATATCGCTTCGCCAGTAGGGAGCAGTAACCCACACTTCAGAAGGTGAATCGGTCGTCTTGCAATCGAATCCCAGAGAATTTAGAGCACCGACTATCCGGTCAAAGCTGAAATCCGTATCCAGAAGACGATTCACCTCTCCCGTCGAGAGTAATATGGG
>SDBT01008296.1_pt1 | contig 16978 bp, 14 predicted proteins | sample 2277101 | NCBI WGS metagenome assembly SDBT01 (sample SAMN10404973, study PRJNA504765) | marine sediment metagenome | isolation source: marine sediment core GS10_PC15, 103 cmbsf | place: Arctic Ocean: Southern Knipovich Ridge | collected 2010
GAAGCTCTCACGGGCGACCAGTCGGGCCCGAAGCATATTCTGGACATCCTCCACGACCGGCGAGATGCCGCCGTCGACGCGCTCAACGCGATTGACGGCGTGCACTGTTTCCGCCCGCACGCGACGTTCTACCTGTTCCCCAACGTCACCGAGGCGATGGCCCGCCGCGGCTGCGAGGACTACGAGCAGTTCCGTCTCGACTGCCTGCATGCCACGGGCGTTTCGTTCTGCACGCGGCTGCACTTCGGCCGGGCGCTGCCCGGCGAGACGGGCCGCTACATCCGCCTGGCATATAGCGGCATCGACACGCCGGAAATCATCGAAGGTCTGGCCAAATTGAAAGCCTACCTGGAAAGCTAGCTGCGACTCGGCGATCGCCAAGGATGGTGCGATGAGCGAACTTCATCACACGGCCCTGCACGCCCGGCACGTCGCGCTGGGCGCGAAGATGGTCGACTTCGGCGGCTGGGACATGCCCGTCCAGTACCCAACTGGCATCGTGGCTGAACACCTGGCTGCGCGCAAGGGTGCGGGCCTGTTCGATGTGTCGCACATGGGGCGATTTATAGTTCGCGGCCGGGGCGCATTGGCCTTCCTTCAGCATGGCCTCACGAACAACGCCGCCGCGCTCGACGAGCTGACGGCCCAGTACACGATCATCCCCAGCGCCGCCGGCGGGGCCGTGGATGATGCGTACCTGTACCGCTTTCAGGCCGATGAGTTCCTGCTGGTCGTCAATGCCGCCAACCGCACCAAAGACTGGGAGCACTTCCAGGCGATCCTCACCGACCGCGGCGAGCGGTTCGGGCCTGTCGAGCTGCTGGATTGCACGGACGACATCGCCATGCTCTCGCTCCAGGGGCCGACTTCGCGCGAGATTCTGCGAGACCTCATCGAGGCCAGCAACCTGCCCAAGCCCATGCGCAACGAACTGAGCGTCGCGACGATCTGCGGTGAGAGCGTGCGGATCGGCCGGACCGGCTACACGGGCGAGCCGCTGTGCTTCGAGTTGTTCGTCCCGGCTGGCGGTGCACCGGCGCTCTGGGATGCACTCATCGCCCGCGGCGCTGCGCCCGCCGGCTTGGGCGCGCGGGACACGCTACGCCTGGAGGCCAGCCTGCCGCTGTACGGCCATGAGTTCGGCCTCGACGCCGATGGCAACGAAATACCCGTCTTCGCGTGTCCGCTGGCGAAGTTCGCCGTGAGCTTCTCGCTGCTGAAGGGCGACTTCGTGGGCCGGGCTGTGCTGGCGAGGCAATTCGAGGCCTTGGCGCGAATCGCTGACCGTGACTTCTCCGCCATCGCCGACCTGCCGCGGACGATCAGACCGATTGCCCTGCTGGCCCGCGGCGTGGCGCGGCAGGAGGCGAGAGTCCTCAAGAACGGCAAGCACGTCGGCTACGTGACGTCCGGTACGATGGTGCCATTCTGGTCCGTCGAGGGCGAGGGCCTGACCAGCCGGCCCGGCGATGACCACCAACTCCGCGCGATCGCACTGGCGCTGATCGACAGCAACATCCTCGACGACGACCGCGTCGAAGTTGAACTCCGCGGCAAGGGCATCGACGCCGTCGTGGTGCCCTGCCACTTGCGGTCCGACGCCCCGCCGTATGCCAGGCCCATCGTCGTCGGCCACGTCGCGCCCCCGGCCGAGCCAAGCGACAACGCGCCGGCAGCCGCGCTGGCCCTGCTGCGCAAGGCAGCCGACAACACGCACTGGCGGCAGCGGGAATGCATCAACCTAATCCCATCCGAGATGACTCTCTCGCCGCTGGCCAGGGCACTGTCCGTGGCGGACCCGGCCTTTCGCTACGCCGAGCACCGCCAGACCAGGGCGTTCTACGATGCCGACGTTTTCTACTACCAGGGGACGGACTTCATCGACGAGGTCGAGCGACTGCTTGAAGCGGAACTGACTAAGTTCCTGGGCGCCGCCGAGGTCGAAACGCGCATTATCAGCGGGCAGATGGCCAACGCCACGGTCTTCAGCGCGATGGTGGATTTCATTAATCGCAGCCGTCGCAAGGACGAGCCGCGGCGGATGTCGGCCGTGATGAACAACCACATCGCCCGCGGCGGGCACCTGTCCGCTCAGCCGATGGGCGCGCTGAAGGACTTCGTCGCCCATGACCCCCGCACCGAGCGCCCCGCCGTGGTGAACTTCCCCGTGCTGGCCGACAACCCGTACAAGATGGATGTCGCCGCCGCTTGCGAGCTGATCGACCGGCATCGACCCGAGCTGGTGATATTCGGCAAGAGCATGGTCCTGCACCGCGAGCCGGTCGCGGAGATTCGCCGCTTCGTGGACGACGCCGGCATCGATACGGTTCTGATGTACGACATGGCCCACGTGCTGGGACTTATCGGCCCGCACTTCCAGCAGCCCTTCGCTGAGGGTGCGGACCTTGTGACCGGCTCGACGCACAAGACGTTCTTCGGCACGCAGCGCGGGCTGGTGGCTGGGCGGCTCGTCGAGGGCGATGTACGGTACGACCTGTGGCAGGCGGTGCGGCGGCGGACGTTTCCGGGGGCGGTGTCCAACCACCACCTCGGTACGCTGGTGGGGCTGTTGATGGCGACGTACGAGATGAGCCACTTCGCCGATACCTACCAGCGCGCCGTGCTTGCCAACGCCAAGGCGTTCGCCCGCGCGCTGGCTGATACCGGCTTGGTCGTCGCCGGCGACTCGGCCATCGACTACACGGAAACGCACCAGGTGGTCGTCAACGTCGGCTACGGCCGGGGCCCGGAGGTCGCTCGGCGCCTGGAAGAAAATAACATCATCTGCAACTACCAGGCCGCCCCGGACGAGGAAAGCTTCACCGCAGCCGGGGCGCTGCGGATGGGTGTCGCCGAGATGACACGTTTCGGCATGGGGCCGGGCGACCTGGCCGAGCTGGCCCAACTCATCGCTGACGTAGTCCTTCGCAACACGGACGTCGCCGAAAAGGTCAAGCGTCTGCGGTCGCGCTTTGATACGCTTCAGTACTGCTTCAGCGGCGAGCAGCACGCCGCCCTTGCCGCAAGGCTATTGGAGCTGACATGAACGACCAGCAAGACCCACAGCCCGAGCCGCCCGGCGAGCCGCCCCCTGACGACGGATCGGCCAAGGCTGCGACCAGCCTGGGAGAGAGCACGCCGATACGCGTGATTTCCTCGGCCTTTGCATATCTGGTCACCTGCCTGATAGCCGCGGTCCTGGTCACCGTTGTCGCGTTCGTCGCGATGTTGCTGTTCGGCGTTGCGTCGACCCGCGGCGCCGGCGCTCTGATCGAGAGCGTGGTGACGGTGGGATTCAGCGCGGTGGCGACCTGTTGGCTTGGCATGCTGGTGTGTTTCGTGCTGCTCAATTCCTACGTCCAGGGCGACCGCCGCGGCATTATTCGTCGCTCCGGCGTGCTGGGGGCAATCAGCGGCCTGATTGCTAGTGTGATTCCTATGATCCACCTCATGATCTTCAAGGAGGGCCGCGAAGGCTCGAAGCTATTAGCAGCCATGCCATACGTCATCGCGGGCGTGGTGCTGCTGATCTGCCTGATCTGGATGGCCAGACAGTCCGGATCAGACGACCAACAGCCCGAGGACGATGATTCAGACGAGGACGACCATCCAAATGGGAGCGAAGAATGAGCACACCGAATGACCTGAAGTACACCAATGAGCACGAGTGGGTTAGGATCGACGACGGCGTCGTCACTATCGGCATTTCCGACTACGCCCAGGATGCACTGGGCGACGTGGTTTTCGTAGAGCTGCCGGCCGAGGGAGCTGCCCTGGCCAAAGGCGAGGAAGCGGCGGTGATCGAGTCGACCAAGGCGGCGGCCAGCATCTACGCGCCGGTCACGGGAAAGATCACTGAGATCAACCCCGCCCTGGTCGACGACCCAGCCCTGGTTAACAGCGACTGCTACGGCGAGGGATGGATCTACAAGATGACGGTAGACAACCCGGCCGAGCTGGACGAGCTGATGGACGTGGCGGCTTACGAGCAGTTCCTGGCCAGCCTGGAAGAATAGTGTGGCATGGACGTCCCGCCCATGCGTCGTGCGGCGGAGCCTGGCTTTGCAGAGAGTTGTTCTCAGGGCCAAGCTGGCTCGCCGAGGAAACAGTGACATGCCGTTCATCCCGCATACCGACCAAGAGCGTGCCGAGATGCTGGCCGCCATTGGCGTCGCCAGCTTGGACGATCTTTTCGTCGATATCCCACCGGAGCTGCGGTGCGACGGGCTACGCCTGCCGGCCGGCCTGAGCGAGCAACAAACGCTCGCGCACATGGCTCATCTGGCGGGCCAGAACGCCACCGACCTTACGCTTTTCATCGGCGGCGGATTCTACGACCATTACGTCCCAGCCGCCGTCGAGGCGATCGTATCCCGTAGCGAGTTCTACACAGCCTACACCCCCTACCAGCCGGAGATCAGCCAGGGAACGCTCCAGGCGATTTACGAATATCAGTCCGCCCTGTGCCGCCTGACGGACATGGAAGTCGCTAACGCGTCGATCTACGACGGCGGGACGGCCCTTTACGAGGCGGTGATGATGGCTCTCCGCGTGACGGGGCGAAATCGCGTGATCGTCGACGAGGGCGTCAGCCCGATCTATCGCACGATGCTCCGCAGCTATACCACGAACCTGGGCATTGATCTGGACGAAACGGCCACCGCCGCCGGTTTGGCCGATCGCCGCAAGATAGCCGGTCAACTCAACGATGACACAGCCGCCATCGTTGTCGCCAATCCGAACTTTTTCGGCTGCCTGGACGACCTGACCGATCTGGCTGACACCGCCCACACCTGCGGGGCGCTGCTGATCGTATCGGCATACCCAATCGCTCTTGGGCTGGTCAAGACACCCGGAGCGATGGGGGCGGACATCGTCACCGGCGAGGGCCAGTCGCTGGGCCTGCCGCTGTCGTTTGGCGGGCCGTACCTGGGCTTCATGGCCGCCCGGAGCCGGCACGTCCGCAAGATGCCTGGGCGAATCTGCGGGCGCACCGTCGACGCCAATGGCCGGGATGGCTTCGTCCTGACGCTCCAGGCCCGCGAGCAGCACATCCGCCGCGAAAAGGCCACGAGCAACATATGCACAAACCAAAACCTCTGCGCCCTGACGAGCCTGGTGTACCTGAGCTTGCTCGGCAAGAGAGGCCTGGTGGACCTCGCCCAGTTGTGCGCCGACAAGGCCCACTACGCTCACGAGCGGCTGACCGCGATAAAGGGCGTTTCGATGCGGTTCCCCAACCGATGGTTCTTCAACGAGTTCGTCCTCGAACTGCCCACGCCGGCCAGGGCCGTCATCAACCGCCTGTTGGAGCACCGCATCGCGGCGGGCTTTCCGCTGGCGCGATATTACGACGACATGGACAACTGTCTTCTGCTGGCCGTTACCGAAAAACGCACGAAGGAAGACATCGACCGGCTCGCAGCCGCGCTGGAGGCGTCGCTATGAAGCTCTTGTTCGACAAGTCCGTACCGGGCAGACGCGGCATCCGCCAGCCGGCCAGCGATATCGACAAGCCCGTCGCCATCAACCGCGCGCTGCTGCGGGAAAGGCCCGCCGAGTTGGCCGAGCTCAGCGAGCTGGACGTCGTCCGCCACTTCACGGCCCTGTCGAAACTGAACTTCGGCGTCGATAGCGGTTTCTACCCGCTGGGTTCGTGCACGATGAAGTACAACCCGAAGGTGTGTGAGCGGGCGGCCGGCCTCGCCGGATTCGCGCAGCTTCATCCGCTGCTGCCGCAGCTGCCGGGCGGGCCTAACCTCGTCCGCGGGGCGCTGGCGATGCTGCACGCGGTCGACCTGCTGCTGCGTGAGATCTGCGGCATGGCGGAGTTCACGCTCCAGCCGTTGGCCGGTGCGCATGGCGAGCTGACCGGCGCGATGATAATGGCCGCCTACCACGCCGACCGCGGCCGCGCCAAGACCACCATCCTCATCCCCGACAGCGCACACGGCACGAACCCCGCCAGCGCAGCCATCGCCGGGTTCGCCGTCAAGTCCGTCCCCTCCGACTCAGCCGGCCTGATAGACATCGACGCGCTCGCCGCGGCAATCGACGACGACGTGGCCGGGCTAATGCTCACGTGTCCCAACACGCTGGGGCTGTTCAACCCGCATGTGTCCGACATCTGCCGGATGATTCACGAGGTGGACGGTCTGATGTACTACGACGGGGCCAACCTCAACGCACTACTCGGCAGGTGTCGGCCTGGCGACCTGGGCTTCGACATCGTCCACGTGAACCTGCACAAGACTTTCGCCACGCCCCACGGCGGCGGCGGACCTGGAGCCGGGCCCGTCGGCGTAGTGGAGCGGCTGGTCGACTTCTTGCCGATTTCGGTCGTTCGCCTGCGGCAAGACGGCAGCTACGCGCTGGACTACGACCGCCCCAAGTCCATCGGCTACGTCGCGCCGTTCTACGGCAGCTTTGGCATCATCGCCCGCGCGTACGCCTACATGCTCATGCTCGGCCGTGACGGCTTGCGCGCCGCAGCCGACCACGCAGTGCTCAACGCCAACTATGTCCGCGCCCGCCTGGCGGGCTATTTCGACCAGCCGCACGACCAGCGCTGCATGCACGAGTGCGTTTTTTCCGCGTCGCGCCAACTGAAGCGCGGCGTAAACGCCATGGACATCGCCAAGGGCATAATCGACCGCGGCATGCATCCGCCGACCGTCTACTTCCCGCTGACGGTGAAAGAGGCGATGATGATCGAGCCGACCGAGACCGAATCCAAGCAGGCCATCGATGAGTTCGTCGACGCGATGATCGCACTTGCCGAGCTGGCCGAAAGCCGCCCCGACGCGTTCGCCGACATGCCGGCGACCACGCCGGTGACTCGCCTTGATGAAGTCCGGGCCGCCCGTAAGCCGGACCTGGCCTCCCTGGCCGGCGAACCGGACGGACACCCCAGCCAAGGAGACACCCCGTGACCCGCACATATGACGTGGCCATCCTCGGCGGCGGCCCGGGCGGATACACAGCCGCTTTGCGCGCTGCGCTGCGAGGGGCCAGTGCGTGCATTATCGAGGCCGGTGAACTGGGTGGAACGTGCCTGAACGTCGGATGCATTCCCACCAAGGCCATGCTGCACGCAAGCGAGTTAGCCTTCACCGCCGGCAAGGCCGGGCCGATGGGCGTGAGCGTGGGCAGCGTGTCCGTGGACGGCCGGGCGTTCATGTCCCGCACGGCCAAGGTCGTCGCGCAGCTTCGCAAAGGGCTGACCGGCCTGATCAAGGCCCGCAAGATCGACGTAATCTCCGGTCGTGGCCGACTCACTGGCGCGGACACGCTGGAAGTCAGCGGCGAGGACGGCCGACGGATTATCAGCGCAAAGAGCATCATCCTCGCCACCGGCTCCCGGCCTGCCATACCGGCGTTTGCGCCGTGGGACAGCCCGCGAGTGATGACGACCGACCATGCCGCCGCCGCCGAATCCCTGCCCGACAGCGTAATCATAGTGGGCGGCGGCGTGATCGGCTGTGAGTTCGCCACAGTGTACGCCGAGTGCGGCATCGAGACGCACATCATCGAAATGCTGCCGACGCTCCTGCAGGGCGTGGACGCCGACGCAGTGAAAATCGTCACGCGCAGCCTGAAAAAACGCGGCGTTCACATCCACACGTCGGCGGAAATCACCGCGATGTCGGCCGACGACGATTCCGTCACGGCTATCCTTGCCGACGGGCAGAGCATAACGGCGGCCGCAGCCCTGGTGGCGGTCGGGCGAGTGGCCAATATCGAAGACCTCAGCCTGGAGACGCTCGGCGTGGCGATGATCGACGGTATCGTCGCCGTCGACGAGCAATGTCGAACGAACGTCGGCGGGCTGTATGCTGTCGGCGACATGGCAGAGGGGCGACAATACGCACACCTGGCGGCGCGGATGGGTGTCGTCGCAGCCGACAACGCCGTCGGACACGACGCCGCCGACGACCGCACGGTAGTTCCCGAGTGCATTTATACACATCCGGAAGTGGCGTCAGTTGGGCTGAGCGAGGCCCGAGCCGCCGAGCTATTCAAGGGCGCCAAGGTGCAGACGTTCCCGCTGTCAGCCAGCGGAATGGCCCAGGCGTTCGGCCAGGTCGACGGGCTGGTTAAGCTCATCGCCGATGCCGACACCGGCGATATTCTCGGCGGGCTGGTGGTCGGCCCGCACGCAACGGATGTCATCGCAACCGTCGCTACGGCCATGCGAAACCGGATAACAGTGCAGCAGCTGGCGGGGACCATTCACGCACACCCGACCTTCGCCGAGTCCGTCGGCGAGGCGGCAGAAGCCTGGTTGGACCTGCCGATTCACATACTGAAGTAGCGATGCGGGCCCTGACACACATTTCTCTGGGCCGGGCTGACTACAGCGCGGCAGCCCGTCTGCAGGAGCGGCTGGTCGAGGAGGTGCTGCGAGATGACAGCAAGGCCTACCTCGTGACGGTAGAACACGTCCCCGCCGTGATAACGCTCGGCCGGCGCGGCGAACCGGCCGACATTCTCGCGCCGCGCCAACGCCTGGCCGATGAGGGAATCGAAGTGCACACCAGCCCGCGCGGCGGACAGGCGACATGCCACGGGCCTGGCCAATTGGTCGCCTACCCGATCTGGCAGCTGGGGCGCGGCGGACGAAGCGTGCACGGCCACGTGCGCCTGCTCGAGCGCGCGATAATCAGTCTGCTGGACCGATTCGACATCGACGCAAGCCGACTTCCGGGCACCGTCGGGGTGTACGTCGGGCCCGCCAAGCTCGCCTCTATCGGCGTCGCCGTCAGGCGGTGGGTGTGCTATCACGGGTTGGCGCTCAACGTGCAGCCTGACCTTTCGCACTTCCGGATGATCGTGCCCTGCGGCCAGCCCGACGCAGCGGTGACCAGCATGGCTGAACAGCTCGGCCGACAGCTTGACATGACGGTCGTCCTTGAACAACTCGTCGCGCGGGTGTGCGAAGTGTGCGACTTCGATGAATGGCGATCCACCGACGCCGACATCTTTTCTGCTGACCTGTGGGAGAACCATGTCTAACGCCGGTCAACCCACAAGCCCGCCCGGCCGGCTGCCGACCTGGCTCCGCCGGAGTATTCCGCCGTCGGCCAAGTCGGCTGCGGTCCGCAGCGTGCTGGGCGAGCTGGACCTGGCGACAGTGTGCACCGGCGCGAAATGCCCCAACCGGGCCGAGTGCTTCGGCTGCGGGCGGGCGACATTCATGATCCTCGGCAGCACCTGCACGCGGTCGTGTGGGTTCTGCGCCGTCGCTTCAGGCTGGCCTGAAGACGTCCGCGACGACGAACCGCAGGCCGTCGCCGAGGCGTGCGCCAGGCTGGGTCTGCGACACGTCGTTATCACCTCGGTCACCAGGGACGACTTGCCCGACGGCGGGGCGGGCCAATTCGCCCGGACGATCGCCGCCGTCCGCAGCCGGGCGCCCAAGGCCGTCGTTGAGGTCCTCACGCCGGATTTCGCCGGCAACGCCGACGCCATCGACTGCGTGCTCGATGCCGGGTGCGACGTATTCAACCACAACATCGAGACGGTCCCACGGCTGCAGGGGGCGGTGCGTCCCGATGCGAGCTATGATCGCAGCTTGGGCGTTCTGGCCAGGTCGGCCGGTCGGGGCGGACGCACCGGCCATGCCCCCCGCATAAAAAGTGGGTTGATGGTGGGCCTGGGCGAAGCGCAAGACGAGGTCGCGCAGGTAATGGGCGATCTGCGGGCTGTCGGGTGCGACATCCTGACGATCGGCCAGTACCTCCAGCCGACCGCCGCCCACCTGCCGGTATCGCGCTACGTCGAGCCGGATGAGTTCGCCCGCCTTGGGCGGCTCGGGCGAGAGTTGGGTTATGCAGCCGTGGCGGCTGGACCGTTCGTCCGCAGCAGCTACCATGCGGCCGAAGTGTACCGCAGCAGCGGCCTGTGATTCGCCAGCCCCTTTTCTGCCGGCGACAAGTGCGTATAGTATGCTCTGGCGGCGGGGAAATATCGTCGCCCGGACGAACTCGGATGCGCACTGCCCGGAACATCATGATGATCGCCGCCACTGCCGCTTTGGCGGCGCTGGGCGTGTTGGCTGTCGTCGGAGCGTTCGCCGGCGCCGACGAGGCCCGTGAGATGTTCACGTCTTGGTCGCTCGTGGCGTTCTGGTTTCTGCTGTGCGGTCTACTCGCAGCGGGATTCATCGTGTTCAGTTCGTTTCGCCGGAGAATCGGCATGGCGGCTATGCACGTCGGGTGCGTGCTTGTGATCGCTGGATCGATGTGGGGTTCCCAGGCGGGCCATGAGTTGCAGGGCCGGCTGGGTATCGACAAGGCGCCGCGCGGGTATGCGATCCTGGAATCCCAACCGGCCGCGACGAAGACAATGCTTTACGACGAGCGCTTGGCGAAATTGCCGATGGAGACGGCATCCCAGCTGGTGAGCGCGGGAACGGCCCAGCCGTTGGCGGAGTTGCCCTTCCAGCTCCGCCTGCAAGCGTTTCGCATTGACCTGTACCCGCCCGAGAACGGCCCGTGGGTCTTGCTGCTGGACATGTTCTTCCAGGGGCTCTTTCCGGACGCTCGCGTAACCGTGCAGGAGGAGATCGATCTAGCGAACCGTCTCCCCATGCACGCGCCGGCGGCGGGAATCACCTTGCAGGTGCTGAGCGTCACGCCGGCGATCTATGACGGCCTGGAGTTGACGCAACGGCCGGCCGTGGTGCTGGAACTTACCCGCGGCGAGCGAAGAAAGACGCTGACGATCACCCCCGAGCAAGGCGACACGCGAACCGGGCGGGCGCTGATCCCTCTTTACGACAGCGAGCAGGACTGGCTCGCGCACCATTCGCCGGCCATCATCCTGGCCAGGCCTGACGTTGCCCGCAACTTCTACACGGACGTGTCGGTCCACCGTGACGGCAGGCAAGTCGCCAGCCATACGATTTCCGTGAACCACCCGCTGCGCTACGGCGGCTACCATTTTTACTTCACTAACATCGACGCGGACGAACAGCACGTTCTCGTCGCGGTTGTGAGCGATTCCGGCTGGCTGGCTGTGTGGATCGGCTTTGCGTGCATCACGGGCGGGGCGGCCTGGCGGTTCTGGCTGACGCCGCTTTGGCGGGCAGCCCGACGGAGGGCAAGCTGATGGCGGTCAAGTTCACGCCGCAGGGCTGGCTGATCTACGCGACGATGGGCGCCTACGCGCTGGCTTTCGTGTTGTTGACGGCGCGGCGGCGGCGGGCGGGCTGGGCGGCGTATGCGGCTGCGTTCGTCATCGCGACGGCGTCGTATGTGTATCGCTGGCGCCACGCCGGCCACGTGCCGATGCAGAATATCTTTGAGATCATGCTGCTGATGGGCGTGCTGCTGGCACCGCTGTCGGCATGTTGCCGTCGCTGGCTCGGAGTCGGCATCGCCTCCGCCGACGCACTGGTGGCGTTGGCGTTTCTCTTTCCGGCGGGGTTCGTTCTTTCCGAGTCGGTCCTGAAGCTGCCTCCGGCGCTTCAGTCACCGCTGTTCGTGCCGCACGTGTTGGCGTACATGCTCGCCTATGCGATCATGGCCAAGGCGACGGTCCAGGCGGGGGCGCAGCTTGCCGTTTTCAACCGGGCCGATCGATCGGCGCCTTACGAGAAGGCGGCGTATCGGATGGTCTGCCTGGCTTTTCCGCTGCTGACGGCGGGACTGGTGCTGGGCTCGTGGTGGGGACGCATGGCCTGGACACGCCACTGGGGCTGGGATCCCAAGGAGCTGTGGTCGCTGGCGTCGTGGCTGGCGGTGTTGGCGTATTTCCACTACCGCTCGACGACGCACCGCCGGCATCCTAACGTCAACGCGGCGATCGTGATCGCCGCCATGGTACTGATAGTCCTGACGCTGGCGTGGGTCAATTTCGCGCGGATATTCACCGGCCTGCACAGCTACGCGACATAGTGCGGACAATCAATGTGGGCATTTAACGTAATAGCGATAGCAGTCGGGCTGGGGATGGACGTGTTCAGCGTCAGCATGGCCATCGGCGTGCGCTGGCACGGGGCGAGGCAGAAATTCCGCATGGCGTGGCACGCCGGGCTGTTCCAGTTCGTCATGCCCCTGATCGGCTACGCGTTGGGAAGCCAGTTGGCCAGTCCGCTGGCGCGGTGGGGTGGGTACGTCGCAGCTGCGCTGGTGATGGGCGTGGGGGTCAAGATGCTCATCGAGGCGGCGCGAGGTCGGCCTGGTGCCGGCGCGGAGGGGTTGGAGCATACCGTCGAAAAGAGCCTGCACATCAAAGCCGACCCCACGCGAGGCTGGTCGCTGGTCGTGCTGTCCGTGGCCACGAGCATCGATGCCCTTGTGGTCGGGTTTTCGTTGGGCATAAAGGAGGGACCCGGCATCTGGCAGGCGAGCGTTATCATCGGTATCACCGCCGCGCTGATGGCGCTGGCGGGCTTGACGGTCGGCCGGCGCGTCGGTATGGCGCTGGGGCGGTTCGCCGAGATTGTGGGCGGCGTGGTGCTGATTGGGTTGGGGATAGCCTTCCTTTGGCTGTAGCGGCACGGCTTGGCTGGCGAATGGCGCATCGCGGCGGCGCGTGAGTCCACGGGTTGGTCGCGCCCGGGCGGCGAGACTACGGCCCGTAGTTCATCCTGGCCAGGCGGGAAACGGCAGCCGAGGATATCTCGTTGGCGATCTGCATCTCCAGGTTTTCGTCCCTGCCGAGGTTGACGAAGTTCGCCCCCGAGCCGCTGACTGTCGGTCCCGCCGCACTGCCGCGAGGAGGGGCGCGCTGGACGAATCGGACGTTGCGGAACTGCTCCTCAGGCGTGCTGGACCGCAGCCTCTCGGCGGAGACCACGGCAATGAACTGATCGGACGACGCCGACACGCGTTCGATCTTGACGCTGGCGACAATGTATATCTTGTGCAGCGCCCCTTCAGCTATGTCGAAGCCGGTCGTGGCGTCCCGGCGCCATAGCTCAAACAGATGCATCGCCAGCATCGGCTTGGCGGTCACTTCGCCGCGCCGGCGGTCCCGGCGGTCGATTTCGAAACCGTAGTCGATCAGGACGTCTTGACTGGCCAGGAAGACCGCTTCGAAGTTTTTCTGCTCTTGCGTCAACTGCCTCGGCGGCGCGACCGGCCTGGTGTACGTCGGGCAGCCCGCCAGCAGCAGACACGAAACCAATAATGCAATGGCAACAGATGCTCGCACGGTAAGACCTCTAGAATTACTGGACACCATCGGCGGCTCTTGGGCCCACAATGGCCTGACTGTAGATTGTATCCCAAGTTGCCGTTTGCACAATGATACATTGGCGATCGCGCGCTGACCGGCGCGATATTCGTCACTGGCGCCTTGGCGGCGGCGTGCGGTACGCCGGGCTCCGCCTGACGGCGTCATTACCGTGTGACGGACACGTTTCGGTCAGCTACAATGCCTGTGAAATCTCCGATGACCGAAGGCGTCAACTATCTGAAGGCAGGCACGTATGCGAATTCTCGCTGGCGCGTTTAAGGGCCGCAAGCTGCTGCCGCCACTGTCAGCCGCCCAAACACGCCCGATAACCGCCATGGTCAAGAAGTCCCTGATAGGCATGCTCACCGGCCGGCTGAACGGCGCGGTCGTTATCGACCTGTTCTGTGGAACGGGCACGCTGGGGCTGGAGGCGATCTCCGCCGGAGCGGAGACATGCTGCTTCGCCGAGCGCGACCGAAAGGTGCTCCAACGCCTCAGAAGGAACATTGAAGCACTCGGCGTCGCCGGCCAGTGCACACTGTGGTGCGGCGACGTGCAGGCCAAGCTCACCGGCTGGCTGGGCAAGCTCGAAGAGGCCGTGGACGTGGCCTTCGTCGATCCGCCGTACTCGCTGGTGCGACGCTGGGATTGGACGCAGGCGGGGCGGACGATCTTCGCCCCGCTGGGCGACCGCCTGGCCGACGACGGACTCGTCGTGCTGCGCCTGCCGACGCGCGTCGATTGCCCGCCGACGTTGGGCGGATTGACGATCCACCGACACCGCGAATATGGCGACATGACGCTCGATCTGCTCGGCAAGGTGGAGGCGGACTGATGGTCGACTCGTCGTATCTCTATTTTCAGCCTCAGCAGGTCGCACACCTGGCGAACCTGAACATCCTGGCCCGCCAGGCCGTCGAGGGCTTCATCACCGGCCTGCACCAAAGCCCTCACCGGGGCTTTTCCGTCGAGTTCACCGAGCATCGTGAGTACACGCCCGGAGACGACCTTCGCCACCTCGACTGGGTCGCGTGGGCCCGGTCGGACCGCTACTACCTCAAGCAGTACGAGCAGCAGACCAACCTCCGCGCGCATATCCTGCTGGACGTCAGCCAGTCGATGAACTACGCCGGCGAGGGGGAGGTCACCAAGCTCACCTACGGGTGCTTCCTGACCGCCTGCCTCAGCTACCTGATGACCCGCCAGCAGGACATGGTTGGCTTGGTGGTGTTCGACGACCAAATGCGGCTGCGGCTGAGCCCGGCCTCCACGCCCGCCCACCTGGACAGGATATTCCGCGGCCTGGAGTCGCTCAAACCCGGCAGAGGCACCCGAATGGCCGACATGATGCACGAGCTGGCGAGAACGATCGCCAAACGCGGGCTGATTATCGTCATCTCCGACCTGTACGACGATCCCGCCGCCGTCATGCGGGCGTTGCAGCACTTCGTCCACAAGAAGCACCAGATCATCGTCTTCCACGTGCTCGACCGGGCGGAGCTCGAGTTGCCTTTCAAGGACATCACCTCCTTCGTCGACCTGGAGACTCACCAGCACATCCAGGTCGATCCGCGCTACGTCCGTCAAGCCTACCGCCGGGCCGTCGATGAGTTCGTCGCCAACTACCGAAAGGAATGCTCCGACCGGAACATCGAATACGTGCTGACCACCACCGACACGCCCTACGATCGGATGCTGCTGAACTACCTGACGCGTCGAAAGGCGATGCGCCGATGAACGTGACCTTCGCCACTCCGGCGATGCTGATAGGCCTGCTGGCGGCCGGCATTCCGCTGGTGCTGCACCTGCTGGCCTCGGTCCGCGCGCCCAAGGTGGCGTTTCCGACGCTTCGTTTCCTGCGGCTGTCAATGGAACGCACCGCGCGTCGAAGGCACATACAGCACTGGCTGCTGCTGATATTGCGATCGCTGATGCTGGGGTTGCTGGCACTGGCGGTGGCTGAGCCGATAAGCAGGGCCGTGGGTTTGGGCGGCCGGCGATCCAACGCCGCAGCTGTGATCATTCTGGACAATAGCATGTCCATGTCCGCTCGGACGGCAGGCGGCACGCGGTTCGAGGCAGCTAGGGCGCAGGCGGCACAACTGCTGAACGGCGACGACAAGCCCGCACTGGCGGCACTTCTGCTGACCAACGGCGACTCCGAGGCGGACCCGCAGATGACGGCTGACCTGGACGATCTGCGACGGCTGTTGCCGGCTGCCGCTGTCACCGCCCGCCGGGCGCCCATGGCCGATCGTATCAGCCAGGCCTGCCGGCTGCTGGCCGAGCAGACCAACCCCGCCAAGACGATCTACGTTTTCAGCGACATGCAGGCGGTAAGCTTCGATGATGTCGCTTACGTCCGCCCGCCCGGCGCCGACGACATATCGCTGGTGATTATCAACACCGCTGTCGGCGAGGTGAACAACGTCGGCATCGTGTCGCTGGAGTTGACCGGCCATCGCGTCGTAAACGAAGTGCTGACGCTGACGGCCAAGCTGGCCAACTCATCGCCGACCAGCCGAGTGGTCGACGTGGCCTTGCACGTGGACGGGCGTCCGACCGGCCAGCGGACAAGGGTGACGCTGACGGCCACCGGCGACGGGCGGACCAAGACCGTGCGTTTCCGGCACCGCATCGGCTCCGACCAGCCGATAAGCGGCGCGGTCGTGATCGAAACTCCCGACGACCTGGCTGACGACAACGTGCGGCGGTTCGCACTCCGGCCGGCCCGGCAGGTCAGCGTGCTGATCGTCACCGGCCCGGGCGAGCCGGCCGACCCGCCGCTGCTCCAGCCGGCCGGCATGCTGGAGCTGGTCCTGAACCCATACGACAACCCGGCGTCGGGGTCCATTCAGCCTCGCGTGGTGGCCGCGGCGGATTTCGTCGCAGACGATCTTGCCGGCGCGGACGCGGTGTTCTTCTGCGAGGTGCCGACCTTCAGCGCCGCCCAAGCCGATGCGATCGACGCCTTCGTGCGGCGCGGCGGGACGGCGATGTTCTTTGTAGGCCGGGGCGTTTCCGCAGCCAACTACAACGAGCGCTTTGGCGGGCAGGATCGCGCCGGCCTGCTGCCGGCTTTGCTTGGTGAGACGGTCGGGCAGGTCGGCCCGACAGCCCCAGCCATCGCCAGCGAATGGGTGGATACCGACCATCCATACCTGGCGGGCCTGTACGGTACGGCGGCGGAGTACCCCGTCGTGCTCGTGCAGCGATACGTCCGCCTGAAACGTACGATCGGGGCCAGCCTGACACTTGTCCGCCTGGCCAACGGCGACCCGCTGATCGTCGCCAAGACTCATGGCCGCGGGCGAGTGGTGCTGTCGGCGGTGCCCGCTTCGCCCAGGTGGAGCAACATGATGATTCCCGGCATGGTGCCAGGGATGGTCGTTCGCGCCGCCCTTCTCGCCCCGCAGCATCTGGGGCGGGACGACACCTACATCGCCGGGGCGACGGTGGAGATAGTCCCACACTTGCCGACGGGGGCGAATGATGTGGCCAGGCTGCGCATTGATATCATCCCCGCCCAGGTCGGCGCGGCCGCACCTGAGCCGCTGCCGCTTGCCGACAGCGAGCGCGGGCCGGTGGCGATCTTCACGCAGACCGCCACTGCGGGCGTGTACCATTGGCGATTGCTTGGGCCCGGCCTGCCCGACTCGCCCGGGGGGGGTGACGGCCTGTTCGTAGTCAACCCCGTCGCAAGCGAGAGCGACCTTCGCCTGGCCGAGGCCGATCAGCTCAAGGACGCGCTGGCTGGACGCAGCTTTGCGGAGGTGACGATAGCGCCGTCGTT
>SDBT01008297.1_pt1 | contig 16977 bp, 21 predicted proteins | sample 2277101 | NCBI WGS metagenome assembly SDBT01 (sample SAMN10404973, study PRJNA504765) | marine sediment metagenome | isolation source: marine sediment core GS10_PC15, 103 cmbsf | place: Arctic Ocean: Southern Knipovich Ridge | collected 2010
AAAACGGGTGAAGAAGCGAGTGGAAGAGGAGGCTGCGCGTTCAGGGGCCAATGAAGTGACTATTGAACATGTTCGCACATGTCAGGAACGGTTTCTGAAACGGATGGAGGATGAGGTCAAGGGTTTTCAGGTAGAGACCTGTTTTGGCCCAGGCGGTTGCCCTAATCGGGCTATAAACACCGATGGCTTGCCCCAAAAATTGGAAGAAAAACTCTTCAAAAGGAATTTCAAGGCCTTTTTAAAAAAGCGGGTGGAAGGTCCTTTAAAAATGCACCATGAGTTTCGCATCTCGATCTCCGATTGCCCTAATGCTTGCTCCCACCCTCAAATCGTTGACGTAGGGCTTATTGGCGCTCGCAGGCCTGAAGTCTCGGATGAAACTTGCAGCCAGTGCGGGGCCTGCCAAGAGGTTTGCCGGGAGAACGCAATTTCATTGCAGGATGGTATCCCCTTTGTGGATAATTCCAAGTGTCTCTTCTGCGGCCAGTGTATAGGGGTTTGTCCGACAGGTACTTTGCTGGAGGTCGCCAGGGGCTACCGCATTCTGGTTGGGGGAAAACTGGGACGGCATCCCAGATTGGCAACGGAATTGTCCGGGATCTATGAATTGGAGGATGTTCTGAAGGTGGTTGATCGGTGTCTGGACCATTACTACCGGCACTGTTTAAAAGGTGAGCGTTTCGGCGAGATTTTAGAACAAACAGGGATAAATGAAATTGGAGGGCACCAAGAAAAAATGAGAAAGAATGCAATCCTTGACTTAAGTCAAGGACAGTTACAGGCACATGATTTATTCTTAACATCAAGAAACAGCACCAAAAGGTCATCACGTGATAAGATTAAGGATGGGACTGGGAGCCCAGAATATTAAGATTATTGGAGGAAGGCGATGAAATGCCCGGGACAAGATAGCCGTTACTGGAAGCCAGGGGCCATCTTTGAGGCCAAATGCCCTAAATGCGGTAATGAGGTGGAGTTTTTTAAGGATGATACAACCCGTATATGTAAAGAATGCAGTCACCGTTTTCTGAACCCCACTATGGATTTTGGCTGCGCCTCCTACTGTCAGTATGCCGAACAGTGCATTGGAGACCTTCCTCCGGAACTCATGGCCGAGAGAGAAGATCTGCTAAAAGATCGGGTGGCCATTGAGATGAAGCGCTGTTTTAAACAGGATTTCAAACGGATTGGCCATGCTACTCGGGTAGCCAGATATGCCGAGAAGATAGGCAAAGAGGAACACGGTAACCTGGCAGTAATCTTGACTGCTGCCTATCTACACGACATCGGCATCAAAGAAGCCGAGCGGAAGCATCAGAGTACAGCTGCCAGATACCAGGAGGAGGAAGGGCCACCGGTTGCCAGAGGGATATTGTCCAGAGTGGGGGCAGGGGAGGAGTTGATCGAAGAGGTATGCGATATCATCGGCCGTCACCATCATCCGAGGGCCCAAGAGAATGTCAATTTCAAGGCGGTCTATGATGCGGATACATTGGTCAATTTGGAGGAAAAACAGGTGGATGCCCCAATAGAGCCGGAGAAGTTGACCAGCATTATTGAGAAATCCTTTATAACCGAAGGCGGTAGGAATCTTGCGAAGAGTGTCCTTTTTAGTTCACCTTAAATCACTTTAAATAATTACTTGATGAGGAGGAAGCCATGGAAGTAAAAAGAAAGATCATAAAAATCGATGAAGAGCTTTGTGACGGTTGCGGGCAGTGTGTGCCGTCATGCGCTGAGGGAGCTATAGAGATTGTGGATGGAAAGGCCAGGCTGGTTGCTGAAAAATACTGTGATGGGCTTGGGGTCTGCCTGGGAGAATGCCCAAACGGGGCACTCACCGTTGTGGAACGTGAAGCCGAGGAATTTGATGAGGAGGCTGTGGAGGGATATCTTAGTTCAAAGGCCCAAGGCGAGAGTCCTGAAGAGGCGACCATGGCCTGTGGATGCCCATCTGCCCAGATCAAGGCCTTTGGTCCATCTGCATCTTTCCAGGAGGCCAATGAGCCCGCTCTTCAAGCGAGTGCTGTTTCAGCACTCAGTCACTGGCCGGTTCAGATCAGATTGGTGCCGCCGACTGCACCATTTCTGAAAGGGGCAGATCTCCTGGTGGCAGCAGACTGCACACCTGTTGCCTACCCCAATTTCCACCAGGACTTTCTAAAAGGAAAGGCGGTCATGGTGGGGTGCCCAAAATTCGACGACGCCCAGGAGTATATTCAGAAGTTTACCGATATCTTTAGTACGGCTGAAATAAAAAGCGTTGTGGTAGTTGTAATGGAGGTGCCCTGCTGCCAAGGCCTGCCAATTATCGTTGAGAAGGGAATGGAGATGGCAGGCAAGACAATTCCCATGGAAAAGGTGGTGATCAGCGCAAGGGGTGATGTTCTGGGTAGAGAAAGATTAGCGGCATAACATGATTTTTTCAGCATCTGCATTCATGTAACTGCAGAGAATGCTTGACTCCCCGGTACTTCCCTCAAGGATAGGTCTTCGCCTTGACCGCCGTGTGAAAAGATGAATTATCATCGCCTGAAGGCTTGACCCACGACAACTGTGGGTGGGTCCATCAGACCCTATCAAACCGTTCTTATCGGTTGCCCGACCTTAAAAAGGAGAAAGGAAAATGAACAAGAGAGTATATATCGATGAAGAGGAGTGCATTGAATGCGGTTCTTGCGAAGAGATCTGCCCAGAAGTTTTCAAGCTCGATGAAGCGACTCAAAAGGCCGAGGTCATCAAGCCGGAAGGAGGCCCTGAAGCCCTTATTGAAGAAGCGATGGAGACATGCCCAACAGAATGTATCCATTGGGAGGAATGATCAATTCGATCTGATACCAACAAGGAGGAGGGAGTTCAGCTGTGACGTTGCCGTGACGAACCGAAGGGGCTGGACAAGGATTTAGGATTTATGGTAAGGTCCTATCCAAACCGCAGGAGGCGTGGCTGAGATGGTGAAAAGGAGGCGATTAGTATGCCACTCTATAGCGAGAAGGTAATGGAGCACTTCAAGAACCCTCGCAATGTAGGGGAGATTGAGAATCCCGATGGCGTTGGGGAGGTAGGCAATCCAATATGCGGAGATATGATGGCCTTCTATATTAAGGTCAAGGACAACCGCTTAGAGGATGTTAAATTCAAGACCTTTGGTTGTGGGGCAGCGATCGCTGTATCCAGCATGGTTAGTGAGATGGCTAAGGGTAAGACACTGGATGAGGCGATGAAAATCACGCCGCGTGCGGTGGCTGATGAACTGGAGGGACTTCCCAAGCAAAAGTTTCACTGCTCCAATCTGGGTGCACAAGCCCTTACCAAGGCCATAGAAGATTACCTGGGCAAGAAGAAAAAAGGAGGAGGGAAGGAGTGATGACAGAGGAAAAAGAAAAAGAGAAGCAGAAACAGCCTTTCTGTCCTTACTGTGAGGAGGAGATAATGGCGGCGGATTTACCTTACTGCCAGGCTTGTGGGGTAACCATATTCTATTGTCCTAAGTGCCGGAAGACTTTGCCCCGGGATAATAAGGTATGCCCTCATTGTGGGGCTGGCATTCGGGGCTGAGTCGCCATAGCTAATAGTACCTTGTCAGGTGGAATTTTCAGGAGATTCAAAACTTCAGACAAATTCAAAGTTAAAGATATATCTTAGGAGCATACAAAATGGATCTAAGTGGTAAAACCAAGATCGATGATCTATTGAGAGAATACCCATTCCTCATAGATTTTTTTATTAATAGATCGCCCAAATTCAAGAATCTGAAGAACCCGATTATGCGCAAGACCATTGGGAAGGTTGCTACATTAAATCTCCGGATGGGGCCTACAAAGGCAATCGCAGCCCTAAACTTAGAAGGGTAGACACCTCATGACAGGCGAGCCTATTCATCAGCCCATAAGATCAGACAATCAGGGATATTCATCTACGCAGCGGAATTTGCTGATTGTCCTCTCGATCACCGCTGTGGTTATGACAGCGGAAATAATAGGTGGTCTTCTGGCCAATAGCCTTGCCCTGCTGAGCGATGCTGGACATATGTTGACCGATATGCTGGCTTTGAGCTTGACTATATTTGCCCTACGATTTGCCCAAAGACCACCTACTGCCTCAAAGACCTTTGGGTTTTATCGATTGGAAATTCTGGCTGCCTTCTTTAATGGCATGTTACTGCTCTTTATCTCTTTTTACATATTCTATGAGGCATATAAACGCCTCCTTCATCCCGAGGAGATCAAGGGCCTATTTATGCTGGCGGTTGCTGCCGTAGGGCTTTTGGCCAATGGTGTGGGTATAGTAATTCTGAGGAAATCCGCCATGGGAAGCCTGAACGTTAGATCCGCCTTTTTCCATATAGTGGGCGATACCATTTCCTCTGTGGGAGTGATTGGGGCAGGCTTATTGATACTTTATACCGGCTGGTATTTAGCAGACTCATTAATTGGTATCTTTATTGGAATGTTAATCCTTAGAGGGGCCTATAGTCTGGTAAGGGAATCAATCGACATCTTTCTGGAGGCAACCCCCAAGGATATAGACGTGGAGAAGATGTTAGATGACCTCCATAAAATCGAGGGGGTAAAGGATATTCATCACCTGCATCTATGGACTATTACCTCCGGGATTTATGCCATGAGCGCCCATGTGTTGATTGAGGATCTATTAACCAGCAGGAGCGCTCAAATATTAAAGGAAATTGAAAGACTTCTCCAGGATAAATACAGCATGGACCATAGTACTTTACAATTTGAATGTATATCTTGCGGAGATGATTTATTGAAGGATAATATCCCCAAAGAATAAATTGGTAAAGACGATGGGTATTGAATTTAGCATTATCTTTTATAGCACCATTGCTGGTTTATCAACCATTCTGGGAATTATCATGGTTATGTATAAGGAGGAGTGGGTTTTCAAGCATTCCCATTATGTAAATTCCTTTGCCGCCGGGTTACTTTTGGGGATTGCCTTCTTTCATCTCTTTCCAGAATCGTTGGAGCTTTCTGAGGATGCCTTGCTCTTTATCTTTATAGGTTTTCTCCTTTTTTATTTGTTGGAAACCGTTCTGGTAATCCATTCAGGAGCTGAGATCCATTTTGGAGAAAAGAATGATCCCCATCATGCCAAGGGCATAGTCATGTTCTCCGGCCTTTTTTTCCACTCTTTGCTTGACGGCATTATTATTGGGGTGAGTTTTGAAATAGATCCAAAACTGGGTCTAATAGCCTCACTGGGAGTCATCTTACACGAGCTTCCCGAAGGTGTTACCAGCTTTTCTCTCCTGATTGGCTCGATAAAGAGAAAAACTGCCCTGAAGCTATCCATTGCCGTAGCCCTGGCTACTCCATTAGGGGCCCTGATTTCCCTTACTTTCCTCAGTGCTCTATCGGAGGCGGTAGTAGGATTGTTATTAGCAATGGCTGGGGGATCTTTTCTCTATATCAGTGCCTCCGATCTAATCCCGGAGACCCATGAGGAAAAAGGATTTAGGAATGCGGGATTTCTGCTTTTGGGGGTTCTTTTTTTATATTCATTATCGAGGGTGGTAAAAGTCTAGTCGCCACATTTAGTCTGTATAAACGCGATAGATCTTAGCCTAAAATAAGAAGATTAGACGGCTTGGGTAGGGAGATAGATAAAAAGGGAGAAATTAAGGATCCGCTGCAGCGCCTGATGCTTGGGAGATGGGAGATTTCCTTATTGCAAAGAGGGTTGCAGGATTAGAGGTGCCACCTGTTGCACTCCAGGATGTTGAGGCTAAGGAAATATTAATTACTGATATTTATTAAAAAAAGGAGGACTAAGCCATGGAACTTAAAGGTAGTAAAACCGAAAGGAATTTATTGGCCGCCTTTGCCGGGGAGAGTCAGGCGAGAAACAGGTATACCTATTTTGCCTCCAAAGCAAGAAAGGAAGGCTATGAACAGATCGCCGCCATTTTTCTGGAGACGGCAGACAATGAGAAGGAACACGCCAAGAGGGAGTTTAAGTTTCTTAAAGGAGGAGAGGTGGAAATCACCGGTAGTTTCCCAGCCGGGGTGATTGGTGATACGGCCTCTAATCTGAAGGAAGCGGCAGCCGGGGAGCACTACGAGTGGACCGAGATGTACCCTGAATTTGCGAAGGTGGCCGATGGAGAAAACTTTAGCGAGATTGCAAAGGTCTTTGAGTCCATTGCCAAGGCTGAAAAGCAGCATGAGAAGAGGTATCTTTCCCTGTTGAAGAACCTGGAAGATGGAACGGTATTCAAGAGGGATAAAGTGGTTGAGTGGAAGTGCCGCAACTGCGGATATATTTATGAAGGCACCGAGGCCCCTGGCAGATGTCCGGCCTGCGACCATCCACAGGCCCATTTTGAACTGCATATAGAGAATTACTGAAGAAAAGGAGGTGATGGAAATGAAGAGATTTATGATACCCCGGGTTGCCCATTGCAGTGAAGGTTGCTGAGGGCAGTCATGGGCAGAGGTATGTCCTTTTTCAGGGTGTCTGGATCAGAAAATTTATCCTGCAAATCCTGTAGAATATAAAAGGAGGGAAAAAATGACAGAGAGGCTACAGGTCTATAAGTGTGAGGTATGTGGAAACATCGTGGAGGTGCTCCACGAGGGTAAGGGGGAGCTTGTTTGCTGTGGAGAACCGATGAAACTTATGGTGGAAGGCGCCGTTGATGCGGCTAAAGAGAAGCATGTGCCGGTGGTGGAAAAGACCGCAGGTGGCACCAAGGTAAAGGTCGGCAGCGTCCCTCACCCTATGGAGGAAAAACACTATATCGAATGGATCGAGGTTATAGCTGACGGAAAGGCCTACCGTCAATTCTTAAAGCCTGGAGATCCGCCGGAGGCTACATTTGATATTGATGCACAAGAAGTGACAGCCCGTGAGTACTGTAACCTGCACGGTTTGTGGAAAGGATAATGGCTATTACGTCAAGGAGCGGGGTGGTCTCTTCTTGGCATATGGAGTCCGCTTCGTTCCGGTAAACTTTGCTTAGCCGGATCACGTTATTTGAACATTGTACAAAAGAAGGATGATGACACATGAAACGCTTCAGTTGGCAGATTTTCTTGGGCCTATGCTTAATTGTATTATCTATAATTTTTTATGTGCTCCATTATGCAATCTTCAGAGATCCCCACCATATCTTCCTTTACCTGATAGGGGACGTTGCCTTTGTCTTTATTGAGGTTTTACTGGTTACCCTGATAATCCACCAGGTATTGAGCATGAGGGAGAAACGAACCAGACTGGAAAAGTTGAATATGGTCATAGGAGCCTTCTTTAGTGAAGTTGGAACAAGACTGGTGGCCTATTTTTCCGACTTTGACCCTAAATTGGATAAAATCAGAAAGGAACTTGTTGTTACCAATGATTGGTCTGAGCAAGAATTCTCAAGTGTTAGCAAACGCCTCAAGAATTACGATTACGCCGTTGAGGTTCAAAAAGTCGAATTAGAAGATCTAGCCAATTTCCTTATGGGGAAAAGGGATTTTTTACTACGATTATTGGAAAACCCAACTTTATTGGAACACGAATCCTTTACAGAGCTTCTTCAGGCGGTTTTTCATCTGGCAGAGGAATTAGCCAACAGGGAAGATCTAAGACAGTTGCCAGCTACTGACTACGAGCATCTCGCCGGTGATATGAAAAGAGCATACATATTACTCGTCCATCAATGGTTGGATTATATGAGGCATTTGAAAGATAATTATCCATATCTTTTTTCTCTTGCTATGAGAGCGAACCCCTTTGACCAGGATGCGTCACCGATAGTAAGATAAATGCTTATAGCTTATCTTATAATGTGAGATTCGCGGGAACATCGTGGACGTGCTCGTTTTAAGAGAGGCTAGGCTGGGAGGAGGAGAACCATGACCATCGAGGAGGCGATCAAGACGGCCATCGAATTTGAGGCCCAGGTTCGGGATGTTTATCGCAATGCCATGGAGGGAACCACAGATCCTGTAGGAAAGCGAATCTTTCGGGTGCTGGCCGATGAAGAGCAGAACCACCTGGATTACTTGCAGAGCAAGCTCAATGAGTGGAAGGGCACCGGCAAGATTGTTGCGGAAAGACTTGACACCACAATTCCGTCTGAAGAGGCTGTCAGAGATGGGATCAGTAAACTGGAGGGCCGCATGGCGGATGAGGATCGCGGGGGTGAGCTCCAGATGCTATCCAGGGCCTTCGACGTAGAGGTCAAGACCAGTAACTTCTACAAAAAGATGGTTACCGAGCTGACGTCAGAGGGGCAACAGCTCTTCGCTAGGTTTGTAGAGATCGAGGAAGGGCACCTGGCCATTGTCCGGGCCGAGATAGACTACTTGAGCAGGACAGGATACTGGTTCGACTTCAAGGAGTTTGATATGGAGTGAGGGTGTTGGCTAGAGGAGAAATAATGAGGAACGATATGGATAAAAAAACCAGGCCTATTTTGAACATCCTTATCGGTGGAGAGGCGGGCCAGGGGTTAGTAACGATCGGACAGATACTCGCTAAGAGCCTTGTGCGCAGTGGTTATTCCATCGTGGTGACCCAGAGCTACCAGTCTCGCATTCGAGGTGGACATAACACCTTTTCCATCCGAGTGGGGTCTGGTGAGGTCATTGCGCCCCAGGAATCAGTGGACCTCCTGGTCGCTCTGGACAAGGATACAGTCCTTCTGCATCGCAGGGATCTTACACCTGATGGACTAATCTTGCTTGACGGTGCGTTAGACATCGGCGGTGATTCCGCCCTGAAGGTGCCTTTCAAGGAATTGGCTAAACAAAGGTCCTCAAACATCGTTGCCCTGGGTGTGGTTGGTTGCCTCCTCGGTTTAGGCGAAGGGTTGATAGCAAGGACAATGGATGATTTTTTTGGAAAGAAAGATACTGGCTTGGCTGCAGAAAACCGGCTTGCGCTTGCTGCAGCTGCGGGGTGGGCGGCTGCACATGTGACATCCAGGCACAAACTCCCTGCTATCTCCAATCGCTCTCGGCGCCTGATGATGAACGGAAACGAGGCCATTGCCCTTGGGGCTATTTCAGCCGGTTTACGTTTCTACTCCTTTTATCCAATGACCCCATCGACCTCCATCAGTCTCACGCTTGCGGGGCAAGCCAGGAGAATGGGCTTGATCGTTGAACAGGCAGAGGATGAGATTGCGGCCATTAACATGGCCATAGGGGCCTCATTTGCTGGTGTGCCGAGCATGGTGGGGACATCGGGGGGCGGGTTTGCCCTCATGGTGGAAGGGGTTAGCCTGGCGGCAATGACCGAAACACCTGTGGTTGTTGTTGTAGCCCAGCGACCTGGACCGGCTACCGGCCTGCCTACACGGACTGAACAGGCGGATCTCGACTTTGTCCTGCATGCCGGCCACGGTGAGTTTCCGCGTGCCATTTTCAGTCCCGGAACAGTGGAGGAGTGTTTTCACCTCACACGCAGGGCATTGGAGCTGGCAGAGCGATATCAGGGCCCTATGCTTCTCTTAACCGATCAGTTTCTTGCGGATTCCTATCGTGCTGTTGTGCCCTTTGAGGTAGAGGATTTGGAGCCAGTGAGGGCTGGTACAGAGGCACTCGGATCTGCGCCGTATCTCAGATTTGCCATCACTAAAAGCGGCGTTTCGCCTCGCCTGTTTCCGGGAATGACTGAAAATCTTGTAGTGGCTGACAGCGATGAACATACAGAGGATGGTCACATTACTGAAGATCTTTCTGTGCGCAGGCAGATGGTGGAAAAGAGGCTGAGAAAGGGAGAAGGGATTCAGGCCGAGGTCATCCCGCCGGAAATGGAAGGGGAAGCGAACCCGGACCTTTTGCTGGTTTCCTGGGGGTCAAACAAGGGGGCAGTACAGGAGGTGGCCTCCCGTATGAGGTCCAACGGGGAGAAGGTCGCTACATTACATTTCTCGCAGGTGTGGCCGCTGGTCCCTGAGCAGTTCATGAGCCAGTTTGAATCGGCACGTCAGGTGATATCAATAGAGGGGAATGCCTCTGGGCAACTGACACGAATAATCCGCCGAGAGACGGGATTTTATATCAAGAAAAAGGTACTTCGATATGATGGCCTGCCGGTGACACCGGAGTATATCTTTCGGGAGTTGAGAGCCGAAAAGGGGGATTAGATATGGTAACCATTGAGGATTATGGGGACTATGAGACAGCCTGGTGCCCGGGCTGTGCAAATTTTTCCCTTTTGAAGGCAGTTAAACAGGCATTAGTAGCCAGCAAATTGAAACCCCATGAGGCACTCTTTGTCTCTGGTATTGGACAGGCTGCCAAGGCGCCCCATTACCTGAATGCAAATGTCTTTAATGGCCTTCATGGCCGGTCACTTCCTGTGGCCACCGGAGCCAAGCTCGCCAACCCGAGGCTCCATGTCATTGTTGAAAGCGGAGATGGGTGTAATTACGGAGAGGGCGGCAATCACTTTCTGGCAGCCATCCGACGAAACATCAATGTAACGCTTTTGGTGCACAATAACCAGGTATACGGCCTGACCAAGGGCCAGGCCAGCCCCACCTCTGCCGAGGGTTTTGTGACCAAGGCCCAGCCAGAAGGTGTGCCATCAGCACCTTTCAATCCAATCGCAGTGGCCGTGGCTATGCAGGGCGGTTTTGTGGCCCGCGGTTTTGCCGGCATGACCGATCATCTGTCCGGGTTGATTCAGCAGGGAATAGCCCATCCCGGCTTTGCCCTGATTGACGTGTTACAGCCTTGTGTGTCGTTCAATAAGATCAACACCTTTGCATGGTACAAGCAGCGGTGTGACCCATTGCCTCCGGCATATGATCCCACGGACTGGGAGACAGCCATGAAGATGGCTTCTGAATGGGGGGATAAGATCCCCATCGGCATCATCTATCGGAACGACCGGCCAGCCTTTGAAGAACACTTTCCTGTTTTACGTCATGGGGATTTGTTTGGGCGGGATGTGGACCGGGAGATGCTCAAAAAGATAATAGAAGGATACAGTTAAGGGGGAATCTGTGGAAAAAGTCAGGACGTTAGGGAAGCAAAAGTCTGTTAAGCTTTTTACGCTTAGCACCTGCAGCCATTGTAAGGCCACCAAGAAGCTTCTGGATGACAGCGGGGTAAAGTACGAGTTTACCGATGTGGACTTGCTTGATGGGGAGGAAAGGGCTGCCATCCTAGAAGATGTGAGGAAATTGAATCCCCGGTGCTCCTTCCCTACCATTATCATTGGAGACAAGATCATCGTAGGAAATCAAGAAGATGAGATAAAGGAGGCCCTCGGATTATGAATGAGGTGGGAAAACTCTATGAGATCTTAAAGAGGGTTCAGGAACCGAAGGGTTACTGCTTTAATAGGAACAAAAAGAGGGTCTTTGAACTCCTTGAGGCCCTCTTTGTCAATAAAGAGCGTTATGGCTACATGTCTTGCCCGTGCAGGCTGGCATCCGGGGATCGCGAAATGGACAAAGACATCGTGTGTCCCTGCGTCTATAGAGCCCCTGATGTGGAAGAGTATGGCAGCTGCTATTGTAACCTTTATGTCTCAAGGGAATGGAACGAGGAAAAAATCCATCACCTATATGTGCCTGAGAGGAGGCCGCTGGAGAAGATACCTTATTAGCTTCTAGCATCCGATACTAACTCTCTATGAAGCGCTAAGGGAAATTCTGGATTTTGCAGTTGACAAAGAGCAAGAAGCCTACGGTTTTATACCGAGTGGGCGAAAAGACTGGATAGATCACCGGTCCGAGAACATCGTGAGGATTTTGCCGAGGAAGAGTCAAGGTAGCAGATCTTAAAATCGCTGACTATCTTGTAGATGTTCATCCAATACCTGACATGAGTTACCAGCAGGCCCTTATTATGGCGATGTAAAGGGAAAAGGCGTCTTTTAATCTATACGAAGACCTGCCCGATGACTGGAGCTGCCCCATCTGCGAGACAGGAAAAGCCCAGTTTGAAAAAGAGCAAAAGGCATAACAAAAACACCATCAAAGGTAAATTTACCCATGGGGAACAAGGATGGCCGCGAGGATGAAGACCAGGTTCTGATGATCCTGAAATATGCGGTTGAAAACACGAATGAGGCCTTTGTCACCATAGACGAAAATCATATGGTCTTGTTCTTTAATAAGGCTGCGGAAGTGATTTTCGGCTATAGTCGCGAAGAGATCATCGGCCATGATCTTGATGTCATCATGACACCCAGCTGCAGCAAAAACCACCGCGAGGCGGTAACTCGCTATGTAAAGAGCAGGATTCCCGGACGCATCGGACATGAATCGGAGATGATGGCCACCCGTAAAAACGGCGATACCTTTCCTGCATCCATTTCATTTTCTGTCACCGAAGTGGGGGGAAAGCTTTTCTTTACTGGGATTGTCAGGGATATGAGCGAGACCCGGGCGCTCCAAGAGCAAATCATGCGATCGGAGCGGCTGGCTGCCCTTGGCCAACTGGTGGCAGAGATCACTCATGAGATCAAGAACCCCCTCATGATGATAGGTGGTTTTTCCCGTCAGTTGATCCAGGCCATTGATGATAAGAAACACCTTCAAAAGCTGAACATCATCACCGAGGAGGTCGAGCGACTGGAGAAATTGCTTGCAGACCTTAGGGAGTTTTATCTGCCAAAAGCCATCACTTCCGAAGCGGTGAATATCAAGGAGCTTCTGCAGGAGATTTATTCGCTGGTAAGGGAAGACTGTAAGAGGAAAAACATCCAGACCGAGTTAACCATAGATGAAAAAGCGCTCTTGGTTGCAGGAGACAAAGGCAGGTTAGAGCAGGTCTTTTTGAATCTGGTAAAGAATTCAATAGAGGCTATGGGGAACAAGGGAACCATATCGATTCAGACTCGGTTGTCCGGCGACCGAGTAGAAATCTCAGTGGCCGACGATGGTTGCGGGATACCCGAAAAAGATAACGATAAGATCTTTTCCCCCTTTTATACGACGAAGAGCCATGGAACGGGCCTCGGCCTGGGTATCTCAAAGAGGATTATAGATGAGCATGAGGGAAGTTCCTTATCTGTGAAAAGCGAGGAAGGGAAGGGGACAACCTTCAAGATAATCTTGCCTATCTACCGCTAATCTATACGAAGATCTTGCAGCGATAGCTGATGATGAAGACCTCCGCTCCCTTTTCCTGGCACTGGCACAACAGAAGGCAAGACACAAACTGAGATTGGAGACAATCTATGATGAGCATATACTTACTGAGGATTGAATACCTATTTGGATAAAAATCCCTTGCCTAACAAGGATAAATTTGGTATCTTGATCTTATTCATGTACCCCTCTCATAAGTGTGAGAGTGGGGATTGGTGATAAAGTAGTTGCCGTTCAGTAATAAATAAGGAGGTGTTTGATGTTAAGAGAAAAGGTTGAAAGTGCTTTAGATGATGTTAGGCCTTCATTGCAGGCAGATGGCGGCAATGTGGAACTTGTCGATGTTACTGATGATGGAGTAGTAAAGGTTAAACTGCAAGGAGCATGTGCCGGATGCCCGATGTCTCAAATGACATTGAGTCAGGGAATTGAGCGACACCTGAAGGAGATCGTTCCTGAAGTAAAGAAGGTAGAAGCTGTTTTATAAAAAAGAGATATCCTATTTGCCAGGCAGGTAAGGGCCTTATTTTTTGATAGGATGAATTTCGTTAATACAGAGAATCATTAAAAAGGTGTGCCTCTCAGATCCCACCCTCTGAGGAATAATCTCACCCCTTTGTTGTAAAGATCCATGCGATAGTACTCGATGTTCCCGCGTGCGTGGTGCCGGTTGCTGCAATAGTCGCCGAGTATCTCCACTAACGCTCCCTGAGGATTGCCTCTATTAAACTCTGCGTATCCGATGGAGGTATCTTCATCTGGTCATATTGCTATTTGATAATCTACCCAACAACATTTCCATCTTCTTCGTTTTTTCATTGATACTTCAATATGTTACCCCTCTATAAAAGGACTTAAATAAAATTCAAGAATAACTTGACAAACATATCACGATGTAGGTATTTTATACCACATTGTGGTATACTATGTTTAGCCTTTATTATTTTGAAAAGAAAACAATCAAATCTTGATGGCCTCGTAAAAAGTCTCAACAACATGTCATTTCGAGCGGAGCGAGAAATCTTACCAGTGTAACATGTTGAAAATACAAGATTTCTCCCTGCAGTCGAAATGACAGACTCACCGAATACGACTTTTTACGAAGTCATCAAACTTACATGGTTGCAGAATAAAAACGTGGTTATGTTAATGAACCAGCGGGAAGCTAGCAGCTTGTATTCATGACAAGGAGGTAGATTATGGCTGTCATTACGATTTCAAGAGGATCATACAGCAGAGGAAAAGAAGTCGCCGAAAAGGTTGCTCAAAAAACTGGCTACGAATGCATTGCTCGAGAAGTTTTTCTTGATGCCTCGGAGGAATTCAACATCCCTGAGATAAAGCTCATTCATGCCATTAACAATGGGCCTTCCATTCTGGATCGCTTCATTTATGGAAAGGAGAAATACATTGCCTATATTCAGGCCGCCCTATTAAAGCATTTACAGAAAGACAATGTAGTATATCACGGCTTCGCAGGTCACTTTTTCGTAAGAGACATACCCCACATACTCAAGGTTCGAATCATTGCCGATCTGGAGGATCGAGTGAAAATCGTGATGGATCGCGATGGGATTTCACGAAAAGAGGCCTTACACCTTCTTGAAAAAGTCGACAAGCAACGAAGAAAATGGGGCCGAGAACTCTATGGGATTGACACATGGGATCCCATCCTCTATGATCTAGTCCTCCATATCCATAAAATAACGGTAGATGATGCGGTGGATATCATATGCCATAACGCCGAGTTGAAGCATTTTCAGACTACCCCTGAATCCCAAAAGGCAATGGATGATCTAGCCCTATCCGTTAAGGTCAAGGCCGCCTTAATAGACACAAAACCCGACATCGAAGTATCTGCCGATAATGAATTAGTTTATATTAAAACTGAGGCCCCACTAGAGCAAGAACCGGAATTGGTCCAGAAGATGGAGAAAATTGCGAAAACTATCCCCGGTGTCAAAGAAATCAAAATTCAAGTACTTCCCATTTTACCGTATAAACGTTCATCATATTTTGATAATTTTTTTTCTCGATGAGGGAGATCAACGGGGAAAATCGAAGCCGCTGTTCGTAAGGCGATATGCTTAGCCGGTGGCGTGGAAGAGATCACCAAGGAAACCTCTAGGGTCCTCATCAAACCTAATCTGGGCAAACCATTGCCCCTTATCAGGGAATTCCACGCAGGTATGGATCTCTATTCAGGAAATAGTTTTGCAGGGATCATGGATAAGACTTCTATAAAAGAGTGAAATGATGCGACAGGATGTTATTGTAATAGGAGCAGGCCTTGCAGGGATCGTGGCAGCTTATGCAGCTCAAGCAGAAGGTGCCCAAGTGATATTAATCGATAGGGGAACAATTGGGCTTGGAACCAATTCCGCCTTATCAAACGGAATTTTCGCTGGCCCCACATCCTCTTATAGCCCTGATGATTATATCAAGGATACCCTACAGATAGGTTGATCAATAATGGACTCTCCGTGAAACTCATAGCCCAAGAGGTTCCAGATGCCTTTAAGTTCCTCCGCTATCTAGGAATCAGCCTGGAAGAATCCCCCGGGCATTATGTTTTGAAGCCATCATGTCCTGATGTTATGCGGGGCGTGAGCCTGGTAAAGAAATTGGCAGAAAAGATAAGGGATTTGGAAGGGGTTAATATCCTGACCGGTTTCTATGTAACAGAGATTCTGAAGAAGGGCAATCAGTTGCACGGTGTAAAGGGCGTGGATAAAAAAGGAAGAAAGATATCGATTTGCGCTCCAGCTGTTGTCATGGCTACCGGCGGTGCCGGTGCTATTTATCTCAGGAATGACAATCAAAAGACTATGATGGGGCAGGGGTATTTTCTGGCTGCAAAGGCTGGGCTCGAACTGTGGGACATGGAATTCGTTCAGTTTTATCCCCTTGTGATGGCCGAACCACGTTTACCCTCATTGATGCTTTATCCCCCTTATCCCAAGGAAGCAAGGCTGATCAGCGCCTCCGGGGAGGACATACTTAGAAAGTATGGTATAGATGATACTTATGAGGCCATCAGGAAAAAAAGAGATCAATTTTCAGCAATAATCTTTGAGGAAGGACTTGCTGGCCCAGTCTATATGGACTACCGGAAGGTCCCCTCGTTCTTGTGGGAGAAATACCCCTTGAGCCTTCTAAAGAAGATAAGGTTCGATTTTCGAGCAAGGCCTTTTGCGGTTTCGCCTGGTGCCCACTTTTTTATAGGAGGTATACGCACAGATGAACTTGCACAAACCTCGTTGCCTGGTCTCTTCGCCTGCGGGGAGGTGGTTTGGGGACTACACGGTGCGAACAGAAGGGGAGGAAATGCCTTGACCGAGTGCGTAGTGTTCGGCAGGATTGCTGGGCGCAGTGCCACCAGATATGCCCTTACTCACCGAGCATCCCCTTTAGATCCAAAGGAATTGTCAGAGGATTTGGTCCCCCATCCTCCACCAGCACAGAAGAGGTATAGGGAACTACGGCATCTAATAAGGGATATTGCGTGGAGATATGCTGGGGTAGTGAGATCTGAAGCAGGATTAAAGGTGGGGCTGAGTAAACTTGAGGGGTTAGATAGAGAGTTGAAAGAAACGACTCCACAGACTGTCTCGGAAAGAAAACTGAGGCAAGATTTGATGAGCGCTGCCTTCGTACTCAAAACGGTGTTCACCACCAGCCTTGCAAGAAAGGAAAGCCGTGGGAGTTTCAATCGCAAAGATTTTTCTCAAGAGGACAATATCAACTGGCGTAAGAATTCATGTCTGCTCTATGATCCTGAAGGAGACGATTTTTCCGTAAGCCACCACCAAGTAATTAACCCAAGCCTTCAAAACCAGTGAGGTAGTTGTAATTGGTGTTAGCAAAAGAACATACAGAGGTGAATTATGGGAGCAAGTCTTTGGCTGAGATCA
>SDBT01008299.1_pt1 | contig 16975 bp, 4 predicted proteins | sample 2277101 | NCBI WGS metagenome assembly SDBT01 (sample SAMN10404973, study PRJNA504765) | marine sediment metagenome | isolation source: marine sediment core GS10_PC15, 103 cmbsf | place: Arctic Ocean: Southern Knipovich Ridge | collected 2010
GAACCCAATCCTGCTTCAACCAACGAGCGACAAGAGACGAGAGACAAGCGACGAATAAATATGCAAAACGAACCCAATTTCAACCTACTCATCCACTCATTTACCCATTCCCTCATCAACACAATTATGCAAAACGAACCCAATTGCAACCTACTCATCCACTCATTTACCCATTCCCTCATCAACACAATTATGCAAAACGAACCCAATTGCAACCTACTCATCCACTCATTTACCCATTCACTCATCAACACAGTTATGCAAAACAAACCCAATTTCAATCCCACCACATCTTGGCCCACATCGCCCAACGGGCCACGGGTCACGAGAGACGAGTCACGATTTATGCAAAACGAACCCAATTTCAACCCATCGGTTTACTATGAATAAGCTATTTACCAATATACTAATATACTCATCTACTAATATACTCTTCTTCTCATATATGCAAAACAAACCCAATTTCTTCCCAGGAATTTATCCCGGCGCGCCGGGACTCATCCACCCATTTACTCATCCACTCATTCACCTTTTCGTTTTTCCTCATTGTCTATTCCACATCCCACGCTAAAATGGTTCAATAAATACACGCTAACCTTAAAAAACGACTATAAAAATGGACAAAAACACAATGAAATCACGAATAAACAGCATAAAACAAGCCATATCGAAGAAAAATCTCGACGCCCTAATAATCACAAACCCCGCAAACGTCAGCTACGCGACCGCCTTCACGGGTGACGATAGCTGGGCACTAATCACAGCCAGGGCCATCTACCTCATCACCGACAGCAGGTACACCGAGCAAGCCGCCGGCGAATGCCCCCTCTGCCGGATAATCGAGCGAAAAGAACCAATAACAAAATCCACCGCCGCCCTGCTAAACAAACTAAAATCGGCAAAAACCATCTGTATCGAGAAATCAACTTCACTAACTACATACTCAGCACTTAAAAAACTCCTCGACAAAAAACTAAAAACCGTCACCAACACCATCGAGCCTCTACGTGTAATCAAAGACGCTACGGAGATTGCGGCAATCAAACAAGCCGCCCGAATCGCCGCTATGGCACTCGATAACACTCTCAAATACATCAAACCCGGAACAACAGAAAACCAACTCGCCGGAGCGCTCGATTTCGAGATCCGCAAACTCGGCGCCCGAAACAGCTTCGAGACATGCGTAGCCTTCGGCCCCAACGCCTCACGCCCACATCATCAGCCGGGCCCGAGAAAGCTAAAAAACAACGACACAATCCTCATCGATTTCGGAGTTAGATACAAAAACTATTGCTCCGACATAACAAGATGTTTCACCATCGGCAAGCAAAACCGTTTATACAAAAAGGTTTACGAAACAGTACGCCAGGCCCATGACGCCGCAATTGAACAAATAAAAGACGGCGTCGAAATAAAACACGTAGATGCCGCCGCAAGAAACGTAATAGAAAAATCAGACTTCCCCCCCTATGGCCACGGAACAGGTCATGGACTCGGCATCGAAGTACACGAACAGCCGATCATCGCCGCAAAATCAAAAGGGAAACTAAAAGCCGGCATGGTAATAACAATCGAGCCCGGAATATACATCCCCGGAAAACTCGGAGTAAGATTAGAAGACGACATCCTCGTAACAAAAACCGGCCACAAGATACTGTCCCCAAAGACAAAAGAGATTCAATTATGAACACAAAATTCCTAACAACAGCACTCGCATTACCCATCATCGCATCCACACTCGCTCCAGCCCGTGAATATGACAAAGGTACAAAATTAAAGTTACAGCCCGCCCACGCCCTCTGACAGAAATATGATCCAAACAAAGCCAAATACGCATTCAACGCGACTAACATAAAACAAGCTAAACAATGGAAGAAGATATTTCTTGATCGTTCAGGATGTTTTTTGTAATATCATTGGTGCCTTACTGAGCTAAGATATATAATGGTATATGGGAAATCCAAGGTAATAGAAAAGGCAAGTTTGTTTGGAAGCCGCAGAAATAGATATCCGCATGGGCTAAAGCCCATCCTACGAATTGCTGAGACAGAGAAAGCACGTTAGCAGTAGATTGAGATTATTTTGGAACGATGAGCATTTTCATTCTTCGGCCTGTTAGTCTTCCGTGCTGTTCTACTTTTGCGAGGTCTTCGAGATCTTCGACTACTCTGTCGAGTATTTCGTAGCCCTTATCCTTGTGCAGCATTTGTCGCCCTCTGAAGAAGACGGTGAACTGTACCTTGTGTCCCTTTTCGAGGAACTGTCTTGCGTGTTTTAGCTTAGTTCCGAGGTCGTGTGGATCGGTCTCCGGTCTTAGCCTTATCTCCTTTAGGGTGGTAGAATGCACCTGGTGTTTTTTGTGAGATTCGCGGAGCTTTCTCTTTTGCTGGTATAGCCACTTTCCGTAGTCCATGACCCTGCAAACTGGTGGTTCGCTGTTTGGAGCGACTTCGACCAGGTCGAGCCCAGCTTCGCGAGCTATGTTTAACGCCTCGTATTTCTCAACGACTCCGACCTGGTTGTCCTGGTCGTCAATTAGTCGTACCTGCCTGGCGCGTATTCTCTCATTTACGCGTAAACCTTGTTTACTAATAGCAGCCTCACCTTTCCTTTCTTAATCGTATATCTAAATAATATCGTATTGCATATTCAAAAGTTATCATATATCGTTTGTAAAGTCAACATCACAGTCTTTATCGGCTATTTTTCTGTGAGAAATTTCGATAAATTTGTCTGTTTGGAGGCTTTTGTTCTGCTTTTTGCCCCTGAATCTTACGTTTACGGTGTTTTCCTGGGCTTCCCTTGGGCCTACGACGAGCATGTATGGTATCTTTCTGGCGTGTGCCTTTGCGATTTTTGAGTTGATTTTTTCGTCTGAGAGGTCCAGATCCGCTCGGAGATCCGCTTGTTTTAGTTTTTGGTGAACCTGGCGTGCATAATCGTTTGTTTTTTCGCTTATTGGAAGTACTATCGCTTGTTCGGGACTGAGCCAGAGCGGAAAATTAGCGGCGTAGTGCTCGGTGAGGATTCCTATGAATCGCTCGAATGAGCCGAGTACTGCGCGGTGGATCATGACGGGAGTTTTCTCGGTGTTGTCACTGTCGGTATATGTCATCTCGAATCGCTGCGGCATTGAGAAGTCGAGCTGTATAGTTCCGAGTTGCCACGATCTTTTCAGGCAGTCCTTCAGGTGGAAGTCGATCTTGGGGCCGTAGAATGCTCCGTCCCCGGGATTTACTTTGTAGTCGATTTCCTTGTACTTTAGTGCCTGCTCGAGCGCGTTTGTCGAGACGTCCCAGATTTCCTGTGAGCCGATGTGCTTTTCGGGCTGGGTCGATAGTTCGATGTGGAAATCGTCGAAGCCAAACGCGCGGTAGATTTCGAACGTCAGTTCAATTACTCCGACGATTTCTTTTTCTATCTGGTCTGGTGTGCAGAAAATGTGCGCGTCGTCCTGAGTGAATTGTCTTACCCTGAAGAGGCCGTGCATTACTCCGCTTGCTTCGTGTCGGTGTACGAGTCCGAGTTCCGCGACGCGGAGCGGGAATTCCTTGTATGAATGCCTGTTGGTTTTATAGACGAGGCAACCGCCGGGGCAGTTCATCGGTTTTATCGCGTAGCTTACGTCGTCGATGTCGGTAAAGTACATGTTCTCTTTGTAATTATCCCAGTGGCCGCTTTTGTGCCAGAGTTGCTCGTTGAGGATTATGGGTGTTCGTATTTCGGAGTAGCCGTATTTGTTGTGTACACTTCTCCAGAATTCGACGATTGAGTTCCAGATAATCATTCCCCTTGCGTGCATGAACGCGAATCCGGGTGCCAGTTCGTTAAAGCTGAAGAGTTCGAGTTGTTTTCCGAGTACGCGGTGGTCGCGTTTTTTTGCTTCTTCGAGCCTTGTCAGGTGATCGTCGAGATCCTTTTGTTTTGGCCATGCTGTTCCGTAAACCCGCTGGAGCATTTTTTGTGTCGGATCACCGTGCCAGTACGCACCGGCGACGGACATGATTTTGAAAGCACCGATTTTCGCGGTCGAGGGTACATGCGGGCCGCGGCATAGGTCTTCGAAGCTCTCGCCTGTCGAGTAGAAGCTGATGATATCACCTTCGGCGCGGTTTACGTTGTCGGTTTTATACTTGTCGCCGGCGAGTTTTCCCTTTGCCTGCTCGCGTGTTAGTTCTTTTCTTTGGAAAGGCAAATCGGCATTTACGATTTGCTGCATTTCCTGCTCGATTCGCCCGAAATCGTCGGGCCGGATGGGCTCTTCAAGGTCGATGTCGTAATAGAAGCCGTCTTCTACGGTTGGGCCGTAAACGAGTTTTGTCTGGGGCCATATCTTGCAGATTGCCTCTGCCATGACGTGGGCACAGCTGTGACGCATGACTTCGAGTGCTTCGTCGTCCCTTGCGGTTAGGATTCTAAGTTGTACGTCGTTGTTTATCGGTGTGCTTAGATCGACGGGCTTATCGTCGATAACGGCGGCGATAGCGGCTTTGGCGAGTTTTGGACCGATTTGCTCGGCTAACTGCATTGCTGTGGTTCCGTCAGGAACATCTAACGTTGTGCCGTCGGGTAGTCTTACTTTTGCCATATTTTGTTCCATTCTTGTTATATAAGAATTTGTTTTAAGTAAAGTATATTGACCGTTTTGTGGTTGTCAAGGGAAGGAAGGGGATTTTTGATTGTCTATTTGCGATTTCCGGTCCATTCGACTCGGTTTTGCCTCGCTCAGGACAGGTTTGGGATTTTGGTAATTATTTCTTAATTATTTTGTTTTTCGTTGCGGAATTCCTGATTATTTGGTATAATAATTCATTCTTTTGGAAGAGGGTGTCATTACCTTTTGATTACCCCTAAGAGCCTGAAACATTGAGATTGACAAAATTTTTTTGGCACTAAACGATGAGGAGTTGAGAACATGTTGAGAATTGGAGTGTTTTTTTGTGCAGCGGTTGTTTTGTTTGCGGTCTGCGGGACCGGCTTGGGTGCGATTACTACGGTATCTTATCAGGTTTCCGCCGGGGCCGATGACGGTTACGCGTGGAGCGCGACGGAGCAGGATGTAGGCGGTATTTACCTGATGGTTGGTGACAGGTGGTACAGCACGCCCTATTTTATGTCGGGGATGCGTTTTGCCGGGGTTGGGATTCCACGTAGTGCGCGGATCGTTTCTGCGAATCTTCAGATTAACTCTGGTCAAGATGAGAACGGCGGGCATATTTACGCAGTGATTTCTGGTGAAGCGGTAGATGATGCGGCTGATTTTGGTTCTCGTTATATTGCCGATGCGGTCCAGGGTCCAACGAGTGTTGACTGGGACCATAAGTTCGCGTGGGCTAAGCATGCTTGGTTTGTCAGTCCTGATATATCGAGTGTGGTTCAGGAGGTAGTTGACAGGGGCGGCTGGAGCTTGGGTAATTCATTGGCTTTGTTTTATAGTACTCGGACTGATTCGGGCAAAAGCCGAGGTTTTAATTCGTTCGAGGATGGCAACAGTCCGGTAGTTGAGATCAGCTATGAAACTTACACGATCTCTGGTCATGTAACGACATCGGATGGTAATGGTCTCTCGGGTGTAGCCGTATCCGTGGGCAGTGATATCGAAGGGACGGTGACTGACAGCAGTGGTTATTATGAACTATTGGTGCCGCCGGGCTGGTCGGGGACGGTGACAGTCGCTAAATCCGACTGGGGCTTTAGTCCTTCGAGTCGGGTATATAGTAGTGTTAGTTCAGATGCATTGAGTGAAGATTATGCGGCGATTCAGCCTGTGATATCCGGACATATCACCGATGGCGTGGGAACGGGTATTGATGGAGTATCGGTGGTCTCTGACAACGACGGCGGTTCGGATACAACGGACGCGACAGGTTTCTACGCAGTCACAGTGCCCTACAACTGGACGGGCACAGTTACTCCAGACAAAGCCGGCTGGGGATGTGAACCCCTAAACCATACGTATAGTGTTGGCGTTGTTGCCGATACGCCAGATCAGAATTACACAATGATTCAACCGAGGATTTCGGGCTATGTTCGAGATGGCGAAAGTAGCGGTGTATCGGGTGTTATAATAAGTTCAGATAACGGAGGCGGTTCTGATACAACAGATGGTACAGGTTTCTACGAAGTTATAGTTCCATACGGTTGGACAGGCACGATAACGGCAATTAAAACTGGCTGGAATATCACTCCTCCAAGTCAGTCATACAGTAGTAATGTTGTTGCAGATCATACAAATCAAGATTATACAGCATTTCAGCCGAAGATTTCGGGTTATGTTCGAGATGCAAACAGCGTTGGAGTTCATGGAGTTTCGGTTTCATCAGATAACGGCGGCGGATCAGATACAACCGATCCCGATGGCTATTACGAGTTTGCAGTTCCTTATGAGTGGTCTGGAACAGTAACTGCTTATCGATTAGGATGGGAAATTACTCCCCAATATCACTCATATAGTAATGTTATCAGTGACCAAAGCAATCAAGACTTCCTGGCAGTTAACATAGGAATCGTTGTCAAGAAAAATGGGGCAGGTGATTTTACCACTATCCAGGCAGCGATAGATGGCGCGAATAATGGGGATATTGTGACGGTCCACTCAGGTACATATATCGAAAATATCAATTTTGATAACAAAAATATCATACTAACTTCTACAGACCCTAATGATCCAAATATTGTTGAATTGACAATAATTGATGGTAGTAACGTGAAAAGTGTAGTGACTTTTTCAGGAAATGAAAGTGCTAATTGTATATTAACAGGTTTTACTATAACCAATGGAAATACTTCAACAAATGGTGGAGGAATAAATGGCAATTTTGCATTAGCCGCAATAAAATATTGTTTTATTTCTAACAATTATGGAATGTCTGGGGGTGGGATAGCAAGATGTAACGGTTCAATAAGTAACTGCCAGATATTAAATAACACTGCTTTTACGGGAGGAGGATTAAATAGTTGTGGTGGAACGATAAGTAATTGTTTTATATTAGATAATTCAGCAGATTATTACAGTGGTGGACTTCATAATTGTGATGGAGTAATAGTTGATTGTATTATTACAGGAAATTCAACCGCATATAAGGGGGGTGGGTTATATGGCTGTGATGGCACGATTGATAATTGTACCGTTTCCTATAATTCATCAAGGGATGGTGGTGGTTTATTTGGTTGTAATGGTAATATTATAAATTGTAAAATTTCCAACAATACATCAAGTAGGGATGGAGGTGGATTGTATAGTTGTAACCTCATAATAAGTAATTGCACAATTTCAAATAACTCATCGGATAATCATGGGGGAGGATTATATGATTGCGAATCAGAAATTAACGGCTGTTTAATATCAGGTAATTCAGCAAGGAGCCTTGGAGGTGGATTAAGCCATTGTGATAACACGATAGAAAACTGCAATATAATTGAAAACAGTGCTGGAGATGGTGGTGGACTTGCTTATTGTCATGGGACAATAAGTAATTGCAGAATATTAAACAATACTGTGGTTCGAAATGGAGCCGGCTTTTACGACGGTGATGGAGTTATAAAAAATTGTACTATTTCTGGTAACCACGCAGGGCAATACGGTGGTGGTTTGTATAGAACTTCTGCTAAAGTAATTTATTGTATCATTGTTGAAAATTCAGCTTCACGTGAAGGTGGTGGTTTGCATAGTTGCGGTAATATAATTAGCAATTGTGTCATATCAAAAAACACGGCAGGAGGTGAAGGACCTGGGCTACGTAATTGTAATGCAACAATACAAAACTGTACTATAATAGACAACCAATCAAATAATGGAAGTGGGCTTGAGGATTGCAGTGGCCTTATAAACAATTGTGTCATATGGAACAATTCACTCAAATTTGGAAAATATTCATTATATCATTGTTCTGTGCCGAGTTATAGCTGTATTAATAGCTGGGATGGAAGTGGAATAGGAAACATTTCTATCGATCCGAGGCTTGATAATGATGAAATTCATTTGTTGGCCGGTTCGCCTTGTATAGAAGGTGGTGATCCGAATTATGTAGCCAGCCCCAATGAAACAGACATTGACGGTGATGCGAGAATTGTTGGAAATGTCGATATGGGGGCTGATGAATTTTTCAGTGCTCAGCCTCTGATTTTTCTGGTTTCAGAAGAATTTCAATTCCTTGGATTACAGGACAGGTCAAATCCTGTAGAACAAACTCTTTTATTAAGAAACTATGGCGTGGAGGATTTAAGCTGGTCTATATCAGAAGATTGTTCATGGCTTGAGGTAAGCACATCTTCAGGTGTAATAGCTTTTGGTGACCAAAACGATGTTAACTTAGGTGTTAATATTTCAGGCCTTCCTGCAGGTTTTCATAGCTGCGATTTAACGATTTTAGACCCACAGGCCATAAACAGTCCTTTTATCGTTTCGATATATTTGGAAATCATCGGCCCATCACTTTCGATCGACTCAAATGAGTTTAATTTCACAGCCAGTATGGAAACAATAGATCCGTTGGCTCAATCTTTGAGAATAACCAATTTGACCGGAGGTGGGACATTAAACTGGAGTATTGCATCAGATTGCAATTGGGTAGTCGCTGAGCCCAACTCTGGCGCGATAACCGAAGGTTTTATGGATGTGATGCTTGATATTGACCAGAACAATATCGAATATGGACATCAAAGCTGCCAGCTAATTGTAGAAGCCGTGGATGCCAATAACAGTCCGCAATATGTAAATGTGAATCTTGATGTTTTGAGGCCTGATCTTGCAGTGAGCCCGTTAGAATTTTATTTTGAAACAAGTCTTGAAGGGCCGAACGAGACGGGGCAGGCTTTGTCTATAGAAAACATTGGATATGATACATTGCATTGGGATATAAACGTACCGAATGATTGTAACTGGCTGAAGGTGTCAGCATACACTGGCCAGACGGATTCTAATGAAGTTAATGATGTTATTTTGAGCATAGATCATAATAATATTAATTATGGTATATATAGTTGCGAATTCACTATTATGGACCCGTGTGCAGTAAACAGTCCTCAAGTTGTGGCGGTGAATCTTGAGGTTTCGAGACCGGAACTTTCTGTTAGCTCAACTTCTTTTTACTTTGATACTGCTCTTGATGAACCGAATGATTCTAATCAAATTCTTACGATTCAAAACACGGGCCATGATACTCTTTATTGGCAGATTTACAAACCCCCGGACTGCAATTGGTTACATTTATCGGTTTTGAATGGCGAATCCACTGGGGAAACAGACGAGGTAGTATTAAGCGTAGATGCCAACGGATTAGATACAGGTTTTTATTTTTGCGATTTAATTGTAAGCGCTTCCGAAGCAGATAATAGTCCACAAACAGTATCCGTTGGATTAATGAATTTGAGAGAGGCAGGAAAACTTTATGTCCCTTATGATTATAACAATATTCAGGCGGCGGTAGATGCGGCAGTTGATGGTGATGAGGTTGTGATAGTACCAGGCAGGTATGTTGGTGAGGGGAATTTTGATGTTGTTATTGGGGGCAAGGCGATAACTGTTCGTAGTATCGATCCGAACAATCCGGCTATTGTAGCCGCTACCATTGTGGACGGTAACAGCACGATGTGTTATTATGAGTGGCCATATTGCGATCAAGGTAATGACTACGAGGCGGGATTTGGATTTATTTTCGAGGACGGCGAGGAGGCGAATTCTGTGCTTGAGGGTTTGACGATAATCGGAGCCGGCTGGGGAGGTGGAGTTGATGTTTGGCAGGCTTGTCCTACTATTCGTAAATGTGTGATTCGTGATAACCGTGGTAATGGTATTCTTGCCAATGTCACTGGCGAAATGACGATTACGGATTGTACGATTAAGTGGAATTCTCCTGGTGAGATGGGCGGCGGCGGGATCCGTCTGTACGGCTGGGGTAATGGTAGTGTTATTATAAGAAATTGCGTGATTAATAACCACTGGGGTTATGGCGGTGGAGGTATTAGATACAACTGGTGGGACGAAGGCAACCCTCCGCTTGAGATTAGTATTTATGATTGTGTAATAAGTGAGAATTCGACTTTGGATGGCGGTGGAATTAACATTTCCGACGGTAACTGCGTGATAGTCGGCTGCGTTATCCGTGACAACTCCGCATTCGAACTTGGAGGCGGCGTTTATTTTGGCGATGATGTCAACGTCAGTATATCCGATTCGATTATTAGGGACAACTCTGCCGATGTCGATGGCGGCGGAGGCTATTTTGGAAATCATGTCAACATCAGCATAATTGATTCAAGTATTTTGGGTAACTCTGCGGGTGAAGAAGGTGGCGGACTCTACTTTAGCCGCGATAACAATTCTACTATAACAGGATGCAGGATCAGTGATAACCGGGCTCAATGGGGCGGTGGTGGGATTAGTCACTGGGGTCCATGTTATCAAAAGATAACGAACAGCATTATCAGTGGTAATATTGCTGGTGATGGCGGTGCGGTGGATAACGGCTATCCTGGCACGATTAGTAATTCTACAATCGTGGGAAATCGCTCTAATTATACATTTAGTGGCAGGGCAGGAATACGTATTAGTAACAGTATTGTCTGGGACAATCTTACGAATAGCGGAGAACTGTTGCTGTTGCTCCCTGATCCGTGTTATACTTGTATCGAGGGAGGTTACACAGGTACCGGGAATATTGATGTCGATCCGTGTTTTGCGGTGCCGGGGTACTGGCATCCAAACGATACACCTATAGATGCTAATGATGATTATTGGGTTGAAGGTGATTATCATTTAAAGAGCGAAGCCGGGCGGTGGGAGCCTTCGATTTACACTAAAATTGATCAAGGTGGTGACGGAATTATTAACCTTAGGGAATATGCGGTGCTGGCGAGAGACTGGCAGGAAAATGGTGGTTTTCTGGAGGGTGATCTCGATTATAGCGGCAAGGTCGATGGTAACGATCTGAAGATTCTTTTGGATGGTTATATGACCGACTATACCGAGGGGCAATGGGTATTCGATGATGTCAGCAGCTTGTGTATTGACGCAGCTGATCCTAATTCGGACTGGACACAGGAATTGTGGCCTCATGGCCAGCGAATTAATATGGGTGCTTACGGCGGGACGAGTGAGGCGAGTATGTCACTAAACAGTATTGGTAACATTGCGGATTTGAACCATGATGGTGTGGTGAATTTTGAGGATTTCGCGTGGTTCGCTAAGCCCTGGAAGATTGAACAGGTCCTGCTCGCCGAGGACTTTGACCGCAACGGTGTAATTGACTGGATGGATTTCAAGATACTTTGTGATAATTGGCTTACACAAATTATTATTGAATGATTCCCTAAGCGTCTGGAACATCGAGATTAAAAAATTTATTTTCATTGTTTAGCCCTAAACAATGAGGAGTTGAGAGCATGTTGAGAGTTGGAGTGGTTTTTTGTGCGGCGGTTGTTTTATTTGCAATCTGCGGGACCGGCTTGGGTGCGATTTCATCAGATAACCAGCAATACGCTCCGAATGAGATAATTGTGAAATTCCGGGGTGAGACGGCAAAGAAGCTTAAAGAACATTTGGAATCTGGGAGTATCGATGGCCGACAGAGTTTGCTTGAGAGTTTTAACAAGGCAAAGTCTAAGCAACGATTAAAAGACATCAAACCGTTATTTAAGAATTTCAAGAAGAACAGCCAGCGGCTCAAAAACCTGCAGGAGAAAGATAAGGCTCTTCTGAACAAGAAGGAGAAGCACCTTCTGCGCAGGCTTAAGCGAGCCCCGAAAGGAGCTAAAGTCCCGGACCTTAGCAGGATATACAAACTCGAAGTTGAGCTTGTGCCTGGTGAATCTCTGGAAGAAGTGGTTGCTGCTTACAACGCCGATCCGGATGTTGAATATGCTGAGTTGAACTATATTGTTTCGATAGATTTGACTCCCAACGATCCTCTTTATCCCATTCAATGGTCACTGCGCAATACCGGGCAGATGTACCCGGAAAGCGGCAGATATAATCATCCTCCTGGAACACCCGATTGTGATATTGACGCACCGGAGGCCTGGAACATTGAGACCGGTAGTTCGGAGGTTATTGTTGCCGTCGTTGATACGGGTGTAGATTATACCCATCGAGACTTGGACGATAATATGTGGATTAATGAAGATGAGCTAGATGGTACCGAGGGTGTTGATGACGATGGAAACGGATACATCGATGATATATATGGGTATGACTTTATCAACGATGACGGCGATCCTGCAGATGATCGTGGTCATGGTACTCACTGTGCCGGGACAATTGCAGCAGAAGGAGATAATGGACTGGACATAACAGGTGTGTGCTGGATTGCTCAAATTATGGCGCTTAAGTTTCTGGGATCCGACGGACGTGGGGATATAAGCGATGCTGTATCCTCTTTTTACTATGCTGTTGATAACGGTGTGGACGTGGTATCCAATAGTTGGGGTGGAGGCGGGTATTCGCAATCCGCACAAGATGCTATCGATTACGCCTGGAGCCAGGGAGTGGTGATGGTGGCCTCGGCTGGCAATAACGATACTGATATTCCACAGTATCCGGCTAACTATGAGCATATGATTTCGGTCGCTGCCACAGATTCAAATGACCAAAAGGCATCGTTTTCCAATTATGGTGACTGGGTTGATATAGCGGCACCAGGAGTCGATATTCTATCACTAAGGTCAGCTGGCAGCTCCAGAGGTACTGTCTATGATGATTACACTACCATCTACTCCGGAACGTCTATGGCCGGTCCACATGTGGCGGGTGCCTGTGCACTTATGTTGTCCCTCATTTCTGACATGCAGGTTGACGAACTCGAACAAATCCTGCTGGAATCAACTGATGCGATTTCACCTGGAATCTGCATTTCAGGCAGATTAAACATATACGAGGCACTGCTCCGGATGCCAATGTCGGAGGGTCGTATTTGGCTTGACAGTTACGTTTATTCCTGCTCGGAGCTAATAGGGATTACTGTTTCTGATTCAGACCTCAAGGGCAATGTTACACAGGAAATTACTGTGGAGAGTGATGGAGGAGATCAAGAAACAGTTTTCCTAACCGAAATATCACCACTTTCTGGTGTTTTTACGGGGACAATCTCAACCGACCCAGGCGGTACGAATGTGCAAGACGGCACCTTGCAGGTCGCACACGGCCAAACCATCACGGCTATATATTATGACATTAACTACGGCGGTAGCGGCCCGGTGACTGTAGAGGCGACGGCGACGGTCGACTGTGTAGCGCCCATTATTTTCAATGTGCAGATGGACACAACGGGCGCTGAGCCAACGGTTACGTTTAATACAAACGAGCCAACGACGGCACGTGTGCTGTGTGGTCTGGTTTGCGGCGGGCCCTATACTATCGAGGGCATTGATCCTATTTTGGCAACCACCCACACCATAAAACTGACAGGAGTATGGCCCTGGACAGATTACTTCTTTGTTATTGAGGCCCACGATGCGGTAGATAACGAAACCCTGAACGACAACGCGGGCGCCTGTTATACATTCACTACCAACGGGCCCGGCGATATATACGTTCCATCACAGTATCCCACGATCCAGGAAGCAATTGACCAGTCCTGGGACAACGGAACGGTCTGGGTCTCTGACGGGACATACACCGGTTCAGGGAACCGCGACATTGACTTTAGATTAAAGGCGATTACAGTCAGAAGTGAAAACGGGCCGAACAACTGTATTATCGATTGCCAAGGCAGTGTGACGGACCGGCACAGGGGCTTCATATTTTTGCGTGGCGAAGACGTCAATTCCCTCCTGGACGGTTTTACCATCGCTAACGGGTGGAAGGATTACGGAGGCGGAATCTATTGTGAGCGAAGCAGCCCAATGATTGTCAACTGCATTCTCTCAGAAAACGTTGCCGAAAAAGGCGGGTACGGGTGCGGGGGGGGGCTGTATTGTATAGACAGCAACGTGGCGCTGATCAATTGTACGTTCGAGAGGAACAGCGCCGAGGAAAAAGGAGGGGGGATGGAGTGCGTTGATTGGAGCAATCCCACGGTGATGAATTGCAGATTTTACGGGAACGTCGTAAGCGGTGATGTTTTATCAACCGGAGGCGGGATGCATTGTCGCTCACGCACCAAACCCGTGGTCACTAACTGCATATTCAGCGGAAATTCAGCAAGAAACTCCGGAGGCGGGCTATACTCCATCGTGAATGACATCGTCGTGACTAATTGTATCTTTACCGGTAATCACGCCGGGGGTAACGGTGGTGGTATGCTCACGAGTTGGAACAACGCAACAATAAGCAACAGCACATTTAGTGGCAACTCCGCGGGTTCCAGCGGTGGTGGAATCCAAAGCTACTCCAACAGTAACACTGTGATCAAAAACAGTATTCTATGGGGAAACACCGGATCTGATATAGGCGGAACAGTAACGATTACATACTCTGATGTAGGAGGAGGATATACGGGATTAGGGAATATCGATGTTGATCCGCGATTCCTCACTCCTGGTTACTGGGATGGTGATACGTGGGTCGATGGCGATTATCATTTACAGGCTGATTCGCTGTGCGTTGATGCTGGTGACCCATGCGGTGACTACTCCGGCCAAATCGATATGGACGGTGAACCGCGCGTTATGAATGGTCGGGTTGACATTGGGGCAGATGAGCTCAATATTCAGACACCAATTATCCAAGCTTCTATTACGGAGTTTGAGTTCTTCACTGCCGCAGGCGGCCCCAATCCTGAGTCCCAGAGTTTTTGCATCCGAAACGCCGGTTTGGGCACAATAGACTGGGTAATCACATATGACTGTTCCTGGCTGCAGGTTACTCCTGTGGCCGGTCAATCCGCGGGCGAATGTGATGATGTTATGTTGTCGGTGGATGTTGCCGGTATGCCGCCGGGAAGATATAGTTGTCTGCTGACTATTTCAGCGGCCGGGGCGATAAACAGCCCTGAAACAGTGACGGTCGGGTTGTTACTTGGGGGTGGAGTACTGAATGTCCCCAGTGTAGACTATCCCACTATTCAATCGGCAATTGATGGTTCGATAGATGGAGACACAGTGGCGGTTGCTGACGGGACATTCACAGGGACTGGTAATAGAGATATCACCTTTCGAGGTAAGGCCATAACCGTAAGGAGTGAGAACGGACCGGATAACTGTATCATTGATTGCCAAAACCAATACCACCAGGGTTTCATTTTCAATAGTTATGAAGGACGAGACTCCATTTTAGATGGATTCACCATAAAAAACGGCAAGAGCTCAGGATTCAGGAATTTTGGTGGAGGTATCCATATTAAATACAGCAGTCCTACGATTATCAACTGCAAGGTCATCGATTGCCGGACAGTTGAAATATTTGGTGGCGGGATATCTTGTGAAGATGGCAGTCCTTTAATAAGGCAGTGTCTGATAAGCGGTAACACATCTGAGCGGGAAGGTGGAGGGATTTTCTGCTGGCAGGGCGGGCATGCAGATATCGAACAATGTACGATTGTTGACAATATAGGAAAGCCAGGGTACAAGTCTGCCGGCGGCGGTATAAGGATTAGAAATGGCAGTACCGCAACCGTTAGAAACTGTATCCTATGGAATAACGAAGCTTCAAGCGGAGCGGAAATTTCCGGAAGTGTAACAGTAACATACTCCGATGTTGAGGGGGCTTTTAGTGGGACAGGTAATATAGATGCTGATCCATGTTTTATAGATGCAGCAAATGAAGATTTTCATTTGCGGTCAAGTTCTCCTTGCGTAGACAGAGGCGATCCGAGTGGTGACTATAGCGGTCAGTTAGATTTGGATGGTTACCCGCGGGTAATGGGTGATCGCATAGATATGGGGGTGTATGAACTGTCTACAGGTCCTATTCTCGAAATATCAGCGACGGAATTTGCATTCACTGCTTTAGAAATTGGGAATAATCCTCAGTCTCAGATTCTTTACATAACTAATGTTGGCGTTGGTACGTTACGTTGGGCTATTGCGGAGAACTGTTCGTGGCTGCAAGTTGCGCCCGTGACTGGGGAATCTTTCGGTGATACCAATCAAGTTACTCTTAGCGTAAATGTTGAGGGTCTTGGCACGAGTAAGCATGGCTGTGAATTGACCGTTTTCGATGAGAACGCATTAAATAGCCCTCAAATAATAGAAGTGAGCCTGACCGTTGGGGTGGAATTATACGTTCCAAGTGAATATGACACAATACAGGCAGCGATCAATAGTGCAGGGAATGGCCATGTAGTTGTTGTTTCTGACGGTACGTACAGTGGATACGGCAACCGTGATATTGACTTTCATGGAAAAGACATCATCGTCCGCAGCCAAAATGGCCCGGAAAATTGTATCATTGATTGCCAAGGGACTGAAATCGAATCTCATCGTGGTTTCTACTTCCACAGTGGGGAAGCCTCATCCTCTGTTGTTAATGGTTTTACTATTACCGGTGGATACGCGGGCTTCGGAGGAGCTATCGAGATCGTGAGGTCTTCTCCAACAGTGACAGATTGCATTTTTGTCGGAAATACAGCCTATTTAGGCGGAGCACTCGACACTTACTTAGGTTCACTTACACTTAGCAACTGCCTCTTTGTCCAAAATACTGCTGATTACGGTGGTGCGATAGAGCTTACCGGTTCTTCGCTATTAATCACAAGTTGTACATTCTATGGCAATTCTGCGAATTACGGTGGTGCGATTGAGATCTATGGAGATTCCGATCTAAATATATCCAATTGTATTCTCTGGGGTAATATCGCCCCAGACGGTCCCGAAATCTATGGTGATTGTGCGGTCTCTTACAGTGACATCGAAGGTGGCTGGGCCGGTGTGGGCAATATTGATGCCGATCCGTGTTTTGTAGGTGCGCCAGAGGATGATTGTCATCTGTTGGGTGATTCTCCGGCTATCGATGCAGGTGATCCGGATTCGGACTGGATCAACGAGTCCTGGCCAAATGGCGGTCGAGTTAACATGGGAGCTTATGGCAATACGTCCGAGG
>SDBT01008300.1_pt1 | contig 16973 bp, 14 predicted proteins | sample 2277101 | NCBI WGS metagenome assembly SDBT01 (sample SAMN10404973, study PRJNA504765) | marine sediment metagenome | isolation source: marine sediment core GS10_PC15, 103 cmbsf | place: Arctic Ocean: Southern Knipovich Ridge | collected 2010
AATTACGGTTTGGGTACATGTACTCATACCTATAGCTATCAAAGCAAAGGCTCCGTAGAACATGGCAAGAGAGGAGACACGGCTCAATATCAAAAAGCCCACACACATGAAGATGCTACCTCCGAAGATCAGTCTTCTCGGCCCCCAACGGTCAACAAGGAATCCCATAAGCGGAGCCAGAAGACCTATCTCAAGACCGCGTAGTGAAGCGGCAAGGGAAATCTGAACATAGCTCCAGCCGAACTCCTCTGCTACGGGCTCGAAAACAGCGGTGAATCCGAAGAAAACGATACCGGCGGTATAGACTGTGATGAGAAAGCAGGCGCCAACAATATACCAGCCATAAAATACTTTCGAACGCTTCTGATTCAAACCCATAACGGGGATGCTTACTCCATTTCGATGAGGTTCGCCTTATGCTGGTGGGTAAAAAAACTGTAGAAACGAAAACCGGATGAGGATTCTAAATCTTATCATCAATACCCGTGGCGTGTAAATTCATAAATGATAAGGCGCATGCAGTGTGGTTTAAATGTTTAAAATCTACGCATAAGAGCCAGTTTTGCGAGGAACTTCAAGTGACTAGTGAGTGCCATACACCTCACGGGAGCTGGGGGGATTCGAACCCCCGACCTTTTGACTGCCAGTCACGCTTGAGTTCATTTGTTACCTCCTGCTAAGCCTGTTTTCAACTTAACTACTAGTCAAGTCGCACAAGACTAATCAAAAGGTTGGATAAGGTCAATAAGATATGCAAGTAATAATTGAGGAAGATGTATAATTATACTAAGGGAATTATGATTCTCTTCTTTTGAATAGAGAAGTATTAAAGCTTAGGGAGAAACAGATGTTATCAGCAGACACTTTAAGCAATATCTTCTCCTTAAAACCGGGTAAGTCATATTTAACTAAAAGGGAGTCTAGCTACATAGAATGTATAAGATGGATACTTATTAGTTAAAACAAATTACGAGGAAGTAAGGCGGCTAGTAACACTAAAATCATTGCCAACGCGATGATAATTGATATTATTTTTATTGCCATTGTCTGCATTCGTTTGATGCTCTAATACTTCATTCTACCACAGAGATAGACCATTCAATTTTAAAGTCAGGACTTAACTAAAGGATTAGCAGTCCCTTGCTCTCTGGTATTGACACGGTGGTTATAGGTGCGTAACTACAAGCGGACAATGATAATAACCTCGCCATACCTATATGATTTTTCCGAGCAAAACAATCGTGAAATTGAAATACTGGTAACTAAGGAGGAAGATGAGCATGTCTTTATAGAAGCAGCCAGAGAAGTTAAACGTTGCTTTCTATCCATCAGAATTGCATTCCATCGAGTAGATTATGCATATAAGTAAAACCATGAGAAGGAGATGACGATGCGAAAGTTAATCATAACTGCTGCTCTTACGGGAGGAACCCACGACAAGGCAGCAAATCCAAGTTTGCCGGAGCAACCTAACGAAATAATAGAACAGGCACTGCAGTGCCGAGACGCTGGTGCCGCAATAGTGCACATACACGCGCGTGACAAACGGGGCAAGCCCACAGCGGACCTAAATATTTTTCGTGAGATTCTCGATGGCATCACAAGGTCAAGCGACTTGATAGTACAATTGAGTACAGGGTCACAGTTTAGCAGTGAAGAAAGGATGAGCCCGCTATCCCTTAGAGCTGAAATGTCAGTAATTGATACTTTCAAGATGGTATCAAGAGGTGATAATCAAAAGAAAGTACTTGTTTCTCCACGAACGGAAACAGAATTCCTTGCCAAGCGTATCCAAGATATGGAAGGAAAACCAGAGATTTTGGTCATTGATATTAGTGCGCTAGACGAGGTGGCAAACCTCATAACAAAGGGGCTAATAAGTAGACCATATTACCTCGGGATAGGCTTGAATTTACAAGCCCAGGGAGCTTTAAAAGGAACACCAAACGATTTGATGCATCTTATTGAGAGGTTGCCCAAAGATACGATTTTCTCTGTGTGGGCGTACGGCGAAGCACAACTATCACTGACGACAATGTCCATGCTGATCGGAGGACATGCTCGAGTTGGCTTAGAAGACAACATCTATTACGCACCAGGGCGATTAGCGAGGAGTAATGTTGAATTAGTTGCTAGAGCAGTGCGCATTGCCAAAGAACTAAATCTCGAAATTGCCACTCCAAATGAAGCGCGAGAGATTCTACAAATCCATAAATAAATTGTATGGATGGAGAATCCCAAATTGGTTTATGTCTGGTAAAACTACATAGAAAACCATATCACCACTGGCAACGGGTCCATTGAGTAGTAGTTTCATATTCTCAATGTCTTTCTACCACGTTGGATCATCTGGTCTATACTCCTCTAGATCTAATGCGAGATCAACAATACAAGTATCAACAAAAACATTCATAAGTGGGCTAATTATAACACAGTATATTTAGTTGTAAAGTAAGTAATCGTATTGATATGACAGATGATATTACGGCAGAAAATACATTACTCCTATCGGAACAGAATTCCTATAACCTATCCACCGGCGAAGCCACTATATGCCTCTTAAACACATCTTCAAATCTCATTGACCTGTTACAACTGATTTCATTACCTATGATTTGGTATAATGCTGCTACCCAGGAAAGGAAAAACAGGCGAATGAGTATGGATTGGGTACCATGGGTCATTAGAGCCATTCTAATTGGAGTAGGAATAACAACGGCAATAATGGTCTCGAAAAGGAAAAAGGAAGGAATATATCAGGGACAATACTGCATTGGGATTCTTGTAATAGGAATAACCGCTCAGGAGAGGAGGAACTAGGATGGCCGAGATGACACGTCGAGAGAGGATTTTGAAGGCCAGCAACCAGGAGCGCGTGGACAGGTTGCCTTTCTTTCATAAATGGCATCACCTGCAGACCGGCTGGGCCGAGCGTGAGTGCCGCAACCGCGGGATGGGCATCAGCTGGTCGAGGCCAAGTTATGTGGTGAAGATACATGAAGTAGATATCACGGAGCAGTGGCTGAAGAAGGACGGGCAGACGGTATATCGTCGCATCTTTTCCACGCCGGCGGGAACGGTCTATCAGGATGAGATGAGGGCACCTGGCACTGGCCAATGGCACGGGATGCGCGGCTGGAATGACATAACACCCTGGCAGACCGAACGCCTCATTAAAGGGCCTGAAGATTACAAGGTAGTGAAATACATCGTGGAGCATACCGAATATATTGCCGACTACTACCCCATTGAGCAGGCCAAGAACTGGCTGGGCGATGAGGGTATTGTGGTGGATATTCAACCCCACCAGCCAATGCAGACGCTGATGATAGACTGGGTAGGGAGTGAAGGAGGAAGGTTTTTCATTCACCACGCTAAGTATCCCGACCTTGTCGAGGAACTGTGCCAGGCTATTGCCAAGAGCCGCGAGACCATGTACGAAATAGGCGCCAAATCGCCGGCGGACATTATCCGGTGCGGCGATAACATCGATGGGGTGCTGGTCAATCCGAGGCTTTATGAGAAGTACTTTCTGCCTGAGTATGAGAAAATGGCCCGGATATGCCATCAACACGGTAAACTGCTGGCCAGCCATATGGACGGCAGGGTGGGTGTGCTCAAAGACCTGATTGCGAAGACCCCGCTGGACATTATCGAGGCGTTGACACCGCCGCCAATGGGCGACCTTTCTATCGGGGAAGCGCTTGCCTGCTGGCCGGACAAAGTCATCTGGGTGGGCTTCCCGGGGTCGGTATACTTAATGGGACCGGAGGCTACCAGGAAACACGCACTGAACCTGCTTCGAGATACGGTGCCCGGCGAAAGATTGTGCATTGCAATGTCCACAGAAAACATTGTCTCGAACGAGAACCTGTTAATGCTGACCTCGGTGCTGGAGAACGCAGAACTGCCCCTGACGTTGGAAAAAATCGACCAGATAGAAAAGCCGCTCGGTTGAATTTGAGTATAACTCGAGAGGCAGGGAGGCGATGAAGGGAACGAAGATACTTTGCTGGAACGTGAACGGCATCAGGGCGGCTCAGAGGCATGGTCTCATCGAGTGGCTGAATAAAGAGTCACCGGATATCCTCTGTCTTCAAGAAACGAAGGCCAGCCCTAACCAGCTTGCTGCTGACCTGCGCGAACCCGGAAGTTACCAGGTTTACTGGAACTACTCGGCACTCTCGTTGATGCTTCAACTCAGGTTGTTTATATTTCCCGACCGATGTGAAACCCTTCGGCAATAGCATCGCGTATCGTTCTCGGCTTAACGCAATCCCCGATGCAGTGAACCTCTGGAATCTTGCCTTTGACTTCTTCGTAAAGCTTATCGTCCGGAGTTGCTCCTGCCGCCAGAACAATGGTATCAGCTTCGATAATTTTCTTCTCCCCGTCTTTAGTCGTGATTACAAGTCCGCTTGGAGTTACTTCGTCATATTTAATCTCGGTGAGCAGAGTAATACCTTTTTCAGAAAGCCTCGCCAGCAGGAAAGGCCTGAGACAGGGCCCGACCGCTGTTGCCATCTCTGGGCCTCTTCGCATAACGGTAATCTCTTTCTCTTTTTCCGCAAGGAACTCGGCCGTCTCGCAGCCTACCATCTCCCCGCCAATTATGACGACCCGGCTTCCCACCGTTACCTTATCTTCCAGAACGTCTCCTGCCTGGACTACATGAGTTCTGTCCAAACCTCTAATCTCTGGAATCAAGGGCCTCACGCCGGAAGCCAGGATAACTATTTCGGGTTTAAATTCCTCAATCATGGCTGGTGTTGCTTCTTTGTTCAATATAATGGCAACATTGAGCTTCTTCAATTGTCGTTCAAAATACACGGGTAACACCGTGATTCGGTCTTTATACGGGGGGATCGCAGCCTGGAATAATTGTCCTCCCAGCCGGGATTCCTTCTCCCAAAGTGTGACCTCGTGTCCCCTTAGGGCAGATACCCGGGCAGCTTCCAGACCCGCCGGGCCACCCCCTACGACGAGGACTCTTTTGGGGCTCTTTGCCGGGACAATCTCGCATTCCTTTTCTTTACCCAGCGCGGGGTTTACATGGCATCTGATGCCTGCGATGTCGGTAAGACCCAGTATGTTGGAGAATACGTCATTGCGGCAGCCGAAGCATTCTATGCAGGGGGTAATATCCTCCGGTCTATCCTCGGCCACTTTATTGGGAAGCTCTGGGTCGGCAAAAAGGGCTCTCCCGATAGCGATAAGGTCTGCCTTGCCTTCCGCCAGGACCTTTTCGGCCGCCTCGGGTGTCATCTTGCCCACAGCTATCACCGGTACAGTAGCCGCTTTTTTAACGCCTTCCGCCAGATGTGCGAGTACGGCCGGGACAAATGTATGAGAGGGCAAATTGTTGGGGGCTCTGGGACCGGTGGCGGACACATGGAGAGCATCAATGCCTGCCTCTTGAGCTATTTGTGCCGCGTCCTGCGCCTCCTCCAGAGTAAATCCTTCCTCAACACCGTACTCCTGACCGTTTATACGACACCAAACGGGATAGTCGTCACCGACCGCACTTTTAATCGCCTTTATTACTTCGACGAGGAACCTGGCACGGTTCGGCAGGTCACCTCCGTAGATGTCCCGGCGCTTATTGGAAACCCGGGACAAAAATTGGCTGATGAGGTAGCCGTGGGCCCCATGGATTTCCACACCATCGAAACCGGCCTTCTTAGCCCTGAGTGACGCGTCCGCAAAAACGGCAGGGATTTCCCCAATCTCGTCCACAGTCAGTTCTTCGGGCAGCTTACCGACCAGTGGACTGGCCAGCGGGGACGGGGCTACTATCTGTATTCCGTTCTGTGCCGCCATTTTAGCGTCTCGGCCGGCATGGTTGATTTGAATGGCGGCTTTGGCGCCATGCTTGTGTATCACCTGAACCAGTTCGCTCAGGCCAGGAATAAACCTGTCATCACTGATGCTTAGCTGGTTGGCATGAGCCCATCCCTGCCGATGGATATAGGTAGCTTCCACTATGATCAGTGCCGCTCCGCCACGGGCCCGTGCCTCGTAGTAATCCTTATTACGCCTCGTTACGTAGCCATCCTCGGTAGCGTACTGAGTTTCCATGGGGGCCATAACGATGCGATTCTTCAGTGGCATTTTCCCTATTCGGAAGGGTTCCAAAAGCTTTCTTTTCATCATTGCACCCCCTTTTGTACAGCTTACTTTGGAGAAGTTCGTGATACGTGTATTTTAATACGGTCAATGTAGCATTGCGAATTGTGAAAACACCCGTGTCTCTTCTTCATTTCATTGACCTGCCCCAAACAGGGATACCAGTTGTTAAGTTAGAGTTATTGGCATAATTACTGGCATTACGCTTCAGGGGCAGGACAAAGCGTAATCATGACTTTTTGTAATGGTGTAGACCGGGTATCATACGCTTTCACTCTTTTGAGTTGAGTATTTTATTCAGCTTAGCCGCTTCACCCTCAATCATACGATAACAATGCTCTTCGGCCGGGAATGTCCCTGCTTTTACTTCTGTCAGATAATCTTCAAGAGCTTTCACTTCCTGTTCAGCAAAATTGCTGTATCTCTTGGCAAACTTGGGTTTTATTGTTTCACAAATACCCAACATGTCGATTCGGAGAAGCATCTGCCCATCGCAGTCTGGCCCCGCACCAATGCCAAGAACAGGTATATCCAATTCCTCCGTGATTATTTTCCCCACCTCCGGAGTGACTGCCTCCAATACTAAAATGGATATACCTGCTTCCCGTAATGCTTTTGCATCTTCAATTAATTCATATGCGCTCTCTGCCGTGCGCCCCTGTGCCTTATAACCACCAACCTGCCCACTGCTTTGTGGAGTCAGGCCAATATGGCCGGTGGCAACCATTCCCGCATCAGCAATTGATTTGATGACATTAATGATGCGATGTCCGCCCTCCGGTTTGACGGCATCAACACCGGCTTCTTTATAAAACCTGATCGCATTTCTAACTGCCTCTTCGGGTGATGTCTCATAAGAGCCGAAAGGCATGTCTGCTATGATAAATGTGTTGGGGGCACCCCGACGTACGGCACCCGCATGAGCTACGCTTTGGTCCATGGTAACAGATATGGTAGCTGTTGGATATCCATAGACCCAGCTTCCTAAGGAATCACCAACCAGAATAGCGTCCATGCCTACTTTTTCGGCAAACTGAGCGGCAACAAAATCGTATGCACTTAGCGTAGCAATCTTCTCACTTTCTCTTTTCATCTTATTAAAATCTAGAATACTTTTTTTACCCGGCATTGAACCCTCCTCCTTATATTACTGGCCTGATTTATTCCGGTTCTTCTCTATGTGAAGCTGGGATTAAAATATAGCTCGCCAAGGATCACTTAGTCAATGATAAATTTATCCCACCATTATGCTCGGCAACCATGACCTGCACCTTTAGTATCGGACAATTAAAAAGGGAGTAGATCATCGATTCTTTTGTTGCCTCGTTGCACCAAAGTCTGAATTGTTCAATGATTATGGAGATAGCGTCGGGAAGGCTTTGACAGAATGGAGAAGGGCGTCTAGCTACCACGTCCTCTCCCAGTTACTGAACTATTCTTTCAATATTAGTATATTAATCGTTTACTTTTATTTATTTGTCATTATCTGGAAAAGTAAGGATGCCCGATAATTCGGAAACGTCCTTAAGATTATCTAACGCTAATGTTATCTCCGCGGCTCTCTCGGCTGTCTTGTGCGAAAAGATACCGGCGAAGTTCATGCAGTCCATATATTTTTGCATTGTCTCCTTCGAACTTAGTCTCTTAGATGGATCACCTTTGGCGTCAATGCATATTTTCTTATACTCCCTGCCATCTTTCAGTTTAATGGTCAGCGGACTGGTAAAAGTGAAGTAACCATCTGGCCATTCCGGATGTACAGTTACCTTTACTTTATTTCGGGCTTCCCTGTACTTGGGATCTCTTGCCTTCTCATCGGTGTAGCTATTGAGAAATACCTGCTTATCAAAAAAACAGGCCGCGGTGCTGTGTTCCAAACTGAATCTGGCGGTCTCTCCAGTTTCTGGCTGGGAATACTTCAAATACAAGGACACGGTATGGTTTATTTCATGCTCAATGTTTTCTACATCGTCCCAGGCGATTTTATGCTCTGCGATCAAGTCGAGAACGCCGTCTATATTACGATGTTGCAGGTAACAGCAGGGATATTTCTTGATGCCGATTTGCATGACCCGATAACCATCTTCGCCTAATGGCAGGTCAAAATCGGGTAACTCAGTCCAGAGATCCATAAAACCGGCACGACCCTCTAGGATAGTAGAATTCCCCGTAAAACCGAGTCTTGCCAGCATAGCCGAACAGATGCCGTTTCTCCCAGAAAAGCCGGATTCGATTAAATGAGCCCCGGCTCCGGTTTGCCGGGCGATACCATTAGCTTGAGACGCGGCGATGCTTAAGGCATGGGTGGTTTTCTCCACGTCAAGTTTCAAAAGTTTAGCTGCCATGGCTGCAGAGCCTATGGTCAGGCATCCCGCGGCGTTGAGATAGCCTTTGGCGATGGCCTTTTGGGAAGCCACCCCTATCCTGGAAGCCACCTCATATCCTACGATCAAAGCCTCAAGAACATCTTTGCCCGACAACTTTAGTTTTTCACCAAGGGCAAAAACTGTAGGCCAGGAACCGCATGAGTAAAGACCATCCGGGAAACTATCGTCCTCCAGTTCGGTGATGTGGGAGAGTGCCCCGTTGGCTAGTGCAGCATACTCGGCCAGAGTGCGAAAACCGCCCCCCATCACCCCGGCTTCAGGGGAACAATCATAATCCTTAAGATATTGTAATACTATCTTGCCAAAGGGCATCGCTGTACCGGCCACAGTCATACCAAGGTGGCTTAAGGCCAGTATTTTAGCGTAGTCTACTAATTCTGAGTCGAAGTCTTCATACCCGGTGCGATGAATCCATTCGGCAATTTCCCTTGTCGTCTTAATACCCATACCAGTCTCCTAATGTTGTTTCTAAGTGATTGGAAATTGAATTATCCCAACTTGGAATCAGATTACCTCCTGTTTTCTCAAGTCGGCAATCTCTGCCTCGGAATATCCCACTTCTCTTAGAACCTCATCAGTATGTTGTCCGAGCTCCGGAGCTACTCCAATCTTCGGCTGTCTTTTACTAAGCTGAACTGGGTTGTTGAGGACTCTAATGGAACCCTCCGTGGGATGGTTTACCTCGACAAGATACTTATTCTCTATTACCTGGGGGTCAGCGGCAATTTCAGCATGGGTAAAAACTGGCGCACAAACAATGTCAGCTTCTACCAGCTGCTTCAGCCACTCATCTCGAGGTTTGGTGGCAAAGGCTGCCTCAAGAGCATCAAGCGCTCCCTCGTGACTTTGGGCTATCTTTTCCTTTGTGTCAAACCTGTTGAGGTCCTTGTCAAGTCCAGCTATTTCAAAGACCTTCTCTCTCTTTTCACTATCGGTAGTATTAACGATAAAAGATTTACCATCCTCAGCCTTGAAGCCGACGCAGAAGATTCCGGAAGTGATGCGACCCCTCATCTTTGGTATTTGTCCAGCTAGCAAGGAAGACTGGAATGTATGACCCTGCAAAGCTAATGCACTGCTTATCAGAGACATATCAACCTCCTGACCGTATCCGGTGCGTTCACGGTCAAACAAGGCTAACAATGCCCCGAAGCTAAGTAAAAAACCACCCGTCTGGTCGCAAACTCCGGCTCCTATCATTTGAGGAGGTGAGTCAGGCGGGCCGGTAACGATGCTCATTATCCCGCCCATGGCTTGCCCCACTGTGTCGTATCCCGGTCGCTCTCTCAAGGGACCTCTACGGCCAAAACCTGAACCATTGAGGCAGATAATTCTGGGATTTATCCGAGATAAGGCTTCATACCCAAAACCTAAACGTTCGATAACACCTGGGCGGAAGTTCTGGGCAAATATGTCTGCTGTTTTTACTAAACTATATATAATCTCTTTGCCCCCCTCTTTTTTTACATCAACAACAATGCTTCTCTTGTTGCGGTTATTGGCCTCAAAGTAACCGGAAGCAAGCCCTTTCGGACCCCGTGGGCCGAGGGTTCTTCCTGCTTCACCCACACCATGAGGCTCCACCTTAATTACATCGGCCCCCCAGTCAGCCAGCATCAAGGTGCAGACAGTTCCTTGTTGATACTGGGTAAAATCCACAACCCTTATTCCTTCTAGAGGGTAATCCATCTCTCAAGCCCCTTGTCTATTCGATTTAATTATCTCGCTCGACCAGCGAGCCATATATCTTTCTGTCGATATTTCCAACTATTAGTCTGCCTGGCAAACAGTCGTTAACGAGTTTTACTATTTGGGTGCCACAACAATTACTGATGTCGCTGCTGACGTTCTCTTATTCTTTTCCGTAGCTCCTCAGGAAAAACCGTATCGTCAGGGATGACATTGATCACCGAAGTCTTCCCCGAATTAAAGGCCCTCTCCAACGCCGGGCGTATCTGCTCTGGGTCGGTAAGCAATTCGGTGTGAGAACCCATTTCCTCAAATATCTTATCATACCTGATATCTTGCAACATGCCCCAAGGAGGCATGTTTGGTAGCTCCTCCTTCTCAAGCGTGGGGCTTATCCATCCACTGTTGTTGAAGAGGAGATAAACCACCGGTATGTTGTATCTGGCCGCTGTCTCGATATCAAATCCGGAAATCCCAACACCACCATCACCTAAAAGTGCCAGAACTTGCTTCCCAGGTCTACCCAGTTGAGCGCCAATACCCATACCTACCGAGTGGCCAACGCCGCCATCCGTAGCTGCATCCAAGACTTGTCCAGCAAACTTGGCCTTTATCTTGTCTGTTGTGAATCCCGCCATTGAGAACGAATCCAGGATGATGGTGGCACTATCATCCAGAAAATTAACTACTTCATGAGCGAGAAAATGGGGATTGATTGGCCTGGCATTACGCACTACCTCTATTTGCTCTGCCGGTTTTTGCTGTTTTTCTTTCAAGTAATCCTCTTCGGCTTTTCTTACTTCAGCAATCCACTCGGTTCTATCAGGCGTTTTCTTCATTAAATCTTTGGCACAATCGATCATTTGCTTTAGAACTAGCTTGGGATTGGCCAATAGCCTAATTTCGGTGGGAAGTTTCGCATCCAGTTCTTCTAATGATTCGGATACCAAGATGTACTTAGCATCGTGACTATAAGTGGGTGGTTGACCGAAATGCTCTAAGAAACTCATTCTGAGACCGAACACGGTAATCACGTCAGCGCGGTTTAGAACCGGTCTTCTATATCCCCCGGTGAAAGCAAGGGGATGGTTCTCAGGTACAGCCCCTCGTCCCATCCTCCTGGTAATAACTGGAATACCCAACAATTCTACAAACTCCTTCAGTTCTTCCGATGCCCCCGACCAATAGATACCATCACCGCCTATGATCACAGGTCTTTTTGCCTTGAGCAGCATACGCACTGCCTTTTCTACTAGGACGGGGTCGCCCTCAGCTCGGCCCACCCGGGCACGGTTTTCCCTGGGTATATAACCCTCTTGCTTCTCCTCGTCTCCTTTCCCCCAGACGATATTTTGCGGGATTTCAATCATTACAGGCCCCGGCGGGTAAGCTACGGCATCGCTAAAAGCCTTTTGTACATAATATGAAATGGTACGTATATCAGTTATACGTTTGGCCCATTTGGTGAAGGACCTACATACATCCTCCGCATAGCCTTCCTGAAAGGGTGCCCACCCATCATGGGTTGACTCATGTTGCCCAGCAAAAGCGACGACTGGACTACGGGTTAAAAAGGCATGAGCCAAACCAGAAACCTGATTGTACATCCCGGGTCCGGCAGTTCCAATGCACACCCCGGGGCGGCCAGTAACCCTGCCCCATCCATCTGAAATATAAGGTCCTGTCTGTTCATGTCGCAGATGGAGGAACTTTATTCCTTGTTCATGAATTGCCATCATTATCGGCCATATATGACCTCCATGGACACCAGAGACAAACTCCACACCCTCCTCTTTTAAAATTTTAACAATAAGTTGACCTCCTGTCAGCTCTGACATTCTTCGTCTCCTTTTGATTTATTCCCTTTCTCCCGAATACCATAATAGACTAACGAAGTTGGTATCAACGTAACTTGAAATTCCAGAACCAAGCTTACCTCCTCCCAGATTGCTGAGTGATTCGCTATCAGCTATAACCCTAGTGCATATCTTTGATATAGTATTCTTCGGGTAACTTCTCGCTTCCCCATCTTTCCTTTTTTACATCACTAGATAAGAAGGTCTCTTCGATTCTGCTTACTTCGGGTAGTCTTATAAGTTCTTGCAGTTCATCCCATGCAAATTGTCTCCCCTGTTTCACGAAATCTGGATATACCCCTGTCTTCTTAATTTCTAATGCGGCATCATACACTGCCTTTGGAGCTATCGTAAAAGCTAACTCTGGGAGTATCAACACGGCATATCCCATCTCTTCCACGTCTTTTATTGTCAAGCCGTATCTTGGGCCCAACCAGTTACCTATGAGGTATAAAGGAGCTCCCTTAACGCGTTTTGCGTCTTCCCTTACGTCATCCCCATCGCGGGGTGCTTCAGGATACAAGAGGTCTGCGCCAGCTTCGGCATAGGCACTTAGTCTATCATACATGCTTTCTGGTCCTTCCAGAGCTCTTGCATCGCATCGTGCAATTATGAGGAAGTTTGGATCTTCCCTTGCCTCAACAGCAGCTTTTATCTTCCCTACCATTTCCTCTTTAGAAATTAGAGCTTTTCCTTTCATAAAACCACATTTCTTCGGCATTGCTTGGTCTTCAAATTGAACAGCCGCGACCCCGGCTTGCTCGAACTCTCTGACTGAACGCGTGACGTTAACCGCATTGCCATATCCAGTATCCATATCAGAAATGAGAGGAACATTAATGGCATTACAGATATTCTTAGCAGCCCAGACCATTTCGGTCATGGTGGTCAGTCCAACGTCGGTCCAAGCCAACATACCTGCTCCAACACCGTGCCCAGTCATGTAAACAGCCCCCCATCCCGCCTTCTCTATAGCTCTCGCTGTTAAAGCGTCGTAGGATCCTGGTGCTACCACTAGCTCACGCTTCTCTATTTTCTCCCTTAGCCCAGCTCTCAGGGTTTCGAATCTTTTCATTTTATGTACCCTCCTTATCTTATTTTTCTAACTCCAATCAGGAAAATGCAAGCCTCATTTCTTTGTTATATCTAGCCGAATGCCAATCGAGGTAACCACAGTATTATATCGGGGAAAACCGCGCAAAGAACTATTACGGCAAACACAATGGCAATAAATGGATATACCCCTCGTATTAAATGTCCGTATTCGATACCCAACTTAGGGTCTGCCGTTCCGCGAAGCACAAATAATGCTGTCGCGAAAGGGGGGCTCAAAAAACCAGACTGAATCATAATTACAACCATCATGAGAGACCATAGAAGATCGAAACCCAGCACGGCAATGCTGGGCAACAGAATAGGGACTATGATAAAAACTATTCCCATCCAGTCCATGAACATTCCCAAAACGAAGACTATAAACATAATAACGGCAAAGCTACCCCATCGACCACCGGGAGCGGCCACAATAAAATTGGCTACAACTTCACCTCCCCCAAGAACGAGAAACACAGAAGTAAAGGCGACTGACAGCGTAGCGATGAGAAGGCCCAAGCCAGTGACTCTCATTGTGTCATTGAGTGCCTTTTTAAGAGCATCAAAGGTAAACCTGCGGTAGCCTATTACCATAATTGTGGTCGCAAATCCGCCAAACGCAGCGGCCTCAGTAGGCGAAGCCAATCCAAACAAGATGCTGCCAAGGACCGCAAAAATAACAAGTACTGGTGGCACTAGTGCGCGTGCCAATAGCAGCAATCTGGCTCTTACTGATATGTCCGCTCTTTCTTCTGCTGATACAGAAGGACCCAGACTTTTCTGAATTGCGCAGCGCGTACCAACATAAAGCATGTACAGTGCAGCAAGAAGAAAACCCGGGACAAATGCTGCAGCAAAGAGCCTGCCTACCGAGACGTTGGCAAGAGGCCCTATAATCACCAGCATAATACTGGGTGGGATAAGAATACCCAACGTGCCGCTGGCACAAACCGTGCCTGATGCCAGGCTCTTATCATATCCCCGCCGTACCATGGCCGGAAGAGCAACTAGAGATAACATACTTACCGAGGCGGAAATAACGCCAACGGAAGTAGCTACTACAGCACCTACGGCTACAGTACATATAGCTAGTCCACCTCTCAACCTACCCAAAAAGAGGTATAATGCGTGGTACATCCTATCAGCCAGCCCTGAGCTCTCGAGAAGAGATCCCATGTAGACGAACATCGGTATAGCCATGAAGGTATAGCTGTGTGACTTGCTGAACATCTGTGCATATGTTAGGTGAACGGAGGTCAGCCCACGCGTCAACAAACCCATAATGAGACCTACAGACCCTACTGCCAAAGCCAAAGGAAAGCCAGTCAAGATTCCAACTACTAGTCCTACCAGCATTATTATGGCAGCAACTTCAGCACTCAGTTCGATCATAGCGCTTCTCCCCTGATGGCAAAGTGAAGGTCGCGAAGGAAGTGAGCCGCTCCCTGGAGGAAGAAGAGTGTAAAACCTAAGGTTATAACCGACCTACTTGGCCCCATAGGCGGCCGCCAGACGCTTTGCATCCATTTTTCTTGCATCACCCAAGATTCCACCATCCATTCGCTCGAAATCCATATCATAAAACCTAGTAGTGGGAAAAGAAACAACAGACTGCATACTACATTCACTATGGCTTGTCCTCTGGGCGGAAGGCGCCTCAATAAGATGTCCATATTCACATGTCCGTGATGCAGATGTACCCAACCCCAGGATAGCGCAACAAATACACCTCCCAGTATCATCACGGTCTGATGCGCCCAGACGGTGGGCGCATTAAAAAAATACCTCGCAATCACTTCATAGGAGGTTGATAGAAGCATAACCAATGCCACCCAGCGCACTGCCATCCCAGTTTTTTCGTTTAATTTGTCAATGACTCGAACAAATTGTCTCATACTGAATTCCTAGAAACCATTTATCGCATACCTGTGATTCCCACAATTACCTAAATCATTTAAGTAGTTCTTACGCCGCCCATCAATTAACGAACGGCGTAAGAACTAAAATGTGGCAGGCTTTATCAATAGCCCCCACAGAGTAAGGTTATCTTATGCCATAATCCTGGCTTATTTTTTGCCAGGCAAACATGGAAGCTAGTATTTCGTCGTACTCTGGGTCTTCAGCTCTCCTCTCTGCATAAAACTCTTTAGCCTCAGCCATGTAGGCTTCTTCTACTTCGGTAGGAAGTGGCTCGACACTGACACCGTAGTCTCTATACTTTTGGAGATACTCTCCTTCCCGTGCCAGGCTCTCCGAGAGAAAGATTTGCCATTCATCGCTGAACGTACTATACAATATTTGCTGTAGATCAGGGCCGATTTCGTCCCACTTTGCCTTGTTTACCAGTGTTGTAGATTCTGTCATGGGTGCTCGAGATGGCGATACGTAGTGATAGTCAGCGATTTCATGATGACCCCTACCCCAGTCTACATAGAATGTGTTGGACTCAAAAGCGTCAATGACTCCTCGCTGCATAGCCTCATAGATCTCTGCGCTGGGTAGGAAGACCGTGGGCACGCCCATTCGGTCGAGGATCTCAAGGCCATCACCAGTGCCACGGAACTTCAATTTAGTTAAATCAGACACAGTCTCGATCGGTTCCGATGAATGAGCAAATACTTCCCCAAGCTGTGGCAGCGTACTCACCCACTGTCCCCCGGGTAGATATTTTGCTAGCACGCCTTCCAAAAGCTCTCTACCTTCCCAGGGTAGCCAAAGCCAATACTGTACGGGGGTTAGTCCACCGGATACTTGGGTAAACGGATTAAACGACTGCGACAACCCGGCTGAGAAAGAGATGGAGGCTTCTCCCATATCTATTGCGCCTTTAGCAGTATTCTGGAGCTCTTCACCGTCGGGTACTATAGCTCCAGCCGGATTTAACTTGATTACCAAACGCCCCCCAGCTGCCACATTGAACCTGTTGACCGAACGCTCCATAAATGCATAACTGGGTTCTCCACTTTTAAAGTGAGTCTGCATAATCCACGTTATTGTTTTCTCTGGTTGAGCAGGTGCCGGGGCTGGTGCAGGGGCTGGTGCAGGAGCTGGTGCAGGTGCCGGAGCTGGTGCAGGAGCTGGTGCAGGGGCTGGTGCAGGTGCCGGGGCCGGAGTTGGAGCCGGTGCTGGAGCTGGGGCCGGGGCAGCACAGCCAGCAGCTACTAAGCTACTAACCAGAGCCACTACCATAACTAATAGTAATATTCTTCTGTGCATCATTTATTACTCCTCTACTATTAAAAATTTGAAATCTCGCTGTTTTAAACTTTTTTATTGAAAACTGTCACCCCCTTTTTAATATTGTATGGGCTAGTATTCGAATAAAATCTTCCGCTTTTACGTGATATCCAACGTCATCGTGTCAGATTTCCTATTTATCTGCCCATACAGAACAACCATTTTTTCATTCTGTCGTAATAACTGGTGGTCATTGTGCTATACCCGGGACAATACCTCTGCTATCTCTTCATCAGTCAGGGTCACGTACTTGCCTTCTGCCATCGCAGCTTCAAAATCGCTGTGAAGATTGAAGTCAAAGCTAATATCTCCGTCAGCGGGCATTCTTTGCCCAATGCATGGCTTAGTGGCAGGTCTGATGACTACATCCGGGTTATAGCCCCAAGTTATGTCATGTTGCCACTCTGGATGTGCACAGAGGAAAATCAGCTTACCCCGCAAGCCTGATGGTACACGAAACACATTGGGTATAACCCAGTCAATTTTCAGGCCTACTTCCTCAAGAGCTTCCACAGCGTACATTTTCAGAATCCACGGATCAAAGTTTATATCTACATTACAATGGATATGGTCAGCGGGAGAGTCA
>SDBT01008301.1_pt1 | contig 16973 bp, 25 predicted proteins | sample 2277101 | NCBI WGS metagenome assembly SDBT01 (sample SAMN10404973, study PRJNA504765) | marine sediment metagenome | isolation source: marine sediment core GS10_PC15, 103 cmbsf | place: Arctic Ocean: Southern Knipovich Ridge | collected 2010
CATTTTTATTTGAGGTGAGGCGAATACATCCCTCTCCATCAAAGAATCCAGCTATATATTGTTTACTTAGGTGGGACATAATTATCGAAGTGTTCTCCCTTCAACATCTTTCTATATTGAATCCAACCTTTAAAATTACCACTCCATATGCTTGGGTCTATATTGGGAGTCCCGATATGTTCGAAGGGGCTGAGGTGTTTACTGTCAAACAAACGTTGATAGAGGGTGACATCTAGATCAATGTCAGGCTCTTTCTTGTCATGTGTGAGGTACGATACACGCGCGCAGCGAGCAGTGGACGCACGGATGAGGTTGCCCTCATTTTTCAGGATACCTTGCTTATTAAGGTTGCCGGGCGCAAAGCGCTCACGATCCTGAATGTATGGTAGGTGCCATTGACCCACGTTGAGACGACGTGGAGTGTTGCTGAAATACAAATCACGCATCAAATCTGCCAACACCTTGATTTCAGGCTGGGCGTCAGGATGGCAACGTAGGGCGAAGAAGTTGTCGAACTCGGTAGCTGTACAAACCACAGAGATATGAGCCCACGGCTCAAGCATACGATTCACAACCTGCTTGTGTAGCCCCATACCCTCTAGGGCTTGTGCAATAGCAAGCACTCCGTCTCTAGCATCTAGCCATAACTCTTGACAGGCGCGAGCTTGGAAATCGTCCATCTCTTCACGAGCCTGCATGCCCTTTTGGTTCAAGCCCCAATGAACTGGCATCGCCGGATCTCGTTCGATGTCCGCGAAGATTTTCTTGGCGGGAATAGCGCGGCTTGATGACGCATTCCTGCTGAATAGCCTATGCGTCATGAATTCTGCATGAATAAAACGAGGATACCGCAACTGAAATGTGGTCAGCCTAGCTCTGGTCGGGCTGATAGAGTCCTCGATAATCTTAGCTTCGATAGTCATTAGAATTCTAGTTGCTCTCCCGTTATCTTTTTAACGTCTGCCAGCGTGATAGCGCCTCTTTTTGCTCTTTTCAACAGCTCCTGATCTTCTCCAATAATGGCGGTCCCGATTGGGACTTTACCTCTGTTTATACTGTTGTACTCACTGTTGAGATTTGCAAGCCTTTTCTGCAACATTTCAATTTCTCGATCTTTCTTGTCAATCATTTCAGGCATATCACCTAGCCGTTTGGCGAGATTTTCAACCTTGATTCGACTTACCTGAAGTTGACGTTGTGTTTCTACCAATAGATTTTGTGCTTCGCTTAGCTCCTGCCGCGTCTCTTTGTGCATTTGCTTTTGTACACTTAAGGCAAATTCTAGTTTGTCATTCAAGTCCGTCATCATCATCTTCCTTATAGAAGTCTTCAATGATACGGTCAACTATCTCTTTACGCTCTTGAGCTTCTTTACTATTGAAGTAGACGTTGGGTTTGATAATCTCGTTAACAATATGCTCACAAGTGTATTCACCACCCGCTGCTGCACGGACATCTCCATAGTCTCCGTCATGTCGATCGGCTGCCTCCGAGAGATCACGCCACAACTTACACACTTGTTGTCGCATACGACGATTTTCTCTAATCCAAAGCTGGACAATACTGTTATACATTACCTCATACATGGCATCGCTGGTGCTACAGTGATAGCGAGACATGACATCTAGAATAGCATGACGTAATTTGGCTTCTAATTCTGGAGGTAGAGGGTACATCACTTCTATTATGTGGCAACTAACGTTTTTCGTGCGCTATTTTCTCCAATCCGTATTATTCATTACACTGTCCACAAACCCAGGACCACGTTTACGTTCGCGATCATATTTGTCTTCCTTGCGCTCGAAATCATCTGGATCTAATTCACCATAAGCAATTTCAAGTAATACCGTGGGTCCTACTTGATCAGCGGGAGCCCCAAATCTATGCCACTCGCCAGCCATAATCCTATAGCTAGATGCTCTTTGACTTCTGTCTTTAGTAAAAATACGGTTTCCTTGCGTGATATATACAGTTCCATCTAGCAACGTTACCATTTCATGTCGTTTAGAATGACGCTGTAGAGAGGTCTCTTCACCTGGATTGATGTAAAGTAGTTTGATCGAATAGTCTTTCTGGTGGACCACCAATTTATAGTATCCCCAAGGCCGAACAACCTTGTGCCCCACGCGGACCTTTGTATCCTCAGTCGTCATCTGTGCTCTCCATTAGATCCTTGACGTTATCTATGCAAAACCCTTGGGTTTCCCTCTCAATAAACTCATAGATGATTCCGGTGCGTGGATCGGGCTTAGTAAACACCTGGGCTAATCCCTCACAGGTAAGCGGCTTCTCAGATAAAAACTCCACGCCATCGTCCCGCATCTGATCCATGGTATCCTGCACATTTGCCACCCGATAGGCCATGTGGTGGACGGCACCCACGCCACCGTGGATGTCCACCCAGCGGTCCACAATGCTCCCTGGCGTCCCCTCAGAAATGAACACCTCAGGGGACCCTCATCTGGGATCAGGACGCTACAGTGGGCCTCTGAGCCGTCTGGGAAGGGCACTATGAAGACAACCTCCTCTCTGTAACCTAGGCGTTCGTGCCATTGGACGGCAACTAGGCGATCCTTGACGCGATAGGCGACATGATCGAGAATCATAGCTCGATTAGTTCCAATCCAGCCTCGCGGGCTAATTCCTCAGCAAAGTCCAATTTGGCTCCCCAACGATCCCTCAATTCTTGAGAAGCAGCAGGATAAACCACCCGTTTGATCCCATTTATGATGATAAGTTTCATACATTCAGCACAAGGGGCGAAGGGGAAGGTGTAGATCGTACAACCCTCAACCGAGCCATTGGCATTAGCAAAGGCGTTGGGCTCCGAATGCACCACATACTTGTATTTGGTCTCTCGGTCATTTAACCTTTCGGAAGAATCCTCAATGCCTTGAGGAAAGCCATTAATTCCTAATGCGACCACCTTTCGATCATCATTAGCAATCACGCAGCCAACCTGCGTTGAAGGATCCTTACTCCATGTTGATACATGTTCAGCTAGATCCATAAATCTCTTATCCCATTTCTTTTTACGAACCGTGTTCATCTTCTAGTTCCTTTATTCTTTCTACCGCCTGAGTTCTCTCGTTGTGATATAGGTTAGCCCAACGAATAGCAATCTTACGCATAGTCTTAGCCAGGGTCTTAAGACGCGCCGCGTCCTTGCCTTGCATTCTTTCTGCAATCTCTAAGATCTTGTCCCTTGTTGCATCTAGACGCTGCCCGAGCACCTTGTTTGTATTGCCTCAACGTCTACTAAAGTCCATTAGATCTCACACACATCGTTATTGCAATACTTTTCGCCTTGTGGAGTATTTCCTCGCACCGAAGTAAGTCGTAACTTCTTCAGTGTGCCTTGATATTCATCGTACTCATCCTTTGTACAAGTCGTGTATGGCATTTGAGCGTATCTCTTGACGTTTAACGGTAAGAAGCTTAGAGATTTGACATAGGGTGCCATGTATTCGATAGCGCTCTTGAGGTCGTTAAACTCATGCTCCTTGAATGTGACAGTGATACTCACTGAGTTGTCTGACCACTTGTCTTGTAGCTCTCGCGCAAGACAAAGCTGTTCCCATATAGAGATATCTGCTTTGCTCTTAGTGAAGTTTGTTTCCTTGACCGGGAAGTAAACAACCAGTGTGCCCCCAAGCTCTGTAAATGCTCTGAATTGAGCAGCATGTTTGTTATAGAGCCCAAGTGTAAGCTCATCTCCACCAGTCCACCCCGCCTTCTTCAACTTATCTTGATCTGTAACGTCGAATTCAATACGATAACCCGCCCTTAACAGACCCATAAGTAGTGGGCTGGTAGCAGAAAAGCGAATGGCTCGTAGATAGTATTCAGAGTGTGTGCAATGAACACCGGGAGTAGCTCCAGCTAACAAGGATACCGTACCGCTAGGCTTCAAAGTTGTCTTTTTGAGACTAGTAGGAATTCCAAGCCATCTAGAATAGATACGATCCCAATGAGAAACTACGTCATAGCCCTTGTCACAAAAATCGTTAAAGAACTTGGCAGAGCCAAACTTCTTAAGCGCTTGTTGCACACCCGACATACTCAAACCGATGCGACGATTCTGCAACATGACCTGATTTGTCTCAGCGTTATGCGTGGGTAGTAAGGTCACTGACTTGGCATACAAGTAGGCGTACTTGAGGGTTTCTTGATACTCCTCATATGACTCGTGGTTAGCTGGATAAGTTTCAACTAGGTTACACAACTCCAAGTCATACAGGAATTGCTCAACACAAGGGTTGGCACCATCACAAGCGTCATACTTACTACTGTTTTCATGATTCCAACCGTCCTTTAACCTACCATAGTGGCGTGCGTTTTCAAGAAAGACAAGCCCAGGCTCGCCATTCTTCATAATGTTCTTGACGATACGATCGAAGTCTGATTCAGGCGTTGCGAAGATCGAATTGTTACTTGCCCAACGACGATTATTCAACTCAAATTCGAAGTGATCTGGATCCTTCATTGCAATAAATTCTAAGTCGTTTTCGTCACCGATAGCCACTTCAGCGCTACGTCTGATGTTACCACTCACTACTAGCTTGCCGATGAAATTCATCATGTCGACAATTATGATTGATGTGATCTCTTTTCCTGCATGAGCATCTAGAAGAGAGCGGATAGCCTCTATGCCATCAAGCAGTGGTTCAGGACCAGAAGCCGTGCCTCCAAATCCTTTGATATCCGCGCCCGCCTTACGAACAAGAGAGGCATCATATCTCATTATGTGGCGGTTACGACCATCATAAGAGTCGATCAATAGCATCATTGCTTCAACCCAACCCTCGCGCGTGTCCGGGATCACAAAAACTTGAGGTTTGAGCGTTGGGTCTGGTGGCGTGATTACAACGTCCCCCGCACCCTTGGCGTCGAACCCAATACCGACACCTAGCATCAACATATCCATTGCCCAGGTAAATGGTGCGCTGAACTTCTTACGGATGTCTTTTGTGCTCACAAAGCCACAGTTACATAGCGCCGCCGAGCCTAGTTTGTCCACGATGGGCGAACCCATAATCCAAAGGCCACGACCAGGAGGAGTAAACTTGAACTCCCACATCTTGCGGAACATTTTCTGAGCACTAGACTGTGCCTTCTGCCCCTGCCAAGGCAAACCCATACGATCACAGTGGTCGAACTGAATTTTAAACACACCTTCTACTACCCGTTGGCATGTCTCCCAATATTCCTCTTGGGTTCCAGAAGGTTTCTTGCGCGCGTAGGTGCGCTTATAGACAAAGTAGCTTAGATCCCCAAATCCCCAATTCGGTTGTTTACCTTTGAACTGGCTAATAAAATTCTCTGATAGCTTGAGCACTATTCCCCTCGCGTCAATCTTTTGGGATCAAAAATTTTGAACTCATTAGGGCTGCTCATCTTCACGCGTAATAATCGCTCTGTGATATTCTTAGCACCAAGAAAGGCAAGACCAAATTTATTGCGTCCATGTGCGATGTTGACGTAATGTCCATTAGAACCTGGAATCTCTCCCAATAGGGGGAGACCATCACTCATTTCTGTCTCAATGTAAGTCCATTGATGACTGATTTCCATGTGATTTGTCATCGGGAAATTGTGCATCATAGTTTTATCTAATTGTCCCAACACCCGTTCATTGAACCCGGTGTCATTCATAACATTCAGTTCAGGATCCCTTCTCAGTCCTGCCTTTCCTCCAGTCATGACGATTGCTCGGTCATGGACACGAACAGAATCTAGACCACCGTTGAGTTCTACCGGCATTAGCGGTAACGGCATGTCATCTAGATCAACGCTAAGGGGGTCGGTTCGCACAACCTGTTCACGACGATACACGACCTCTTCGCGAATCCGTTCACAGGGTATCGTGTTGATGGTTGTATGAACCACCTTACCAGCAGTCAACACATGACCGTTGGCTAGATGTAATTGTGCCCCGAATTCAGGTGAAGACTCAGTCCGCAACACTCTCGTACCGTAAACAATCCATACCCCCTTTTTACGCAGTAATCGTGCCAATCTATTTACAAACGCAAAAGGATCAAACATGCCCTCTCCAGGCACAAACAATGATCCCTTGGTATATGGAGCGACCATGACATGCATTGATTGATTGTGGTCAAAGCGAGCAGGATAATAACCCCACTCACGCAAGAGTTCAGCGCTATCGTCTAACTCCACTGCCTCTTTTGCAGTCGAAGCCATACGAAAACCACCATTAAACTCAGCATCACACTCAATACCTCTCTCGATTAGCTCTCGCAATAGAGTATTATTCTGATTGCTATAGGCGTAAAGCTTTTCGGCTGTTTTGTTACCAAGCAGATCTGCCATATGTTTCGCTGAATGATTACTGCCCAGATAAATACTACCATTCATACGTCCAGTAGCTTTGAAACCTGCATAGGGAGCTTCATCTAGAAGTAAAATACGTAGACCTTTCTTCCTAGCCTTCTTGGCTAAACGTAACAACCAGTAAGCTGTGCTAATCCCTGCAAATCCCGCGCCCACGATAACGATATCAGCATATGACGGAAGCTGAGGCTGGAGCGAAAAGTCTGGTGCGGAATTATCCCACCAAAAGCTATGCTTCTTTGTGATAACGCCCATGTTAGTTGAGGGAGAAATCCTTATGATCAGACTCACCATCCTCAGGGGTTTCCTCCTGGAATGCCTTAGCTAGCTTGCGCATATTTTCCATCACAAACTTCTCATCCGCCCTGCGGTATCTTTCTACACAAAGGCCACAAACTTCAAGGAATCGTGCTTCTTCACGAACCTCAACAGTCTCTTCACTAGGAGTGTCTACGCTACCATCTTCGTTAATGTATTTACCCAGCCTGTCTTTCTTACACGCCGGACATGTAACGAAATTAATCGTCGGAATAACCTTATTCTTTCTGTATCGTTCTGCGCCAATCATTATGTTCCTCTCCAAATTTTACCAGTATTAATCTGGCTAACCGTTCCTTGACACACGCCAAATAACTTAGCTATAGATCGTTGAGGTTGTCCTTGGCCAAGCAACTCACGAACTGTCATCACATTTTTATGAGTCAATTTCGTTGTATTATTCTTTTCACCTCGATGAGCGTTTCCAATCTTGCGCTTTGCCTCTGTAGTGTGTTGATATCCCAATGGGCTTCCTGCAATTCTACATATGTTATACGCTGGTTGATCAATATCTAAGATAAGCTGTTCATACATCAAACAATTCATTGGATCACAATAAAGTAGAATCTCAAAAGTAAAAGCGTCTTCTCCATATTTGTTCCATACAGCCTGTAATTTGATCGAATGATGCTGTTGTTGTCTTAGTTGATGTCGATGATTTCCCCAACGGTGCGGAAACCCTCGCACGTCAGCAGCGCTTCCAATGTAACACTTATCATTCACTAGGTTACGAATGCGATAAATCCCGTTCTTCATTCTCGCTCAATTTTTCTAGTTGTTGTTTAAGCTCCCTATTTTCTTTTTTGAGCCGTTTCACTTCTTCGAACCAATGATTCAACATCCGAAATTTGGTTTTTACCAATGCCTCCGATGTTTGAAAATTAAATGCAGCATCTTCTAAATCAAGATACTGTTCTCCAAAACGTCCATAAGATCGCACTACTTTCATAATCTTTATCCTAAATTATACACTAATCACTCGCCTGTTGAACCAAAACCCCCGGTTCCCCGAGTAGTTTCATCGGGATCCGGATACTCATATGAGACACTATCTGTTAGTCCATGAATCTTAACAATTCTTGCTTGTGCGATTCTATTTCCTGCTTCGATAGTGTAGTCAACGCCACTGTGGTTGAACAGTAAAACTTTGAGTAACCCACGATAATCTGAATCGATCTCCCCGGCTTCAACAGTAACACCCTGTTTACTTGCTAAGCCTGACCTAGATCTAAAGACGAGGGCATAACCGGAAGGGATAGTGGCAACTAGCAACGTGTTGACTAGTGCGCTACCTACGCCTAATTTAGGGTCATGCCGGGGAATGGTCACCGTTATCGGGGACACAAGGTCAAACGCCATTGAGCCGCGTGTGGCACGCCGGGGGACAAGATCGTCCCGTCCCTCGGGGACGTGCCAAATAATCTGCGGCTCTGGCTCCGGCTTTTTACGCCTGAACCAGCCCATCAGTCACTCTCCGAATCCCAACATACGTGTTAGGGACTCACGCACAAAGTGAGCCAAGATTCCCATCTCCTCTTGCGAAAGAAACATACTTACACGTTGCGTTTCCCCTTCTGATGTCCGGCTAAGTTTGAATGAAAAGTTAGGTTCGCCCTTATACTCGCCCTGAACTAGCTCTAAAACGCTAGTGCGTCCCTGTTGACTGTGAAGACATTTAGCCTCCTTCTTTCGCCCCGCAAACAACAAAAACATACGGCTGATATCAGTAGTGCCAATCTTGAAAACAATCTTGTTCTCCCAATCAAACTGTTCTTTCGAACCAATTTCAAGCTTGACACCTCTCTGTCGTGCCGCCTCTAAAAAGATGGCGCGTTTACCAGAGTCGTAAGAGAACTGTAACGCAGCCCCCATGCCCTCTTTTTGGAGCGGCTTATAGATGTTAAAGTAAGGCTTGCGCTTATATTCCTTCTTCGGTGTATCTAGTACTGTGTCGTTCATTTCTTACTCCTCTTCTTCTTCTTCTTTTTCTTGTCGTTCAACAGGCGTAGAGCCTTACGTGCCTCACCCGTCGTTAGTTCCTCAACCGAGAAAACCTCTCGGGTGGTAATCTCCTCTAGGAGTTCCTTGAGGTTGGTGTCCAGCGACTTGAGCATTTTGTCAATAAGTTTGGCCTGTGGTGGTTTGATTGGGCTTCCCTCATCTGGTGCCAGTTCTTCACCAGCGTCCTTGTCAACCAGCTCCTCTGCGGCATGCTCACGAATACCCAACACCTTACGCAAACAACGTGCCTCTGCACGCGCTGACGCTACAGCCGTAGGAAATAGCCCTAGTTGCTCGCAGTTAGAATAGAAAGCATCTGCCGAGTCTGAAAAGGTTCGTCCATCCTGAAGGGTGATACTAAACGTGACTGACGCCATTGGAAAATGGTGAATGCCAAGCTGTTCACTTTGAGACATAACTTCGCCTCCGCCATTGCAAGTCTTGAGGGTGTATGGCTTACCATCAACGTTTTCCCGAGGGACAACGATAAGCGCGTTCACCTTACTTTCCTCCTTCAGAATATAAGGCTTAGCAAGACGCCTCAGGCCATGTAGCCTAGGAGCCGGACCCTTATCCGCATTAAAAATCTCATCCTCGCGTAGTTTAGACATCCAGTCTTCGGTGTCTAGATCTGGCGTAACCTCTTCAGCAGCCGGTGGGATAACCCCTAGGGGCATCGGAATCTTATGGTTAGAGGGTGGCACGTCACCTCCTGATTTATCAATAAGTGGGATATGAGCTTCGGCAGCAAGCTGTTCTGCTGTTGCCCGCACAGTGTCACGAGCTTCTGCCACTTCAAGGTTTGCCTCTAACGTTTTTACAAACTTTTCGTGTGTGCGCTCATCTTCTAACACATTTGTTATGTGTTTTACGTCTACTGCTTGACCGTCTTTAATCTTGTTCAACGTACCAGACCGATATTCCACCATCTTGTTTGATCTCCTCAATTGCTTGTTCGATTTTGTCAATTCTCAGTTGGCTTAATGGACCATTATTATCTCTCACCCGCAAAACATTATAACCAGTGGCATTAATCATGTCGTCCTTACGAGCGTCACGTTCTTGCTGATTGTCTAAGTGATCCTCCCCATAAATCGGGAGAAAGTGAGTTGGTCCATCAACTTCAATGGCAATCATTTCTGTAGGTAAAGCTAAATCGACTTCGAAATCCTTACCCGTGGTATAACCCGTCGAACGTTCTTCGACAAAATAACCACGATTTCTTAGCTCCTCCGCAATGAAGCGTTCTAGACGAGACCCCTTACCTTGCGATGCCTTTGCCTGAGAAGAAAGAGTTTCCATTGTAAGCTTTCGTTCTTGGTACGACATAGCCGCCCATTTACGTTTCCATCCAGAACCGATCTGACGCTTAAACGCTTCTCTCTCTTCATCACTCAATCCATCCCAGAACTCACCTAGACTAACAGAGATTTGTTTCTTAGTCTCTGCCGTATGCTTACGACCCTTCATTTGATGGTCGTGTTCTCGAAGATAGTTCTTTTGTGCTTGTGCTTTATCACGAGCAGTAATGCCATGCTTCTTCATAAAGCGAGATAAAGTAGCAAGTGGAGCGCTGACCGTGTCCGCGACCCTACGCATGCTCAGCCCCTCATCCAGATAGAGGCGCCGCACCTCCTGTTCATTGATTTCTGCCATCTTACGACCGCAACATATCTCTATCAAACTCAGGAGCCAATCTCATAATTTCTTCCACAATCTCCTTGGCGGACCCACCAAACTGGCGCTGTAATTGAGAAATACCATGAGGAATCATCTGCTTAAACCTAGCAATCTGGCTTAGTGGAATGCGGAATGTTGATGTGTTCAGTTTGGGGTCGAGCCCCTCGGCGATTAGCTGACGAATCTGATCCTCTTTATTCTTGCGTTGAGCCTCATTACGACGCTCTGCCAGGGCAAGGTCTTGTTCTTCCTCCGTCTTCTTTTCGACCACTTTGGCACTCTCGAATGCAGCTAGCCGTTCTACTGCCGCGGCATGCTCAACAGCCTGTTCTTGCACTTGTGTTTCTCGATTCTCTGCGGCGGCGGCATCAAATTCTGCAATAATGCCTTTACGAACCGCAGCCTTGGCATCCTCAATAGAGTTGATACCGAAAGCCACCAAAACTTTACGCGCCTCATCTGGGCTGACATCAAAACGTGTCGAGAGATAGTGAACATCACCTAGTTCGGCATACATCCTAACTAAGGCAATCGCGCGAGTAACCGAAAGCTTGCGACTTGCGGCAAGCAACTTATTTCTAGCCGCATCACCCTTTCCTCGGTTCCAGGCATCAATATCGCCTTGCGTAATCTCCGGTACTTCTTCGGCATTTAATCGCTTCTTGTCCATCATGTCCTCCTATTCTATTATGTGGCTAGATGATAAATTCGTCCTGTTTTTTCACCCTATCGACAACACCTTTTCGCAGACAGTCTTGATAAATCATACTGTAGACCAAGTCCTCAAAAGAATGTTCAGGAAACCATCCTAGCTCTTCGTGTGCTTTAGTTGAATTCCCGATCAGCACGTCCACCTCGGATGGGCGCACGAATTCGGGGTTAATAGTTATGTATTGGCTCCAGTCATCGATCCCGACAAACTTAAAAGCCAAATTCAAAAAATCTCGAATACGATATGTCTGCTCCATCGAGATAACATAGTCTCGTGGTTCATCCTGTTGGAGCATCATCCAGGCTGCGCGCACATAGTCTTCTGCGTGTCCCCAATCTCGGTAGGCATCTAGATTACCAAGTTCAATCACGTCCTTCTCGCCCGCTAAAATAGCCGCGATACCATGTGTGATCTTGCGAGTTACAAACTCCACACCGCGATAGGGTGATTCATGATTGAATAGGATGCCGCCGACAGCGAACATGCCATACGCCTCGCGATAATTTCTCACTAGGGCGTAGGCTGTTAGTTTTGCCACGCCATAAGGCGAACGAGGGTGCATTGGAGAGTCTTCATCTAAAATGCGCTCAAATACAACACCCTCCTCTGGTTTATCTTTGCCAAAGATCGCGCTGTTGCCAAACTGTTCAGAACTACCCGCCTGATAGAAGCGACATTGTGGTGCCCATTGACGTACTGCCTCTAAACAAATTGCAGCACCCATACCAGTAATATCTAAAGTTGATAGCGGGGACTTGAACGAATGCCATACCTGCGACTGCGCAGCTAGATTGTAAAACTCATCTGGTTTGTATGCAGCCACAACACGAGAAATAGAAGCCAAATCAGTGATGTCGCCCGCCTCAGAGATCAGCCGTCCCTCAGCGCGCACCTTTTCATAACCAGGAATGTCGATTAGACGCCAGCCAGTGTTGTAACTAGCGCGGCGCTGAATACCAACAACACGATATTCCTTCTCTAACAGTAGCTTGGCTAGATAATATCCATCCTGGCCATGAATTCCCGTGATTACTGCGGTTTTCATAATACTCCATTCTCCCGTGCCCATGTATAGCTGCGATTCAACATGTCATCTAGACTAGTGTTAGCAGTAAAGCCAAAGCCAGCGCTAGCGCGACTGGTGTCAAGACAACGGCGCGGCTGCCCATTCGGTTTCGTCGTATCCCACTCAATTGTGCCCTCATATCCCACCACCTGTTTGACTTTCTCAGCCAATTCTCGAATAGTAATCTCACACCCCGTGCCAATATTGACAGGATCCGGGTCGTCGTATTGTAGCATAGCGCTTACAATAGCCTCGGCGCAGTCCCCTGCGTATAGGAATTCCCGTGATGCAGAACCATCTCCCCATAACGTGACGCTAGATGCATTCTTCAGCTTAGCCTTGTGAAACTTCTTCAACATTGCGGGGATAACATGACTACTCTCGTCACTGAAATTATCCCATTCGCCACACATGTTGACTGGAATCAAATAGATACCATTAAAACCATACTGAGTGCGATATGCCTTCAACATTTCTAATTGCACTCGCTTGGCAATACCATAAGGAGCGTTAGTCTCCTCGGGGTAGCCATCGTAAAGATTCTCTTCCCTAAATGGCACTGGCGTATTCTTAGGATAGCTACACACAGTTCCGATGCCAATAAACTTCTGCACTGATTTATGTTTGCGACACGCCTCAATGAGATTGGTCGTCATCATCATGTTATTATACAAAAACTCTCCTGGCTTCTCACGATTTGCTCCAATTCCCCCACATTGGGCAGCTAGATGAATCACAATATCAGGATCGCCAGCCTTAAGATAGAACCCAATCTGTGCAGGATTTAACAGATCACAATTCTCTCGGGTGGGGGTGAGGATCCTAAACTTACGCCACGGACCTTCATTTGTTCTAGCTCTCAATGATTCAAGGTTCTTTACAACATGATGTCCCAAGAACCCATGTGAGCCCGTGACTAGGACGACCGAGGTATCAGAGATCGACACGATACTTTCTCCTTGGTGTTGGTTGTGAAATTGCTTCCTCGACCGTTTGCCCACTACGACGAATACGCTGCCAAACTACATCATAACGCAAATTATTTGCATTACAATAATCTTTTAAGCACACATCACCAACCATGATATTGCGGCTGGTGTTGGCGTGTTGTTCTTTGTTTGTTGCCCAACGACAATTATCAGGCTTGTAATGACCATTATTATCAATTCGATCAATAGAATGGTTAGGAGATGGCGCATACCCTACATCTTTCAAAAAGGTTTGAAAACTATGAAGCCATCGCCGATCCATTACAATACCTCTACCACCATAATAAGAATAGAATTTATTATTGGGGTTGTAGCAACGTTTCTTGATGTCACACCAAGCTACGTATTCTTTTGTTCTAGATAATCCATGCATTTGTCGCATCATAGATCTACTCGATTAACTTCTTGTTTGATGGCTTCGTCGATGATACTGCCCATTTCATCCATATCATCTACATCAAGCTCGGGATGCACCCCCACATAGAAGCCTTGTCTGTTGATAAGATCAGCCACGGGGAATTCTTTGACAAGATTAGTGCGGAAATATTCTTGCACAATCGGTTGATTGGTAATCGGCATCATACGGCGCACTTCAATGCCATGTTCATTAAGGTAATGGATTACACTACTCGCATCCATCTTTTCATTAAGGATAATGGGATACATCATAAAAGTATGTCCCTCGTACTCAGGAAGAAGAATTGCGCGCGCTAGTGTCCAATGTTGGATATGGATTAATAGTTGTCCAGCGTTGGCTGTTCGCGCACCGTACAACTCACCGCTTCGCTCAATCTGAGCTTTGGCAATCGCGGCTGAAACATCATTCCATTTCATTGAATGACCCCAAATGTCAAAGTGGAACTTTTCAGCGATACGATGAATGTCGTCGTTACCAAAACGCGCACTGCGTCCATGATTAATCAACTTCCAACAATATTCATCTAATTGATCATCGTCGGTCATAATCATACCTCCGCCGCCAGCAGAGATAAGGTGATTAGTAAAGAACGACGTAGTTACAATATCCCCTTTACCAACACCGGGCGTGAGGGTGGACTCGCATGCGTCTTCTATAACCCATACTCCATACTGTTCAGCTAAAGTAAAGATACGGGGATCGCACGCCTTACCATAAAGATGAACAGGGATAATGATATCGACAGGATCACCAAGACTAATCTGATGATTAAGCACCTTTTGTAAACGCTGAGGTGACATGTTGCCAGATGGGAGTTCGACATCAACTAGAACAATATCACATCCTGCCAAAACAGCCGCGGCAAGTGTTGAAATATATGTGCAGGCGGGGACGGCAACCAGTGGCCTTTCTTTCAGCCTCACATTACGAAGCCACAGTGCTACAATCGCCTGAATAGCAATATGAATAGCGCTTTGTCCAGAGTTCAGGGCAAGTCCATGTTTCTTTCCGTGCAGTCGTGCGCATGTTTCTTCCACATGTTTAACGACTGGACCGGGCGAGATATAGTTATTGTCCAATACCTCTGCCACGTATTGTTTTTCAAGCTCGCCAATAGAACTTGATCCTAATGTGAATCGTTTCATAGTTCACTCACTAATTCTAAAAGCGTTCTACCATGTGGGCTGGGGTGCAATTCGTTCATCAGCACTTCTAGCTTAGCTAGTAGACCGAACTCAACATAGCGAGGGCTTAGGTCCCAATCGTTTAGTGAAACGGCCACCGAATACGCTAGTTTGCATACATGTCTGTCTCCGTCAAACAACTCGATCCAACCAAATATACTACGCTTACCCCACTTGATGTGAGCAGTGTTGTCGTTCCAAATATGCATTTCGCATCGATACTTATCCTTCGTGAATTCACGAAAAACAAGCTCTTGATCTTCGATGATCCGTGCCTTGAGTTCTGGGTTCATTTTCTAGCCTTGTAATCCTTAAGGTTCGGTTCACGAACCAAATCTTCATTACCTTCCTTGACCGCCTTGGCAAAAATTTCACCCAGACCGGCTACAAGACGTGGACGCATCACACCATTAAGATAATCGATCTTTCTTTTTAGCTGACCAACCATCTCATCAGTTAGTGAGGGGTTCCGCACCTGATCTTCTAGCATCCACAGTTTGACGTGGATAATAACCAAACGTTCTAATGCATAGGTGAGAGTAATTGGAGGATTGAAAGCACAATCAGTTTCAACTACATCACGAAACTCATCCGTTTGCATGTATTTTTTGAAATAATCGTCCACGCCCTGCATTATGATGCCGCCCAGGTGGTTTCGGCACGTCGAGTTGCTTGGTTAAAACGCGCCCGATATACCCAAACAATTTGTTGGGTTGTAGTATCCACTACATGAGCCCACTCGATATTACATTCCATGCCGCCTTCTTGATCTTGAAATGTAGGATTATCATTAACACACGACTCTGCCTCTAGAACAGAATCAAACTCACCATGAAGATCCATCCATCCTCCACGGGGATAATACTGTGAACCAACAAACAACGTGTATTTTTTCATCTCATATTCTCCACAATTAGTTCCGCCATTGACTCTGGTGTCGGCGCAGGACAAAGTTCTAGCACATCCTTCTGACGCAAGCCCATGGATTTGATTCCCGTCTTCGCCAATGGGAAATCCTTGCTATGTAGCTTGATGATGAACACGTCACCAGCGCATGCTAAAGCAACAGCGCCCGAATCTAGCCCTAACCACAAATCACTTAGTTGCATCAGTGCAGCCCATTCACGATACGGCATTCCGCGGGCGTCAATACAATGTTCTGGAATGGGTTCGTTTGGAGCACCAGTAAAAACTGACACTATATTATGCTCATGATCTAGAATGTCAACTAGTTGATCGTAATTCTCAAATGACCACATTGGGCTGGCTGCATAACTGATATGATTTACCGTGATAAACGACTCACCACCAATTTTTGTGCCCTTAAATTCACACGACGCTTCAATATCTTCGATGGTAGGCTGCATAACAATACTACGATCGGTAATTTCCGCTGGGTTTAATCCAGCATTCCGTGCCCGCAACGAGATAAAGTCTTCGCCAGGACGTTCATAGAAGTTGCTGTAACGTGGCCAGTATTGAAGATCAAATACCTTATCGAATCTTATCTTATCGTTAGTATATTCAAGGATCCATTGATCCATCTCGTATTCGGCATCCTGCCTATTAGGGTGGTTGGGTGGTAAATGGAATTCCTCTACGTTGTCAATGTCTGGGTTGGTTGCAATCACCTCGGCAAATTTATCTCGTACTAACCACTCGATATACGCCTCGGGGAATTTACGTCGGATGTATCTTACAATTGGCGTGGCATATAATACGTCAGCCATGGCACCCCAGGCAATGATTGCGATCTTCTCAGTCACTTTGAGTTAATCCCTCATAACTAATAGTTCGATTGCCACTTGGTCCTGGCCAATCCTTACATGTCTCACTATGTGGATAACCTTTTGGGCTACACGAACACGTAGCACCATAATATCGGTGCGTATCACAACAATAGGTACAAAGTTTTGGTGGACGACATATTGACCCACAAATATGATCAGTAACTATTTGTGTGTTAGAATCAACTGAGGAAACAAGTGGGGTGGGTTTGACAACCGCAGCCCGTAAACCATCTCTAATAGTATTCTGACGACTCTCTAGTTCAGCAACCCTGGCCACTAACTCTTCGTTGGCGGTTTGTAATGCCTGCACTAAAACTTTTAGCTCGTCAACATATTGGATGCTGACTGTAATATTCCTTGTTAGTGAGTCTATACGCGCTTCAAGCGCGACAATCGCATTTTTATTCTCGCGTCCATTTCCAAACATAGGAACCTCCATTCTTTTATTATGTGCCTCGATG
>SDBT01008302.1_pt1 | contig 16972 bp, 14 predicted proteins | sample 2277101 | NCBI WGS metagenome assembly SDBT01 (sample SAMN10404973, study PRJNA504765) | marine sediment metagenome | isolation source: marine sediment core GS10_PC15, 103 cmbsf | place: Arctic Ocean: Southern Knipovich Ridge | collected 2010
ATACTGTGACCGACGCTTTCGGCCGGCAGGTCCCCGGAATCGACGATGTGCCGTTGCATATTGTCGAACGCCTCACAAGTGTAGAGGCTACGGTGAGTTAAGAGTGAGAAGGGGTGTGAAAGGGTGGAATAGTAAGGGAAACAACTGAAATCTTAACGAAAACGAAAGGGCATAGACATGGGTATTCCAGATGCACTGACAGCTATCCTGACCGCACAGGAGTTCACGACTACTGAGGTCGGTGATAACGTTAATGAGTGGCCGAGCGATGCAGAGCGAAATGCTTTCCTCGCCGGCGATAACACCCTTGTATTCAGGGTGGGAACTACATTCGGCGCGATGGAGTCGGGGCTCAGGATCCAGTATCGCTTCGATACGCAGGCTGACCTGGCCAGCGGCTCACAGCTCGTGATAGCTTCGACGGAAGTCATTCCAGTGGCCGATATGGTGGCCGGCGCGCGGTTCTATCTGAAGATTCCGCCTCGGCGGCTTCCTTCGGGCTACGATTTCTCAGGTGTTTTCTACGTACCGGTAAGTCAAGCGGCAAATGCCGGCAGTGTGATTGCAGCTCTCGTCAGCGGCCCCGAGGATATGGAGAACAACACGGTATAGAACACCGAAGACTGTTTGTTTTTGAGTAGAAGCCTCCTGGAGGCTGTATTTGGTAAGCAGATAACCTTAAAACGAAAGGCAGTGAAATGAAACGTATACTATTTACGCTATTACTGGTGGCGGCAATGTCGCTGCCTGTGTTCTCTCAGGGGGCTACGTCGTGGAATATCTACAGCCGGCCGAATGAAAGCTGGTATAGCGGCGCCCGACGGGGCGGGGATCTGGCATGGGAATGGGCTAAGGCCATGGACAGGCTCATGGCCGGCCTCGGTGCGTCTGGGACCGGGAAAAACTGGTATGTCGATTCCGGATTGACCACGGCCGGGGACGGTTCGAACTGGGCTAATGCTCTGGCGACTCTCGATGAGGCCATAGACGCAAGCGGCACGGACGGCGGGGCCAATAGGGGGGATTGGATACACGTCGCCCAGGGCCACGGCGAAAGCGGTACGGACGCCGATCTATGGGACGCCGACGTTGCCGGTATCACAATTAAGCATTATGGCAACGGCTCGAATCAGGGAACATATACGTTCTCCGACACCGACACGACGGTATCTGTGGGCGCTGCCAACGTCACGATCCTCGGAGGTAGGCTTCTAGCGGGTATTTCCGAGGTTGTGGTCGGAATGGACGTTACAGCCGCCGCAGATTACCTGACCGTGATCGCAATGGAGTTCCCGGAGCCGGGGACGGCGGGCTTCGAGTTCAATATCGCCGTTCAGCTCGTATCGGGCGCCGACAATGTATCCTTTATAGGATGCACGGCTTACTCGGCGGATGAGACGGGAGCCGATAGCTGGCTAAACGGCGGCGCGTCAATAGTGAACAGGCTGACCCTTATCGGTAATGTCGTTCATGGCGAGTTTGCTGTCGCTAATATGTTCACCGACCAGGCCGATCTTGAATGTTATATCGCCGGTAATACCGTCACCAATATGACCACTGGAATTCTGGGCATCGAGTTTAGCGGCAACGCAACCGGAACGTGTACGGCCAACCTGGTTATCACGGATGCGATCGGGACTTCCTACGACACCGGGCTGATGGACGGCGGCGGCGGTCTTTGGGGCGATTACGACAGCTCCGATACAACCCCTGTCCCCTGGACCACCAACGAAACCGGTGTCAATCGGTGGGGTGTTACAGAACTGGCGCAGATCGAAGGCGAGGCCACCGACGCGATTGAGGCGGACTTTCTAAATCTCCTTATCGCGGAGACCGTGGCCGATGAGGTTGTAGACGACTCCATTTTGGCCGACATAACAACAACCGCCTCCGATTGGAGTGACTTCGTCTCGGCTACCGATAGTCTGCAAGCGATTAGCGATAAGGTGACCGCGCTGACCGGATACGTACACTCGGGAACCAACTCGGCAGCCACGAGCACTACGCCGGTCGTCGCCGCGCTGATCGGATTTGGGGACGATTACTTCAACACCGACTGGGTAATGGTTGTTCTGCTGAATCTTGACGCTGTCGGCACTTCCCCTGAAGGCGACGTTAGAGACATAACGAATTACATCTCGGTCAGCGGCACGTTCACGATCGACGCCACGGGCGCGGCTCTGGCGTCAGGCGATATAGTTATGGTGGCCCGCAAAGAGTCTTTCCTTCTTGGCGGGATAGCTTCCGGATCGGGGGTCTTTCCCACCGGAGTCGCCGACGACAGTTTTCTGGCTATGCTAATGAGCAAGTCCGGTACTGCTGCTGCGAGTTCGTACTCCAATGCGACTGACTCTCTGGAGATGCTCTCGGATAAATTGGGGGCGTTCGCCGGAACTGCTGGAGCAACCGCGAATGAGAGCCTTGTGGCTGACATTGCGCTAATTCAGGGGGACCTCGATGATATCCTCGCCGATACTGCAGCACTGGACAGCGCCAGTGAAATGCAAGGTCTTACAGGCACGGTGAGCGTCGAGACCACGGGTATCACGGGCGCGCCAACTGCCCAAACTCTGGCGGACACGCTGCATAAGGACGGTACTTTCACCTACGATAATACCACCGACTCTCTGGAGGCCATCGCCGACGAGCAAGAGTACTCCATGACAGTCACGCGGACCAAGGATGGCGGAATTGATCTGGTGAGTGGAACGAACAACCTTTTCGTTGTTTCCGGGCCTGTGGAGATCACGACCTTAATCGGTATTGTGGCGCAGACGCTCAAGACGGTCGCGAACGATTGTAAGTTCCTGCACACTAGCACGGTTCCCGGAACTGGCGTTGATTTGACGTCAGCGGTCGAATGCAGCGCCGACGCCGCCGGGACCTCCTACACTCTGGGCGCGACGCTGGGGGCGGCCCTGATCCCAACTACCGCCGGCACAATAGCTTCGAGTGCCCTAAAGGTTATCCTACCTGCCGGGACAATAGGCTTTAACGCCGCCGGCACTTTCGATGCGGGCGATTCGATAGTGTTCTACGTAAAGTACAAACCGCTTATAAGCGGGGCAAGACTCACAGCGTCCCCGTAAGCAGTCTAAGCGAAATCCGAATCCTTTCAAAACCTTGCCTCCCGTGTCGGGACGGGGGGCTGGTTTTGAGTTTAAGGGTGACCCATGGCGTTTGACAAACTCTATATAGCCAATCGTATGCTCCTGAAAGCAAGTGCTAATACCCTTGGTGCTTTTGGCAAGGCGACGAAAACCCAGAGACTGACGGAGGCAATCTACGACGGTATCGTTTACGAAGTATTCCACCTCAATATCAACTGGCATTTCGCCACGGTTCCTGCTCAACTCAACGAACTAACCCCTGTACCGATCTTTGGGCGGGCCCATCAGTTTGTATATCCGCCGGGCTGTGTGCGAATTATCAAGACGGTTGATGAGAACGCGAAAGAAGTCAACTACCCATACGAGCGTGGTTTATTCTTGAAGCCGCAAGGCAGCAATACGGTCGAAATAGATGTACTGTTGACCGATCAGACGGAAGTATTCGTCAAATACGTCTATCTCAGAACGAACCCCGCCTCCTGGCCGGGATGGTTCCAGAAAGTGGTTATCCTCAGCGGCGCCAAGGAACTCATCGGCCCGGTCAAGAAAGACGACTTCACAATGCTGAATATAAAGAACGATCTCAAACTTGCTCTCAGTGAGGCGAAAGGCGCCAACGGCGCTGAGAATATGAAAACAGGACGCAACGCACGGACGCTGGACGCCGGCCAGAACGATTACGTGGATGCCGCGGTCGGTCTAAACAGTGTCGGGGCGCTCGGTGGACCTTTTCCAGAAAGGACTTAACTAAAATGAGACGATTAGCGGAAATATTACTTGTGGCTACAATCCTGGTGATAATAGTCATCGTTCTACACGCAGCCTTCTATGAGAAGGCCCAAGCAGAGCCGGTGGATACATACCACTCCGGCTGGCATTTGGTGCGGGCGACGGCAGATGAGGATGGAGCATCGTTCGCAGCGGTTTACGATCTGACAGGGGCCAGTGGTACGCTCACCCCGGACTTTGCGGGTAAGGATACTTCGACTGTGGCAAACGGCGGGGCGTTCCATATCGTCGCTAAATCTGCCGCTGACGCATACGGTGTGCCGGTATCGCCTGGCGATACCTGGGCATTTGCCATTTGCGGATCGAACTATAATAATGTCGACGACACCGTCTCATTTACTGTAGTTAGCTGGGGTCGAGAAAACGGTATGATCCAGGTCATCTGTGAGGGTGACGGGGTCCTCGGGACAAATGCCGTGGTCACCTATCCCGACGGCGGCGATGCGATGGGCGCCCTGATCAGCGAAACCGGCGTCACGTACACGAACGGAACAAAGACGTTCACAACGACCGGCGACGGCTTTGCCGGGGCTGTGGTTGGGATGCTGGCCAGAGTCACCGGCACGAACATAACCAATAACGAAATAGTCCAGGTTACTACTGTCACGAGCGCCAATATTATAATTTGCTCCGGCGTGACCTCCACTGGCAGTAACACCGATTCGACTGTCGAGATCAACCCGGCGTTCTGGGCCGATACTCTGGCGCTGGACGAAACAACGAAATGGCCGAAGCAGCACGGTGACCTGGTCGGAGCGGCGGTCTATAATTCAGCGGATAACGAAGTTGCATTGCTGGTGATACAGACCCAGGGCATCGAGTACCTGCAGTTCATCATATACGACGCCGACGCAGCGACCGGTGAAGAGGCCGGCAACATTACAGTGTACGGGCGCAGATGGTAAGGCATGAAAAAGTTAACGGCTCTGTTATTGATTCTTGCGGTTCTTTCCGGAGTGGCAGCCGCCAACCTCGGCCAGCGCCGCGAATACCCCCACGTCCAGCCAAACTACTCATTCACAGCCTCTCGGGATCCTAATAACTGGTGGGACGATGTAAACGACGTCTACACCGTGAACGGTCTCCTGGACGTGTTCGATGTGAACATCACAGGCGATCTCGATGTAAACGACGTCAATGTTTCAGGTGATCTGGTTCTGTCGTCATTCACCGAAGGGTCTGTCCTTTTTGCCGGTGCGGCTGGTTTGGTGTCGGAGGATAATAGTAATCTGTTCTGGGATGATACGCTTAAAAGGTTTGGGGTGTTGATTAGCACCCCGGCAGTCACACTAGACATAGCCGGTGACTGCCAAGCTAAAACGCTGTACGCCAAGAACGAGTCTCTTTCTTTCGATGAAATCTTTTTTGGTGTTAGGGGGAGATTCGTCAAAACTGGGGGAGTAAGTGATTTTGTCGATGATTTGTATGGTTTACATATAGAACCTCGCTTGGAGCAATCGGGTGGTGAGATCGGGAATTTGACTGGTGTTTTTTCCCGACCGGCTATAGTTGATGGCACAATTGGAAGCGTAGCCAACCCTCGCAATTTATTTGGAAGTTTTAACTTATCTGATTTGGATGGGGGGGTAGTAACTGGCGACACCTATGGTTTGTTTTCTGCCGTCGATCAAGAGGCAGCAAGCACGGTTTCTGGAGATATTTACGGTGCTTTTTACCAGGTTGATGTGGATGGCACGGTGGGTGGCTCGTCCTATTTGGGTTACTTCCGTGCTTTAAGTAATGTTGATTTCGGATTATACCAAACTGGTGCAACAGCCATAAATTATTTCAATGGTCCTGTCGGAGTTAATACCAACTCTCCCGACGCCAAACTCCAAGTAGTAGGCGACTCAAAATTCGGAGACGACAATACTAACTATGCTTCGTTTTCATCCACTGGGGCTTTGTCGTTTACTGGCTCGCCCGGTATTACTGTAGGCAGTACAGTCACGACCGGCATTGACCTCCACGGAGGCACGTTCACGTATATCCAGAAGTGGCCTGCCGGGACGATCTTAGGTTCTGGCAATATTCTATTCGACCTGTCTGGTGAGTTCAGAGTTGGTGACAGCGTAAATCACATGGTGGTAACTGAAGACGGCGACACACACTGGGATGGCGATGGCGGCTTGATAGTCGGTTCTATGTTTATTCCAGGTGTGGATATAGTTGTATCGACCGGGGATGCGAATCCGCACGAAGTTAAAGATGACGGTACGACCTCGTTAAATGACGGATGGCAACCTAGTGCTTTGAATGAAATCAGCTTCCCTACAGGCGGGGATGAACATTACCTCACAGTGAGTCACATAGGGCTGTATAAAGTTGATTGGAGCATGTCAGCCCATACTGGTGCAGGTGGTGCGACTGGAATTCATGGTGGTATAATGGTTGATGACGTTGCACAGATGGATGATGGTGAGTCGCACAGAGATATTAGTAATTCTAATGAAGATGGAGATTTCGGAAGCCCCGCTCTTGTTAATTGTCCCAATGGCGACGAAGAAATAAGCCTGTGGATAATGACCGACAACTCTCAAGATGCTCACGTTGTCCATTCTACCATGATAGTAATGATGATAGCAGGGCCGACGGCTTTGGCTCCTGAAAATGTAATCTTTAACGGCGAGAATGTAATCTTTAACGGTGAACAGGTGATGTATCCATGAAAAAGATCGACAAAATACTATTCAGTATAGCATTCATCGGCTTGATTTACTTGACCGGCACTGTGTATGCTGATCTTACTGCCACGGAAGGCTTGGCAATTGACCTATCTAGTGCTGGGGCCGGCACTGACCAGACTATTGCTTTTGATCCAACTGAGTTCTTAGGCAGCCGCACATGGGGCGACGGTTCTACTGATACGATAGTCTGGACGTTCAACCGATCGACAGGGACTGATCCTACGATTACTTTCAACAGTGGTTCGATTGGACTACAGGCCCTTACGCTAACGACCGATCTTGTAGTTGCCGAGGGCGGAACTGGTCGGTCTACGTCAACGACAGCCTATGCACTACTTGCGGCAGGCACAACTGCAACAGGGGCACACCAGACGCTTGCAGCGGGGGCCACGACAGAGATATTAGTAGGTGGTGGTGTCGCGGCACTGCCGGTATGGACGACAGCGACAGGCACAGGTGCGCCGGTCCGAGCTACGAACGCAGCACTGGTAACACCTGCCCTGGGAACTCCGACGGCTTTAGTTTTGACAAGTGCAACTGGTCTACCCCTAACGACGGGTGTAACGGGAACTTTACCAGTAGGCAATGGGGGTTCCGGGGCGGCTTCGTTCACTGACGGCTTCGTCCTATTGGGTTCAGGAGCGGGAGCCTTCACGCCCCTTGACGTGACTGCTGACGGGGCTATGCTGGTTGGCGACGGAACTACCGATCCAGTAGCAGAAACAGGAACGACTCTCAGGACTTCAATAGGCGTAGGCACAGGTGACTCACCGCAGTTCACAGGCATAGAATTAGGTGCTGTTGCGGACACGACTCTTACAAGGGCATCTGCCGGCGATATGAACATCGAGGGGAATATTGTCTACAGGGCCGGAGGGACGGACGTTCCAGACGGAGATGTGGCTGACGATATTACCTTAACGAACATATCGCAGATAACTACTAAACCCATCACTGCCCTGAGTGCTACTAATTGGCGGGTATTCTATTCAGGTGCGGGCGCTGTTCCTATAGAATTAGCTCTTGGAGCAGATGGTACATTTCTAAGGTCTAATGGCCCTGCTGCTGCGCCTACGTTTGGCACACCTGCCGGATCGGGCGATGTGTCCAAGGTCGGAACGCCGGTAGATAATCAAGTCGGTGTATGGACGGGCGATGGCACTATCGAAGGTACGACAGGGTTGACTTATGATGGATCGAATTTCCAAGTAACTGGCGATATTGGTGCTACGGCGGCAAGGATAACTAAGGGCTGGTTTGACGATTTTCAAGTTACGAATGCAATCGCCGGCTCGATAACAGGTAACGCTGCAACAGTCACAACGAATGCAAATCTCACAGGGGAAGTTACGAGTGCTGGAAATGCGGCGACGATTGCTGACAGCGTAACGGTCACGGGTTGGACGCTAGGTGCTTCGTCAGCCACTACGCTGACGGTAACTAACAACATTAAAGACGAGCCGAAACACTGGCTCATCCCCATTATCAACCCGCTCGCGGCCCAAACAGAGACAGCCGTAATACCTATATGGCCCGTGACGCCGGCGGACTTGACGGTAACGAAGATAGTTGTCACCTTGAACTCAGCAGCGAATCAAGTGACAGGTAACTTGAAGTACGCCGATGCCCGAATAGGGCTGCCGAATCCAGTGATTATCAATGCTTTCGATACAACGAGTGGGGTATTGACTGACGACACAATTACTGTTGGTGCGGTTCCGGCCGGCAAGTTTGTTTACTTGGAGTTCACTGGCGCTCCGAATACTGCAATAACCGATATGACAACGGATGTAACTTGGGATTATGATTAAGGAGAAATGATGCAAGTTCTTAAGAAACAATGGCGATGGATGTTGATTCTAGTAATTCTGTTTGGTGTATGTGTGTATCCGCCCCCTGAATATTCCAGGGCGGCTTCACCAACTCAGGGCTTCACGGCAGTTGACGAGTGGATCGAAGTTGCCCAGAACGCAGTGAGATTAGGTACGGCAACAAACATCAGTGCCAATTACAAGACGACTATCGCCATAGACTACGCTCTTACTTCAGCGGTGGCGAGTACGGGCGCGAAGATTGAAGTCCAAGTATCCACTAATACTACGGGCCGGGAATACTGGACTACTTACACATCTTTTCTTACGCTAACCGGCACGCCGAACCTTGAATCGCTTGGGACGGAGGCGGCGAACCAAACAGTTTTAGAAGTCACCAGTACTACGGGGTATGAAGCAAACGAGACGCGGTGGATATTCATCGAGGATGACACCGTAGCAGATTCTGAGATGGTATTCCTAATCAGTCACGAAGCGACACCTTCAGTGACAATTATCGAAGGAACGGCCAACGCCCACACATCAGCGGACACGTTGAACAATATTGCCGACAGGGTAATAATTACAATCCCAGTTGGCTACAATCGTATGCGAGTTGTTTACGACAACACTTTAGAAGGCGCGGCCGGCCCCACGTTCCATACGCACATGACAATCGTAGAAGTAACTGCCTTGCCGGGATAATCCAATGAAGAGACTATTATTATCGTTGATATTGCTTGTGTCTGTATGTCAAGGCTACGTTGCCGACAAACCTATCCTTGGGATACCGCTGAATCCCGACCATTCTCTCAGTAGGGGTCTTGTTGGAGTCTGGCTATTCAATGAACGTCCAGGGGCCCTGGGCAGGGCCTACGACCTCTCCGGCAACGGCAACCACGGGACGCTTGTAGGGGATACTCATTCTGTGCCGGGTCGGTTTGGGAATGCGTTGGATTTTGATGGGACGGGGGATTATGTAGACCTCGGACGCCCTGCTAATTTACTTATTACGACAGAAATGACTCTCAGTTTTTGGCATCTAAGTGCCGGAAATTACACCTCGAACCAAGGGCTTGCATTTTGTGTTCGGGACAGTTTGTCGTCTACGGGATTAGCATGGGGTGTGACGTTCGGCTTCACGGCGAATAAGTACGAGTGGTTTCACGCGGGTTATATATTGCCATCCAATGCGTCAATATCTACGGATCAGTGGAGGCACATTACGATTACTCGGTGTGGGTCTGCCGGTAATTGGACTGTCAGTATTTATATCGACGGAGTGCTTGACGTATCAGAGGTCACAGCACTTGACCCATCCCCGACAACAGACACTTCATTCGTCGCCATCGGCCGCCCTGGAGCTGCTGACTTTTGGTATACAATAGGCCAAATTTCCGATGTTATGATATACAACAGATGTCTGAGTGCCGGCGAGGTAGCAAGTCTCCACCTCGATTCTTTCCAGATGTTCGAACAGGAAAGACTCCCAATCGCATCCGGCGCAGCTCCCGCAGAAGAACACACTCAAGTAATAATCATAATGGCTTCGGGGCCATTGATTTTGTTACTCTTACTATGGCGGTTGAAAATTACGGAAGGAAGGAAGCATGAACGCGCGAAGTGAAGAGATAACGCAAATCCTTGGAGTGTTCAAATGAAGAAGATGATGTTATTGATAGCCTTGATGTGTATTCCGGTCCTGGCCGAGAAAGCGTCGATGACGAATTTCTCGTCAGGGGAGGTGACGCCGAGGGTATTCGGCCGGACGGATACACGCCAGTTTTATTCAGGCGTGCGACTCCTGGAGAATATGTTTGTCAAACCGCTCGGCCCGGTCCAGAAGAGGCCCGGGACATACTACGTTAGCACCGCAGCGGGGCAAGGACGTCTTATCGGCTTCGACGGGGCGGTGGGTAAGGGTAGAGTATTGGAGTTTACTAATGAGAGCATCAGATTCTATAAAGACAATTAGCGTATTGTGTGTGCTGCTCGCCGGTTTTGCTCAGGCAGAGCGGGGAGTTTACAACTCGTTTAGCTCCGGCGAGCTGGGTCGTGATATCTACGGGCGTACCGACGCTCTGAAATTCTATTCGGGCGCGAGGATAGTCGAGAATATGTTCGTGTGGCCGCATGGCCCGGTCGAGAAGAGGCGGGGCACGTATTATGTCAGTGAAATTCTCGCCGGGACCACCACAGGAGGCAGCCCGGGTTCGGCGGGGACATATACCACAACATACATGTCTGAGAATGGCATTATTTGGGGAGTTCCTACAGGTGACGGTGTAATGGGTGTGGTGTTGTCAGGAGTGGTTTCTGATCTAGGCGGCGGCCTGGTGTCGTTGCCAACTGCGAATAATCCCTATACCCTAGGTATGGTTATCTTCATAGAAGGAACGACGTTTTACGACGAGCTGCATACCTTGGTTAGTGGGACAAGTTCGACTGCGTTAGTTTTCGCTGACAACTACCAAGGAGAATCTTTCGACGGTACTGAGACTTTTGTGAGGAAAATAGCCAGCCTTCCTGCCAGCTCCGGTAGGATGGCCGCCGACACAGGGGTGAATAATATGTACTACGGTCATAATTGGGACCTTGCGAATAGCACCTACATAACGCGCATCGAGACCGATGGAACCCAACACAAAGACGCCGTGACATTTTCGACAGTGCCCAATGGAGGAACGTGTTTTGGAGTAAAATTGTCGGCTGATGAAGGCGATTTGTATGTTCTCAGTGAAATAGGATTATGGAAATTCGACTTATCTGATGGGTCGGAAACATGGTTCAATACTGACGCCTATAAAAACGATTTAGACATAGACGCATCGGATCGAGCTTATGCTCCGGTCACTATTAGCGGTGAAAGTAACATTAGTCAATTTGCCTCGGCAGATGGAATAGAAACAGTTCTTACTCTGATGGGGTCTGTTGCTTCTGGAACTACGCTGTTCTCGTCGTTTGTTTTCGATGTCCATGTAGACGATGCACTTGGTCTTGTTATGTTCGGAGGCGTTCAGGCCGCTCCTATCGCAAACGACGAGACGAAACTATACAACTTTGCAGTACGAACGTTCGATAATTCGGCGGGCGATCAAGCCCAACCTGGCGGCACTTTTGAAGATCTCGGTATTGCGGATAAAACCTTTGCAATTGGCTCCAATAGGATCGCCTCAAACGGCGAGAATATTTACATTCTCATTCCAAACACTATATACAAGTATTCGTGGGACGGTCAAAATCTTAACTTGGAAGAGTCGGTGGCGACCGAAACTGGAAAGTCCGGTATTTACTGTGACCTGTACGGTAACATAGTAGTTACAAAGACTGACGTTCCAGACACGGATCTTATCTGGTTCTATGATACGGATTTGAACTTCTTGAGTAAGATTGACAATATGAATATTGGCTTTCTCCGTACATGGAATGCGGCTATCAGCACATCTGTTCAACGGGGCAATGTTGCCTTTGACGGCACTCTCGCAGTTGCAGGAACGCCCTTTGTGGACCTGCCCGGTAGCGATACGGCCGGCGAGGAGATACCAGTGAGGCTGTTGAGTTTCTCGGCAGAAGTCGGAGACGGTAGAATAGTCGAAATGGGCGAGCAGTATTTCGCGTTCTATAAGGATGGGCCGTAAAACAGGATACAGGATACAGGATACAGAACACAGGAGACAGAATAAAGGAGATGCTATGGACGCCTTCCAGCAACTAACAGTATGGCTCGGAGATGGGACGCTCGGTAGAAGACATCTCTCTATAGCGTTTCTTGCGTCCGTGCGTAACCAAAAGAATATCCCCAAAGGGGCAAGGAACTTGGCAGATCCTCTGCTACGTCGGCTTTTTCAACAGATGGAAGAAATCATAGGCAGTTTGGATTTAGCCTACCGTAGAGGCAATCAGCAAAAGGAACCTATTACTTTGGGGTTTGAAGGTGTCCCAATTAAGCCGGAGAAATTATGATGAAACGCCTCCTGTATCCTGTATTCTGTGTCCTGTGTTCGGCGTCCATGGCCATGGGTCTCGGCGCTCAGATCACTCAGGGCGGTGTGGCTTACGCGATCTCGACGCCTTATGCGACCGCCGATCTGTTCGACGTTCAATTCGTTCAGGCCAAGGACGTCATGTACTTGACGCACAACGACTACGCCCCCAGGAAGCTCTCTCGGTTCGGCGATACGAACTGGACGCTGGAAGTCGTTGACTTCCGCGGCGGGCCGTTCCTCGGTCGCAATAAGGTCGAAGCCTCGACTATCACGCCCTCGGCAAAGACCGGAGCGATCACACTAACGGCTGCGGCTGACACTTTCGTAGCGGGGCACGTTGGTGCGCTCTGGCGCATCGAGCACCTGGTAGACGCCAACTCGATTAACGGCACGTTCGAAACAACGGGCAGTTCATCGACTCTCGAAGTCCAGGCGGGCCGGATATTCGATCTGACCACCGAGAATATCTGGAACGGGACTATCAAGCTCGAACGCTCATACGATTCCGGATCCACTTGGCGAGATGCGTCTAAAGTATTCAATATCAATACGATCAACGACGGCAATATCCACTATGTAGATCAAGAGACCATCGCAAACGCCCTGTACCGCGTAACATGCACGGTCTACGGCACGGGAACGATTGGGTTCACCCTGACGGCTCGCAGTGGCGAGTTCTCTGGGATAGTAGAGATAACCAGCGTTTCCGACGCCCGCCACGCCGGCGCGACTGTAGAGACGGATTTCGACCTTGTGAATACCGACGCGACTTTCAGATGGTATGAAGGTTCCTGGTCCGAGGAAAACGGATATCCCGCAGCGATTGCGTTATTCCAGGAGCGGCTCGTACTCGGCGGTAGTAAGGAGCAGCCGCAAACCGTCTGGCTGTCTCAGACCAACGATTGGACGAATATGAAGTTCGATGGCCTGGCCACGGGAGCAATGGCGTTTATAATCGCCTCCGGCCAGGCGGAAACGATTCAGTGGCTGGTCGGTCATACGGCGATTCTGATCGGTACGGACGGCGCTGAGTGGAAGCTCAAAGGCGGAGTTGAAAAGGGCCTGACGTTCGACAACTTCGATATTGCGCGTCAATCGACCAACGGAAGCGCTAAGGTCCAGCCGGTGGCTGTCAACTCACAGATAATCTACGCCCAGCGAAACGCTGAGACAATCTACCAGCAGCAGTTCGCATTCGAGCGGGATAACTGGATCAGTACGGATATGAGCCTCCTGGCCGAGCACATAACCGCCGGCGGCGTTACCCAAATGGCTTATCAGAGAACGACGAGAGCGACTTTGTGGCTGGTCAGATCGGTCGGACAACTGCTCGGCGTTGCAATGGAGGAATCGGAAGAGGTCATTGGCTGGTACAGATACACGTTCGATGGCGAGTGCGAGAGCGTGGCGGTTATCTCAGGGGCCGAGGAGGATCAGGTATGGGTGGTAATCAAACACACCATAGACGGGGTGGTAACGAGGTACGTCGAGCAGTTCCAGCCTATCGAATACGAAGATCAGGCGGACGGTTTCTTTGTGGATGCGGGACTGACGTTTAGAGGCGTCGGGCCGTTTACTATCAGCAATATCTCGCAAGCAGACCCTGCTGTCGTAACGGCAACCGACCACACATTCACAGACGGGGAGCAGGTGCGGTTCTCATCTGTCGGTGGCATGACGGAGGTTAATAATCAGGTTTTCACCGTATCGACCGTAGCGGGCAGTACATTCGAACTCCGAGACGTTACCGATGCGGTCGATATCAATTCAGTGAACTTCACAGCGTATAGCTCGGCCGGCTCAATCCTCCAGGTCGAGAACACTTTCGTCACACTCACCCATTTAGAAGGTGAGACGGTAACAACCAGCGGCGATGGCGGTTACGCCGGCAGCTATACGGTCAGTTCCGGCACAATCACACTGAGCGACTTTTACAACATCGTTCATGCCGGCCTGGCGTACACGGCCAAGCTCAAGCCGATGAACCTGGAATTCGCATCGACCGGCGGCGCCCTGCAGGGTCTGACCAAAAGGATCGACGCAATCAACATAAGATTCGACAGATCCCTGAGCTGCTCGGTGGGCCCGACGTTCGATCAGTTCGATACGTACCAGTTCAGGACGTTCGGCGATCCGTTGGGATCCCCGGCGCCGCTATTCACCGGTGATTTGAGAATGCTTTTCGACGGGCCTTTCGATAGAGAGGGTTCGATCTGTATTCAGGACAGTAAACCCGTACCGCTGGCGGTGGTCTCGATAATCGCAGAGTATGAGGTTGGGAGGGACTAATGGCTATCGGAGCTGTACTCGGGATCATAGGGATTGGGGCCAGTCTGTTCGGCGGTAAGCAGGAACGGGACGCTATCAAAGAGCAGACCAGAGTCGAGGAGGCCAACCAGCGATTCAACGCCGCCCAGACCCGGCGAGAAGCGGCCAGAACGCGACTGGTAGGCGCTGAGGACGAATTCACACTGCGCAGGGACCTGAGAGAGCGGCTGGCCCGTAACCGCGTAGGAACGGCCGCCGCCGGCGTAACACCGGAAGGAACACCCCTGGAGACTGAGTTGATGCTGGTGCGGGATTTCGCCGGCGATATCGCCACGCTCGAGGAGCAGACGCGATTCGAAAGCCAGGAGCTCGAAACGCTCGCCGTATTCCAGGACCAATTCGCAACGGACGTCGGTAAGGCCGGTAAGATTAGGAGTAAAACGGCATTGACTCGCAATATCGGCGACATTTTGGGGCAATTGAGTGATATCATTGTTTAAAAGAACACAGAACACAGAATACAGGATACAGAAGGGGATAGCCATGGGAGTGATATTTGACCATAAACAAGCAATAGAAGAACTACGCCCATTGCACAACTTAATGAAAGAGGCGAATAATCATTCGATTGCAGCCAGAGCCCATGGGTATGGGGTCAGGTTCGGCGTTAGATCTAGTTTGCCCAATGAGGAAGCCATTGAAATCAGTTTAGAGACATTTCAAGGGGATACGCTGTGCAAAACATATAAAGTCATATCGCCCAAGGTTCTACAATCCTTATGCACAAAAATGACTAAAGAAGTCGACCAATTAAGCAACGGCCCCTTGATAGTGCGTGTAACAGCCCAGCGGCCTAATGGAGTGGATCTACTATTTATAGAAAGTGTACACTGTATTCTTAAAGACCCGCAGGGTTACAATACCACACTTGGTTTGCCATGGGATGCAAAATGAAACGACTTCCGTATCCTGTATTCTGTGTCCTGTTTTCGGCCCTTGAGGGACCATTATGCCCACTGTAGACGTATCGAGCTCACGTATAACACCCCGCCGGGCAAGCACGGTCAAGCTGCCGTCCGGAGCGTTCCAGGCTGAGTTTCGGGCGATGGAGCAGCAAGGGCAGGCTACAAGCCGGCTCGGCCGGACACTTGGTAATATAGGAGCCAGACTAACCGCCGCCGACGAACTCCGCCAGGTAAACGCCGCCAATACGGCGACGGATGCATTCATAGATAACTGGTCGATCAAAGCCGCCAAGGATACGGACTTCACAACACAAAGAGAGCGGTTCGACGAGGACTTCGAAGCGTTCCGAGCCGATACGCTCTCGCAGTCTTCGGGCCGGGCGTCTAAGGTTATCGGTAGCCAGCTCGACCGGGCTCAGAGTTCATGGGGTACTCGATTCGAACTACGAGCACACGACAGGTTAATGGCCGAGGAGCGATCGAACTCGGCTCAGGCCGATAAGAGCAGTATCGACCGCGAAGCCGTCGAAAACGAGTCGCAGCGTGGAACCGAATGGAAACTCTACAACGCCAGGCTAAACGCTCTCAACGGGAACGGTCAACTGGCACAAACCGGGCGGTGGTCGAGAGAAGGCCGGATCCGGGCCCGGACAATTCAAAAGGTACAGTCGGATGTTCTGGTTTCGCCTCAAGATGCGGTGTTAATGCTGGGTAGTAAAGCGGATATGGTAGAATCCGGCGAGTTCAATAAGGAGGAAGTCGCAAGCCTGACCAGTGAGGATATGATCGACCTTAAAGAGGTTGCCGATAAACAGGTGGCGGCGCAACGCGCCGATTTAGAGAACGCCCGGAAAGACGCAAACGAGGCGATTGCGAGAGATTTTCAGGCAAAGATTGTCGACCCTGGAGTGCCGATTGCACAGACGCAAAGAGAGTTCCTCGCCGCGGTTCGAAGCGGGCGTTTGGAAAAGACACAGATCAGCGGGCTGGACGCAGCTATAAAGTCGCGAATATCGAATGCCGGCAAGACCGCAGACCCTGAAGCGATAGCCCGGTCGACGGACGAATACGAAAGCCTCGAGGAGAATGGAAAACTGGACGAAGCGCACGCAGTTGCAATGCGCGACGCCTGGATGCACAGTACGGCAGTCACCAATGCCCGGCTGGAAGAGATTGCAAAGGCCCGGGCGAACCCGTTGGAAGAGAGTGCAGACCCGGCATTAAAGGATTTCATAGCTATATCTAAACAAATGCAGGCGAGTCAACTCTCTGCTCTCAAGGCCCGCACGGACGAAGAGGAACTGGAGGGTCCGGCGTTAAAACAGTTCGAAAAAGACACGGCAACAATTGGGATTA
>SDBT01008303.1_pt1 | contig 16971 bp, 10 predicted proteins | sample 2277101 | NCBI WGS metagenome assembly SDBT01 (sample SAMN10404973, study PRJNA504765) | marine sediment metagenome | isolation source: marine sediment core GS10_PC15, 103 cmbsf | place: Arctic Ocean: Southern Knipovich Ridge | collected 2010
TTGTGTTTATTACTTTGTCATTCTTGCTAACCCTATACAAACACAAGCTAGGGCTGGCATTAAACATGGTATGTGGGGTGGCAACAATCGCGCTTCTTTCACTCTTTTTTTATGGGATATTCTTTGTTTTTGGTCGCGAAATTAATTCAGATTTATTGCTATTAGGAGTCTTAACTGTAAACTTCCTAATTTCCTCTCTCCCAGCCATACTATTAATCATATTTTCTTGGAAAAGCAAGCCGCTAACTTTTGAAGCTAAAAATAAAAAAAAGCTCATTTGATATTCTTAAAACTAGTTTTGGTAATAATTCCAACCTAAGATTATATTATAATCAACACCGATTAATTTCTTTGTCGGTTGGAGAAGTGGTGGAAATTAATTAAATCGGATTATTCTTCTTTTCCCCTGCTTAAACTTGGTCTTACCAGAATTCTGTAGTTTTTACTGTTTGGGAAATCTATTGCAACATCGTTTTCTTTTATAATGCTTGTTTTGGTTTCGCACAGTTGCAATATCTCTTTGCTTAAATCGCTTCTTTTATCTGTTCCTATAACGAAGCTTATTCCAAATCTTTTCATTTCAGTAAGCATTCTGATAAATTCTTTCAATGCAAGGTTTTCTTTTATCATAAAAACTCTTTCAATTCTTGGAATTACAACCAAAAGCCTTGTTGTCTTTGCCTCGCCTTTTTTACTAAAAAAGTTTATTACTTCTGTTGAAAGACTTTCAAGCAAAAGAGTCAATGCTCTTGGGTCAATTTTTTCCATACTTACAATGCTTGCACTGCCAATCTTTTGGAATTTTCTTTCTACAATTTCTTCAATATTGTTGTCTCCGTCAAACATTTGAGGATAAAGAGTAGCAATTAGATTTAGCACCCGTTCAATTCTTTTTTTCAGGAAAGGATTTTCGATTTCAAGTAATTCAATATTGTCTGAAAGTTGTTCAAGTCCTTCAACATTTCCTTTTTTTAGTCCTTTCACAATGATTTTTTCAGCTTCTTCATCACTCCATCCAAACAATTGCATAAATCCACCGGGACTTATATCATTTACATTAATCTTAATACTTTTTGCAACCTTGAATTCTTTTGTTGGAAAGCCCATTGGGTCTATTTGAATTCCGTGGCTTTGCAGTTCTGAAGAGTTTTTGGCAGGGTGTGCAAGACCTAAAAAACTACTGTGTTCGTCAAAAATTAAAACAGGGGTATTTGCAAGCAAAAAACTTTCTGTAATTATTCTAATAAAGTCTTCTCTTTGAGGTAAGGTTCCATCTGAAACCATTGTCCGTTGAAACATTTGTAACGGTTCTTTTATTTGCTTGCCTGCTTTGCTTGTTCCAAGAATTACTGCCGCTCCTTCCACTCCTGACTCAACCTGAGCTTCTTCTTTCTCTATTTCAATTCTTTTTGCTTCCTTTGCAAGCATTGGAATTATAAAAGGCTGGCTGAAAAAAGACTGTTTTATTGCAGAACTGCATTTTCTAAGAGCTGTAAGATGTAAATCAAATGATTTTGCAACAGATTCAATTTTGTTTCCAGAACCAGAAACCTCTGCAAGTAAATCATCAACAGACTTCAAAACCTTTTCCTCTTCGGCTTTTACATAAATCTGATTGCTTGCAATTGCAATAAATTGTACTGTGCGTTTTCCATCATGCCTTGAAAGAATAATGGCTTCTTTTTGTATGCTTTCAATAAATGTTTCAGCTTCACCAACCGCACTGAATACAGCAAATGACTGCAATATTACTCCTACTGTTTCCTGTCCTTCCTTTTCATAAATTGCAACAAGCATTACCTGTTCAGGATTCATTGAAATTTCCATTTCGTGCCCTTGAAAGTTTCCTTCAAAGATCATTTTCCAGGGACCGTTTCTCAGTTTAAATTTCATAAATTATACCTTCTTTTATTTGAAACTAAGTTATTTAAAGCAGTATAACTATAGTATAAGTGAAATAAAAGAATACCCTTTTGAGTGATTTGTAAAAAAACACTCGTCTAAAGAAGTGATTTTTATGGTTGACAAAGAAATTGTACTTGATACTGTTAAAAAAATGTATCAAAGCGGCATTGATGATGATGTGGTAATGCAAACTCTAAAGGATATTGGCTTAGGTGATAATGAAATAAGGCAATATATTGCCGAAGCAAAAGGTGAATCAGTTTCAGCAGTTCGGTCTGAACCAAAGCCTTTGGAGGCAAGAAAAATAGCTACTGAAGAAAAACCAGAGCATGTAGCAATGCATACTACTACTCATGTTGCTTTGGAAGCTCAATCTGAAAAAACCGATGAATTGCTTGCAAAAATTTCAGGGCTTGAAAAACAGCTTCAAAGCAAAAGAAGTGCTGCACCTTCAACAGACCTTATTGCAATCAACCAAAGGCTTGCGGCAATGGAAAAAAACCTAAGGGAATTAAAAGCAGAGCTTGGAGCAACAAAATCAATAATGGAAAAAATTCTTGAAACTGACAGAAAAATTCTTAACAAACTTTAATTATATTCTGTTAAATTTCCGCTTACTTAAACACCTTTTTGAAGTATTCAATTATTTTTTCAGCAGCACCACCTATATTGTTTGTTGCCTTAAACTTGTGTCCTTCCGGTGCTCCGATTTCCATTCCTGAAATTTCCCCTGCACCTGAAACAGCATCGTCCAAAATTGCTTTGTCAGGGGTATCCTGTTCAGCTTCATACAATCCTTTTTTCATTCCTTTTTTTCCGCTTTTTCCAACCCGTTCTACTGTGGTTTTTGCTTTTGAAAAAAAGGACGCAATTGCTATAAATATTGCTGCAAGAATGCAAAGTATTGCCAAAAGGCCTTGATTAATTACAATAAAGAAAAGCCCTGCTGCCACTAGAGCAAGAATGATTGCAAGCAATGTTAAAATCCTCCAAAGCCTATTCCGCCCATGTCTCCGCCAAACATGTCAGGCTGTTGTTCTTCTTTTTGTTTTCCGCCAATTATAAGGCTCAAAATTATCAAGCCAAACAAAACAAAAGGCCAGTAATCTGTCAAATATTCTCTGCCAAATAGAAGAATTACTGTTGCAATAATCAAAAGAATGGTTGTAGTTAAATCCCTCATTGAAAGAATCATCAAAGCAACAATTGCAAAAATCAGCCAATATTGATTAAATTGAACAGCCATCATCATGAAAATGATAGCAATCATGAAAGTAAAAGTATCCATTTTTTAGCCTCTAATGCTTTACTTTTTGTAAATATTAAGCTTTTCAAAAAATCCTTTTCCAAACACTGCAAAAATAAATATTAATACAGGAATCCAGATAAGTTGTGGGAACTGGAAGAATGTAAGATATACTACAATTACTGCAAAAAGAATTGCAAGCTTTGGGCTTCCAAGGTTCTTTTTTGCCCAGCCAAAAATCCACACAAGGTAGAATAAAGAAAGTACTATTTCAAGATTTTGAATCAAAGGGTCCATTGCCATTTTCAAACGCCTCTATAAAAATTATGCCATTTCCAGCTTATTAAACCTACCTTTTGCCATTTTAGCTAAGGCAGATAGCTGGAGCTAGCCTTTTCTCATACCCATTCCAATTCCGAAAATAATTATACTAAACACCTGCAGTGCAAGCAGGAAATAAACTGCAATATACACAGCTGCAGTAAAATACGCCCATTTAATTACAAGGAAATATATCAAAACACCTGTTATAAGAATTGTCGGAATTCCTGAACCCAAGTATCCCCTTACTGTCATAAAAATAAGAAAAACAAGAATAATCCGCATAATAAGGTCTGCTGCGGGAAAAAGCTTCATTACAATAACAGGAATTGTAATAACCACCACAAGGGCTATTACAATAAGTATGAAAATCTGCAGCATTCCCTGTTGATTTAATTCAAAAAACTTATTTCCAAACATCTTTGCACACCATCCTATTCAAACAATTTTCCTTTAACACTTTCCTAATAATTTTCCTTCAACACATTCCATTACACAATTTTCCTGTTCCTACATTGGAGGGGGGAGTTTCCTGCCAGCACCTGGCCTTGGCTTGAAAAGCTGCATTCTCTGGTTTACTCCGCCCTGGCTGCTCATCTTTGCCTCAGCAGGAAGACCACCTGGCTTTCCTCCTCCTATTGCAGCAAATCCTGGGAATACAAAGAAGAAATCTATGAAAATACCTGCAATACCAAGTGTCAAAAGCATCATCAAAACATATGTTCCTCCAAAAAGCCAAAAGGCATCAAACAAAACAAACCAAGAAATTCCTATTATTAGTACGATAGCCAAAGGACCTTTTCCCAAATGCATTACAACCCATGAAATAATTGTTAATAATACAAATATTTTCAGCACAAGAATCATGTCTGAAAAGAATTCGCCTATTGAAAGCAAGGCAAACATTGTGGGAATTAATGCAATTGACATAAAAACACTAAAGGAATAGTAGGGACTTTCTGGTTTAAATTAATTACCTTACAGGGTTTTTTCACGTACATGGAACAAATGTTACTTCTCCACAGTCTCCGGTAATATTGTCAGTGTCAGCCTGATTCCCGCTTCCATACGCTAAAGTTCCTGCTTCACAGTATAAATCAGCATTATTGTTATAGCATATTATATTATTGTTTAAAGTGTTGTTTTGAGAAGTGTTTCTAAACATTATTCCATAATCTAGTCCATCAAAAGTATTGTTTTCCAGAAGATTGTTGTGTGAGGAAAAAATCATGATTGCTGTATAAGAGTCGCTATGTATTATGTTGCGGCTTATAGTATTATCGTTTGAATTTATGAGCAATATTCCTTCTTCCTCACTTTGGTCTATAACATTGTCTGTTATAGTGCTATAGTTTACTCCCTCAAAAACTATTCCCCACGAGTTTTCCCCAGTTTCTGTCTGGTCGCCTAAAATGTTGTTGACTATTGTACAAGTCCCTTGGTATACGTCAATTCCCACCCTACTAGTGATTATAGTATTGTTTGTTATTATTCCGTTGGTAACATTCTCAAGATTAATCGCGTAATCAACGGTGTCAAAACTGTTGTTTGCTATTATTCCGTTGGTAACATTTACAAAATCAATTCCATTATCAAGTAATTTCATATTGCAGTTTCTGATTGTAATATTGCTGACTCCTATTGCGTAAACTCCTGTTCCTCCTAAATCCCACCGTGGCAGGGGGCTTATCATAAAATTGTCCTGGCAGTCAAGTACTATGTTATCTGCTGCTATTGTTATACAGGTTTCATTTCTTGAAACACTTATATCATCATATAGCCTATATCTTCCATTATTTTCTCCTGGTCCGTCAATCAAATAAGGGCAGGATTCTATAAGCGTGTAAGATATTTCACCACCGTCTCCTGATATCACGACTTGGTTTTCAAGTCCGGCAAAATCGGTGTAATTTATAGTAATTGATCCTTCTGGCTCTGGTGTTGAAAAGCATTCGAGGTTCATTATATCTCCTGCTCCGACAGTTAGAACTACTTCGTCATTAATTGTGCAGCCGACAAAATTTCCAGTTGAATCAATCCTGGTTATTTCTATTGTTCCGCCAACAATGTTTTGTAAAATGATTTTTACTGCTGAATCTTCAATAACACTGCTTTTTAGAAAAATCTTGTCTGGGTTGGAAGAATAAAAATTTGCCTCTTCTGGACTGTTAACAAGAAGAACCAAGGAAGCGACAACGGTTGCAATTAAAATCAGGGCCCATCCGTAAGTCATCAGGTATTCTAATGCTGCTTGTGTTTTTTGTTTCATGATAAAAACAATTTAATAAGACACTAACTGATATTTAACTCTTTTTTTTGGAAAAAATGACTGTCAAAAGGGGGCGGGGTTGGGTAAGAAGTTTTTAATTTTTGGGTTTACTTGCTTTAATTTCCATAACCTATACAAGTACTTCCTTCAACCAAGCCTGATTCAAAGTCTGAAATACTTGTCTTGCTTCCTACAGCATCATTCAAAGCCTTTGGATTCCACCAAAATGAGGTTTTTGAACCAGTATCAGTAACACAAACATTTTGTCCTTCAACCAAATTAAAAATTTCCTGAATTTCGCTTACAATATCCTGTGCCGAACCACTATTGTGAACCATTCCTGCAATTCCCTGCAAATCAATTGCATTTGATTCAAGTGAATCAGGTGAAATAAACTGCAAACCAGAAGGCTGTAATGATGTAAGCTTAAAGTTTCCTGAAATAGGTGAATAAAATACTGCTTTGAGGTAAACATCTCCTCCAAGCTGGGCACTATCCCAATCTGTTGCATAAGCAAACAGCCAATCTGAAAGAGGGTCGTTTTGTGTTGCTGCCCTGTCTGGTTTAAACCTAAATGCTTCATAAACAGGCTGACCTGAGAAATCAAGACACTGACCTGCCCCTGTCCAAAAGCTAAGGCTTGTTCCTGCTTCTACAGGTGTCTGACTTTCCTTTATTTCGTAGAATGCACTAAAGCTTTCATTGGTCTTTTCATGAGGCATTTTCATAATTACCGGAGTAGCATAATTTGGATAAAATGAAATATTCTTTACTGTAGACAAATCAGTTCCTTCCAATTCAAGCAAAAATCCACGCTTTGAAGCAATTGAATTAATTGTCTTAAAGTCTGAAACAACTTCAATATTTGCTTCTGCTATTGGATTGCTTCCATAAATTTCCCTTGTTGTAACCATTTCAGGATTGCTTGCAATTGCAATTGGTTCAGCACTATTTACATAATCAACACCATAACCATTCCTTCCATTGCTTGTGTCAACACCAATATTTCCATTAAATGGCAAATAATAGAAAACACTGTTAGGATATGCCTCATCAAGGAACAGGAATTCAACAACAATTTCTGCATCAGGGTTTCCGTCTGCATCAAAGAATTCCCAGCTTCCTGAAGTAAAACCTGTATTTACAAGAACATCATATGCGCCTGCATCAGGCAAGCTTGTGTTCTCCACAAACCTTTGCTTAAATCTTAAATTATCAGTATTATCAAAGTACGAGGACCACTGACCATCTGGATCGTTATCAAAGTAATTTGGAGAATCATAAAATGATTGAGTTGTGTAAAATTCTGCAAAGTCTTCCTGGAAGTCTGAACTATAACCATCCTTTATCAGTTTTGCTCTAAACCTTATCAAATTTTCCAAGTCGCCCAAATCCTGCACATCGCTTGTCCAATTCACATTATTATTTTCTGCTGCTTCAGCAACAAAGTAAAGCAATACAGGTTGTCCGTCCCACAATGTTGTAGACAATGGCATCCAGCAGCCAGGGTAGTATAATTGCACTGGGTCCATTCCAAGGCTTGCAAGCTCTGCATCAAACTCTGCCGTAATTTCCTCCAACTCTGTTATTGCCGGATTTGTAGGGCATGGAATCTGCTGATTCACTGTCAAGAATTCACGCAATGCCTGCATCTTCTTTGTCAAAGCAATACTAAATTGTGTTGCATCACAGTAAATTCCATCATCATTATAATAATCACAATCATCCATTTGAATTCCGTTTGGTTCACTCCAACTCCAGTTAAGCTTTACATCCGGTAATGCTTCTGCTCCTGTTTCTCCAAATAAACTTCCTTGTAAACAGCTATAAGTTTCCTGTGGCAAGAGCTCAACCTTTGAGGTTGATGGTGCTGTAACAAACTTCAAATGGAATTGCTGAGTATAAGTTTCCTGACTTTGGTCTGGTACATTAAACGGTCCAAATCCTGAATTTCCTTTTGAAATCATTGTTGGGTTTGCATGATAATGTCTTTCAGAAGGAAAGCTTACAATTCCATAAATGCCATCACTTTCTTCCAAACCCATGTTCTCAAAGTAAAGACCTACTTCCTGAGTGTCGTAGGTTCCAAAGACCTTTGCATCATCACTATTCCACCATCCTGAAATAAGCGCATTGTCAATTGAAATAGGCTGTGCATCGTCCTTCAAATTAATCATATAATCCATCAAAGTTCCTGTAACCATCTGGTCGCATGGGTCATCTCCCATAACGCCTCCCATAAGGCCACCTGCAAGTGCTCCCAAAGCCGCATATGTTCCGAGAATTCCTGCAAATTTGCCTTTGCTGAAACTTGCTGCAGTATCTACTGGTACCAATGTCTTGCCCATATTGGCTGCACCAACCTCTCCTGTCTTTATTACAGTGCCTGTAGTTCCAATTGCACTTGCTGTTTTTGCAGCTTCTGCTGCTGTAGTCCCATTCATAGCCCTTGCAATCTCCATGTCTGCACCTGCTGTTTCTAAGCTTGTTATAGTGGTTGCAATTGCTGCTGCAGTTGCTGCCGCTTCTGGACTGCAAGTTCCGCAAGGACATGGAAGTGTATATGGAGTTACTGTCATTGGGGGTATAGGGCAACAAATGGCACATTCTGTTATTGCTACATTAGCTGCTGTTTCAGCTTTTAACATTTCTGCGAGAAGCATATTAAGCTGTCCCTGCAATCCAATTGCTACTCCTTCTGCACCAATATGATCTGTAGCTGTTCCTTCCACAGCTTCTTCTGCAACCTTATTTTCTAAACCTGCTTCTACAAGTTCTGGTGCAGCCTCTTCTGCCCCTTTTCCAATCGTTGATAAAGATTTTACCGTAGTTGAAGCCATTGCTGCTCCTGTTTTTGCAACTGTTGTTGCCATACCAATAATTCCTGTTGTTATGTTCTTTATGGCCATTGTTAGTTTTATCCAAAATGTTGTTTGTGCTGTTGTTTGAATTTCTGCAATTTGTCCAGTTGCTATTGTAAGTAGTTCTGTAGTTGTTACACCACTAGTGGTTAGTATTGGTGTTGATTCAGCTAAGGCTGTTTTAATTGACGCTGCTGCTGCATTTATTGCTATGGTTTTTGCTTTTTCTGAAGCAATTGCTGCTGCTTCCGTGCTTACTCCTACAGCCTGTGTTCCAGCTTGTGAAGCTTGAGCAGAATTGTTTGCTGCAGCAATTTTGCCTGTTTCTGCACCTGCAATTGCTTTTGATGTTCCTGTTGCTGCCTTTATTGCTGGTTCTGCTCCAATCAATGCCCCTACTGCTGCTCCCATTCCTGCGCCTGCAAGGTCAAACATTCCTTCCTCTTCTGCGGTTCCCCAGTCACATGCGCTTGCGGTTACAGCAACTGTTTCTGCCAAATCCTTGTTTGTTAAGGTTGCATTATCCTGGCTTCCTGCTCCTACAAGAGTGAATGCATATTTGTCAAGTGTAAATATTTCGTCTCCAGCCGGCTTTACAAACACATCTATTAAAGCAACTTTTCTATAACTTCTTCCAGGAGTTCTTGCCGAAACAGGAATTCCATACATTCCTGCAATGCTTTGTCTTGCTACAAGCACTTCCTGTGTTTGATTGTTTGCATTAAGTGTAAATTGTTTTGGAGTTAATGTAATGCCGCCCTCTGTTGTGCCTCCTCTGCATTCTGAATCATTCTGGCATAATTCTATATCAATTGCAATATCTCCGCATTCGCTTGCGTCAACAGTAAAGTTTGCAGTATCTCCGGACAATTCAATTATGTCTTCTGCTCCAGGGTATTGAATGCACTGGTCTAAATTAATTATTCTAATATTTGAAGAAATCTTGCTTGGTGTTGAGCCAACAAATGCTTCTCCTGCAACTGTTTTTATTGCTCCGTCAATATCAACTGAAAATATTGCATCTTTTCCTAAAAATCCTGCCATTGGAGTAAATGTAAGCATTCCGTAAAATGTGGTTTCAGGTCTAATGTTTGAAATGATTTTTGTCTGCATTTCAGGCTTTAGTGTTTCTGTATTTGTCTGTCCGCTTCCGGAATCTGTTAAGCTTAATTCAACCTGTCCCATTATGTCAGAATTCCATGAAAGTACTGCCTGCAAACTGTCAAGACCTGTTGCTCTTCCACCTGTCATACAATTGTTTTGAACCTGAAATTCAACTGTTGCCCTGTTTCCTTGAGTTGAACCTGACCATTCCTGTTTTGAAATTATAATGCATGGTGCATTGTCTGGCAAATCACTCATTTTAATTGAAATTTCCAACGGAATAATTGTGTCCCATTCAATTCCTGTTTCGTTATTGAAAGATGTAACAATATATTCTCCGGTTACGATTTCATTTCCCAAAGCAAGGGATTCAATGTTTTCAGAAAGCCTTGTTTTAAAGAATGGCAGTGTTTCAAAATCGTTTGCCTTTATTTTTGTTCCAATAAACTGTCTTGAATAATTTTCCATGGTCTGCCTGTCAAGCAATCCTCTAAATCTTCCTGTAAGTGAAACATTTTTGATTTCAATTTCAAGTCCTGTTGTGTTCTCAATTTTTTCGTTAAAAAGCAATTCTCTTGCTCCCCTTGTTTCCATTGAAGCCTTTACTTTTGGCGGCTCAAAGCGCAATACATCTGAGTCAACAACAAGTTCCAAAGAATTTGCAAAGTAATCTGGCTTTTCTGCTTCAATAATTACAACCGCATTTGGGTCAAGTGCAGGCAGATTAATTATTGCTTTTCCAAACCCGTTTGTTATTGCACTATAAAACAATTCTGTTTTGTCAGGATTTTTCACATTAACTCTTACAAGAGCCTCGTCAATATCGTACTGGTATACTGGGTCGTAAACCGAAATTTCAAGTTCTGTTGCAACATAGGAAGGAATATGCGCAGGGTTTGCGTCAATAACCATTTCGTTTTCTGAAAGCACTGAAGCAAAAATACTCTTTTGGAATACCACCCGCCCATCAGCAATAACCTTTATTTCAATTTCGCCAAGACCAATTGTGTTTGGAGTAAAGTGAACGCTTCCTGAAACACTTTTGCCTTTTGTAAATGCGCCCAAATCAACTGCATCAATTTCCTTTGTTGAAATTCCTGAATTACTCATTTCCTGAGCTGACGCATTTTGTATTTCGTATGAGTCAATTGTCATTCCATCAACTGTTATGTATAAGTCACTGTTACTATACTGTCTTTCACTGTTGTTTAAAATACTAAAAGTATAATTGTGCGGACTTCCTGCTCGCATTTCATATGGTTCATAAATATACAATCCGAGATCTTCATCAATAATGCTTTCTCCTGAATAGCAAAAGTCTTCCTGACATTCTGCTGCCTGTCCCTCTAAAAATGCAATATCTCTTGTTTTTGCATAAAGGCTTTGCTTTCTTGATACTGATTCTGCAAACCCTAGTTCTGAATCCTCTGGTGTTCTGATATACTGCCTGCTTCCGTTAACAGCCCATGCCCTGTAATGCATTGGAAGTCTTGTATAAGGAGTTATCTGGCTTTTTACCCTTATTTCAAAGCCAACATAATAATTAATTGGCTCAAGTTCATCCCATTCTATATTAATCCATTTGCCGTCTCCTACAGTAATATTCTTACTGTCTTCACTATAACCTGTTGGGGGTGAGTAACTAGTGCCCTTTATTTGCGCTTCAATACCTCCTGCAATAGCTTCCTTTATTACAAGGGGGTCATTTATCAAAAATTCCTCGTCTCCTACCCTAAAATGAATGCCTCCATTACCATAATTTCCACTTTCCGGCACGCTTAGCTTGAACTTTGCAATATATCGTCTTCCTGCATTCATTTCCTGAACCTGATTTCCTGTTTCGTCAAAAATTCCTGCAAACTCCAATTCAGGCTCTCCAAGAATTAATTTTGGCTCCATTAAAGCATCAAATTGTATAATTTTATCTGGCCAAAGCTGCTTAGGCATTGCCTGAACTGCCATAAAATCAGGATGTCTTATAATCACAAAAACCTGCTTATCTGCCTTTAAATCAAGCTGTCCTGTTCCGTCAGTTAAAGGAATTTTTCCCAAACTTTCACCTGAAATGGCAAAGAATTCTGCTTCAGCTTCTGCAACAGGTCTCAAATCTTCATCAAAAGCACTAACCTGTACAATGCTATCTCCAATAATAAGTACTACTTTGAATTTTGTAATTGTTCTTATGTCAATTTCTTTTCCCTGACTTTGGTTGTCTCCTGAAGCAGGATATTTTTCAACATAAGCATAATAACTTCCTGGCTTCATTCCTATAAATTCTGCAAAACCATTATTGTCAGTCATTTCAGGTTCTATAGGAACAAGCATTCCTGTATCCAAAAAGCGAAGTTTTACCCTTGCATTTTTTACAGGAGAATTGTCTTCATCAACAACTTCTACTTCTACTCTTCCGCTGTTTGCTGAAGTAGCTTTTTCCATTTCAACTTCAATGTCTTCGCTTCCTGTGGCTGGCAAACTAACAATCTCATAAAGGTAATTGTCATGCATTGCAAATAATTCATAATCTCCGTCTTCAGTAAGCCTGAACACAGTGCTGTTTTCTGAACCAGTGTTTTTTTCTGCAATTGTTTTTCCATCAGAATCAATTACCTTCAAAGTAACATTTGTAATTTCATTTCCTGTATCCTTGTCAACAACCGAAACATTAAGAGTGAGCTTTATGCTTTTGCTTACTGTAACATCAACAGAAGTTGTTTCGTCTGCATTAACAGCTATTGTTGAAGAGCTTGCAATTCCATAATCTCCTGAAATGTCTTCCACTGTTGCAGTATATGTTCCTGAAGTAATGTTTGCAAAAATTACTTCTCCATAATTTTGTGAATATTTTTCTGCAGCCTTTAAACCGTCTGAATCCAAAAGCTTTACATTAAAATTATTTGAAAGAATAAGGTTTCCGCTTGAATCCTTTATTTTTATTCTGACAGTTCCTTTTGCAACAGGCAATCCTTCAAACCTTAAAGTTTGTGTTCCCTGATTTAAAATATAAGTTTTTTGACTAAACTCTTCCGGCTCAAGCACAGTTGCCTGAAATATTCCGCAATCTCTTGGTTCTCTTACAGTAATGCTTCCATCCATATCAAGATCTGATACTTCCAAAGGACTTGGAGTTACAAACGGATTATCACAGCTAAGTCTTACCCTTATTGTTCTTCCTGTAATTCTTTCACCTGCAGCATTTTGGAAAAGAATTGTTCTTTCAACAAAAGCAGGACTTTCTTCTCTTAATACAATCTTTTCAGATATTTCAAAATCTTCTACAAAAATAGTTTTTGTTGTTTCTTCAAATCCTGTTCCTTCAATAGTTGCTTTTGGAACAGTTATTTCAACCGTTGAACCGGCTGGAACAAAAAGAATTGCCTTACCATCCTGATTGGTTATTGCAGAATTAATGCTTCCATCAACACTATAATCAAATGAAACTCCTTCCAGTAAATTTCCTTCAGTATCTTCAATTGTTACAGTTAGTCCTATACTGCTTCCAAAATTCAGATTAAGTCCGACAAATAAAACAACAAGCAATGCAATAACTCCGATAAAAAGAGCAAAGCTTGGTACAACAACATCAACCCTGTCAACAACTTTGTAGATAGGTATGTGTGCATCTATCTTATCAAGGACATTATACCATTTGTCCTCTACTTTCAGGTAAACTTCTTTCAAACCCATGATAAAAATAATTAATTTGTAAAATAATTATTCTATAAACCAATCATTTGTTTTGTAAACCAATCATTTATTCTATAGTAATACATTCTGTTTCTGCCATTGCCCTTTGAGGTGCAATATTTTCAAGAATCACTTTTGGATTCCAGAAAAACTTGTTGCTTATCCTGCTTCCTTGTCCAATAAGACAAGCTTTGTTTTCTGCTACAAGATTAAACACATCCTGTAAACTGTCAAGATTGTTTGTTCCAAAACTATTGTTCTCCATTCCTGAAACTCCATTTAATGAAATCTGGTTTCCGCTTTCTCCTGAATTATACAAAGTCATATTATCAGCATAAATTGTTCTTTTCATCAAACTTGTTTTATTCTGCGGAGTAAACACAACACTTTGCAGGAATGTTTTTCCAAACCTGATTGGATTGCACCATTCAACACCATAATCTGTTATATCTGTTCCAATTGCACAGTCAATATTTCCTGAAATTCCTCCATGAATATCCCAGGTTTCCTGCCATGCTTCTGTAACAGGATTGTCTTCGAAATCACGGCATATTGTTCCAACTCCTGACCATGGAATCATTTTTGTTGAAGCTGTATGCGGGCTGTTGTCAATTTCAACTGAATAAAATCCATAAGCATCGTTTCCAGTGCTATAATCCACTTCCATCATTATTGGAGTAGCATAACTTGGTGAAAACACAATTGAGGTTGCTTCTGTTTTTGACTGAACATCCAAAATAATTCCTCTGTTTACTATGTTCAATATGTCAAAATTGTCAACGAATCCTGCTTCAACCCATCCGCTAAATATTGGCGTGCTGTTTGCAATGTTTGTACTGAAAACAGGCTGGTATGAAGAATTGTTTATCTTTATTGTTTTTTCTGAAGTCTGCCTGAAATTTACTCCATATCCCTGTCTTCCATTTTCTGTATCTATTCCAATAAGACCATCAAACGGCATGTAATAGAACGGACTGTTTGGTTCAGGAACACTTAACTCAGTCATTTCAATTACAATCTTTGCATCTGGCTGTCCGTTAACAAACAAATTCCAACTGTCATTTTCATATTCAATGTTTATTGTAATTGAATACTTTCCTGCATCCACTGCGGCATGTGGTGCAAGAGCATAATCAAATTCAAACCTTTCAGGGCTTGAAAAGAAACGCTGTAAGCCATTTTCGTTTGTATAATAATCCGGACAGTCAAAGAAGCTTTTGGTTTTGCAGAATTCATCAAAGTCTGCTCTAAAATCATTTGTATAAGCGTCTTCAATAAGGTGTGCGTTAAAGTTTATGAGTTTTTGTACTCTTTCAATCTCGCTTGCAGGATAATTTTCTGCAACAAGGAAGTCAACCAGTCTTTTTGTGTTATATGGTTCGCATTCAGCAACACCTGTTTCTCCAACGAAAAGAATTGCATCAATTGAATCATTTCCTGCATCAATGTTTTCACAACCGTCACAAAGGGTTGGTACAAGCACTGCTTCAATTGTATATTCTCCTACTGCAATTCCTTCAAAATTACATGATTCAATTGTTTTGCTTACAAGATTAAATTGTCTTGCGCAGCTTTTTACAAGACTGCTTCCCTGTTTTAAATAAACATTCAATTTAGCAGGCATTGTCTGACCATTGTTGCTTTCAGATGTTACTACAACGTTTATATCGCCTGACCCTGTTTTGCTTGCCCTAATTTTTGTAATTCCAACATCTCCGCTTGTTTCAGAAAGTGTTTGTTCTATTATTGCAACAGCACCTGTGCTACTAGGACATGTAAACGGTTTGTTGAGTTCAATAAATTTTCTTAGTTCCTGAACCTTTTTCAAAATTTCAATGCTAAATTGTGTTGCATCACAATAAATATAATTTTCATTTCCTTCATCACAACTATCTTCATTTATTACTGACCAACTCCATTCAAATTTAACTTTTGGAACTGCATCAGGTCCTGTTACTCCTGAAAGGTTTCCAAGAGTACAGTTTGCAATAGGCTTTAACACAGGTCTTGTCTGCATTGGATCAAACGAATTAAACTGCAATCTAAATCTTTCAATATATTCTGTCCTGTCTTTTATTTCAATTGAAGGGTGTTCGTCAGCATCAATCTCGTATTCTGTTTTGTAATCAAGTCTTTCGCCTTTAATTTTAAGAATTCTATACAATGGAGTCGCAGGATCCTTTTGTATTACTCCTCCAACATTCAGGAAGCCAAGTGTTCTTTCTTCAATACTTAATTGTGGATTATCAGGTCTTGGTTCTGTGCTTGTTTCACCAAGGTCTTTTACAATTATATCTGTTGAAGGAGTTTCAACCAAAGTGTCTTCTTCAAGTGTTGCACCAGGCATTAAAAGCTCTGCTGCCTCGTAAATCAAATCCTTTTGGATTGTAGTAAAACTAAATTCGCCTTCTTCCTGATTATTATAAGCAATCAAAGTTCCTGCAATAAATCCTTGAAGACCATAACTCATGAAAGACGGCTTGCCCATTACGCCTCTTGTCATTCCTCCAATCATTCCGCCCATTCCACCCATTATTCCTGTGTTGCCTCCGGTATTTCCGCCAATTCCCATAAACAATCCTGTTGGGGTAGTTGGAATTTCTGTTTTTTCCTTAGCATATACTTTAGGTTGTTCTGCTTGGACTGGTACATCATACGAGTAGCCGTCCTCTGTTACATAAGTTTCCCACTCGTTTCCTTCCCAATCTTCCCAGTATATCGTGCGAGTCTCATAATCTACATCATAAACGCTTCCATAATTGTTACTTATATCCTCAAAAACATCATCAACTGCTTCACCTTGTTCATCTTCATACGACCAATCATATGCATCATAAATACCATCCTTATAACCTTGGTCATAATAGTTTGACTGAACTTCTGTTCCTGCAGGTGGAGGGGTTACTGTTGGCTTTTGTGTTTCAACAGCTTTCTCTGTTTTTGCAACAGTTGCTTGCTTAATTGCATTTCCTGTCCAAGCGCTTGTTCCTTCATCTCTTGTGAATGCACCAACAAGTCCTGAGATAAGACCATAGATTGCGCCTGTTTTCATTGCTTCCATCCAGTCGTGTTCGTCAAACTTTACTTTTGCTGTAACAGGCTTGTCATAACAGCGATTTATTACTTTTACAGTATCATAACCATCATAAGGGTCTTTTGGATTGTCAAATACATCAAATTCATATCTTGAAAGTTCAATGCAGCCATCTGCAAGAATTCTTGCCCTGATTGTTTTGATTAGTTTTTCCTGAACCTGGTCAGAACCCTTTACATAAACCTTTATTGGATACTGTCCAGGAATGTTTTTCTCTGAAAGAACTTCAATTTCTTTTGAATCGGTTTCTCCTAAAGTAAATCTTTCACTGCTTACTGCAAGATCTGATTCAAGCCTTATGCTGTTTGATACTCCGCAGCCGTTTGTTTCAACAGTAAATGAATCAACATCCTCTGGTTTAATTCTTAAAATATCTTTGCTAAATGAAATACAATCAATTAAGTTTACTACGACAATTTCTGCTAAGAGCTCGTCTGAAAGTTCTTGTGCGCCCTGTTCTGTTGGATTTTCTGCCTTAAATACAACT
>SDBT01008304.1_pt1 | contig 16971 bp, 35 predicted proteins | sample 2277101 | NCBI WGS metagenome assembly SDBT01 (sample SAMN10404973, study PRJNA504765) | marine sediment metagenome | isolation source: marine sediment core GS10_PC15, 103 cmbsf | place: Arctic Ocean: Southern Knipovich Ridge | collected 2010
TTTGTATTAAAGACAAATACTGAAACATGAGCAACAGAATTCCTAAGTGCACCTGCTGAAGCTCCTGAATCTACAGTAGAAGCTACTTGAAATATAACACAAATAGATATCGTAACTCCAGGGGGATCTAAAAAAATACTTAGAATAGATGATGCAGCTAAACCAAGTTTACAAGATGCTATTAAATCAATGCAATTAGAAGTTACTGGATGAGATAAAGTTATATTTGCTGATTCATTCAGAACGAAATCAGAACAGAAAGTTTTACATGATAAATTCTTAAAGGGTTGACCACTAGCTGCAAAACCAGGAACATCTAAACATGAAACTGGATTGGCTGTTGATATATTCTCAAATGATAACCTTGATCCACTTACTACTGAACAAGTAGAAACAATGAATCAATTTGGATGGTTCCAAACTGCATGAGCTGAGGATAAAGCACATTTTGAATTTACATGAGTACCAGGTGAAATAGATGAAATAGATGAAGCATGAGAACCAAGTGTTGAATTACAAAAAAAGCAAAACTTTGTACTATCTCAACTTCCAACAAAAATAAAGGATAGTGATGAAGAAAAAGTTGCAATTAGAGACTTTGTTACTCTTATGGATAAAGAAGGATTAGATAAATTTGAAATAGCTGATATATATCAATGATTTGAGATTGATCCAGATAATGTTTTTGGTAAAAATATTAGAAATCTAATAGCTACAACTTGAAGTAAAGATGATATGGGTGAATTATGAAGATTAATAGATAGATGAGTAAATTCACAAGCATTAAATACTATTTATCTCAACGCATGACTTAAAGCAAAAGTATTAAATTGAGAAGATTATGTAAGTGAAAAATTTGCTAGAGTTGCAGATACTCAGGTAAATAAAGTATTAGACTTTATGACTGAAAAATGATTACAAGAAGGTATAGGAATAACAGAAGGGACATTTGAAAAGTTTATATGAGGTAAATTTAGAACTAAAGAAGCTCAACAAATATTAACAGATACTCTAAATATAACAGCTGCACTTGCTACTAAGATGTCTGGTACTGCTAAAACAGATGCAGAACTTAAATTTATAGAAGATCTATTACCTAATATATGAGATTCTCCAGATAATTTCTTCATAAAATTAAATAATCTTAAAGATTTCACTCTTACAGAATTTAATGCTCAAATGACACAATTCTGATTACCTGAACTTGATAGTAATACATTATGAAACACTTGAGAAAGAGTTAAATTGTTTGAATGAGGAGATATATTTAATACATGAGAACAAATATCACAACCTATTCAACAACCATCAGCAATAAGTAGTCATCTCAAGAAAATTATGCCAACGACAACGTGAACAATAGAAGATGATTATCTTAACAATGTTTTAAATCCTAATCCTTAAATTATGACAAGTTTTTTTCAAGATTTTACTAGTCTATGAAGTAGTTTTTTTAAGGAGGAGCAGTGAATAACTACTCCTGAGCAACAACTGCAATGAATATGAGTAGATACACAAGAGATAGATCAAAATGTAACTCAGCAAATGAATACAGCAAAATCTAAATTTTTATCTATAGATAGACAAAGAGAATTAATAACAAATGCACCTGCATGATCTGATCCAGAAAAAATTATTTCTGGGTTAGTTCAAAGGTGATATACTCTTGAATGACTAGATTCTACAGCAGTCGCACAAGAACAAGAACAACCTACACAAGAAAATATAGATAAAGAGGATCCAGACACAACTCCTTGATTCATTGAAAGATGAGTAGAAGCAATAAGGACAGATCCTATAATTTCTACCGCTGCCGCTGCTGCCGCAAAAGTTCCAGAAGTTATATGAAACATAGCATGATTTGCGGCTGACGTATCAGATTTCTTAAATCCTTTGGATAATATTATAGAAGCTGTAACTTGAGCAGAAGAATGAACTACATTATTCGATTTAGAATGATTAGCTGACCAATTTAGAGCTGATGGAATTGATTCAAAAGAGAAATTACAAGAAGTTCTTTGAGTAGATCCAGAAGCATTTACTACAAGTTTATGAGAATTCTGATTAGAAGTATGAACATTATTTATACCAGGATGACAAGCTAATCTCGCTACAAAAGTTCCTACATTGGCATCTAAAGTTCCAGGATTAGTTAAAACTTTAGATAAGTTAAAATTAGTAGCTCCTAGAGTTTATAATACACTAAAATCTACACTTACATCAATTAAGGATCCTGAGAAACTAAAGTTGCTTAAATCATCACTTGTATGAGCTAAAGAAGCAGCTAAATTTGAGGTAGTATCAGAATGAGAAATAACTCCAACATGATTAGTAATAGGTGCTGTTGCAAATCCTTTCTTTGAGAAAACGTGAGCAATAGTTAAGTCATTGATATGAAAAGATGTACAATGAGGATTAGCAAGTGTTATTTCTCCAGGGAAGAAAAAATGAGTATCTACTAAATCTATAAAATGAGATTTAGATTCAATAGCTGCTACAATCAAAGGTAGAAACCTAAGACCAAATACTTTAGAAGAATTATATCAAGGATTATCTAAATCACTAGATGATATTTATACCAAAGGAATCAAACCAAGACTAGAAGCTATATGAGACGCAACAATAAATATGAATACAATCGTTGATGATGTATTTAAGAAATTATCTACATCAGGAAAGATAGCATGAGTAGATATTTCTAAATTAAGCGGTAAATGAAAAGAATTAGAACAATTAAAACCTTTACTTGAAAAATGGAAAACAGGTAAAACTGATATATTAGAAGTAGAAAAACTTAAACAATTAACATCTGCATTAGTAAGAGAGAGTTGAGCATGAGTTAAAGAACCATTACTCAATAGTGTACAAGTAGAATTTATGAAAAAACTTAATACATCACTACAAAATAATATTGATGATCTGCTTAAAAAAGCAGGTGGAGAATGAGTAAAAGCACTCAAAACTGAATACTGAGCTATTGCAAGACAATTACCAGCATTAGATGCTAAAATATTAAGAGAATTAAAGAAAGACGGAGTATCTCTATTCGAAGGACTTTGAATAATTTCAGGTATCAAAGATATAGTTTCTGGTAACATTAGAGCATGAACTTCATCTATCATTACTTGAAAGATTCTAAATCTACTAAAAGATCCTGATGAAATACTTCAAAGAGTTGTAAGGCAAATACACGATAGCTGAGTTAAGTCTACTATTACTCCAAAAGTGATATGAGTATGAGCATGAACTACTTCAGAATTCTTAGATGAAAGATAACGTAATAAATAACTATATATATTATGCCTAGAATAATACCAACAACCTCATGGAATACTCGAACAAAACCCACAACATGATGGGGTACTCCTAGATTCATAACGAGTACCGCATTAACTGACATACTTAATATATTCTTATGTGATATATCATGAGAACAGTTGGGAGATTCTGATCCTGATAGTGTACCAGTAAACGTAATTATAACCAATTGGACTTAATAATTAACTAGAATATTATGGTAAAAAGAGTAACCAAAGACTTGCTAGATAAAAATATACTAGTAGCTGATGATAAATTCACACTATCTGACAGCGAAGATTTATTTGATCCTGGAGACCCAGAATCAGGAAAATTAAAAAGAACTAGTTGGGGAGCATTACAAGACTTATTCGTTCAGAATACAGTTACTTTTGTTGTGACTACTGCATTTCTTTCATGAGAGGTTATAGATATAACAGATTGAACATGAGCAACAGCCTGAGTAACTACAAGAACTATCTGAGATACTTGAGATGTCACATCTCTCTGAGTATCTGCATCAGTATTTAATGCTAATGCTACCTTTAAGGTAATTGATAATAAAACAGTTGCACTTAAAGCAACAGATATTATATGGGATAGTGCTACAACTTTCCATTTTATTAGACCGCTTGAAATATGAGAATGGTTTATTATAGAAGATTGAACATCATCTGGATGAGGTACTATCTGAGATACTACAGTTCAATGAGATCTAACTGTTACATGAAAAATAATTAAATCATGAAGTACCGTATGAAGTGTTATTACTTATGTAGATGATTCAGGTGGTTCGAGTACGATAAATTTACCTACTGCTGTTTGATTATTAAATGAATCATTTACCTATATAAGAACTGATACAAGTTCTAATATAACAACATTAGATCCAAATGGAACTGAAAAAATAAGTAATAATCTTACTTTTACATTCTGAACGTGAGAAAGTGTCACGATTATTAGTGATAATTCGAACTGGTTTATTATATAAATAAAAAAATATGTCAAATTTACCTTGATTAAACGTAGTTAATGTTCGTAGTAAGGATGATTTCCCAACTGCTGTAGGTTGATTTCATGAATTATTGGCAAAAACACAATATGTGTTGGGAAATGATGTAACAATTACTGACAAAATAAAATATGCTAATTGAACATCAATAATTTGAAATTGAGTTTTTGGTTCAGTTCTCACATACAGTGGTACTTGAACTATGATTAATTCAGAAGATAATAGGGCATCAATCAGTAATATAACTCTTGATGCTCCTAATTGAAAAGTATATGATATTACTGAAAATATAGTTACTACTGGTACATTTCTTATTGAAAATGTACAAGTACTTGAATGTGAAGATTACGGTACATTTGATGTAAGTAATACTATCATAAATAATAGTAATTGTTTAAATTGTAAAACATCATGAATTGTGATGGCTTGAACGTGAGCAATATTATCAATAAAAGAATTTTTCATGTCTAGTGCTACAGCATGAATAAAATTTCTTGATTTATGAAGTTTTGTTGCTTCTACCATTGAAATACAAAACATGATTACTGTTTGATTAACAGGATGAAGTCCTGCAATTTGAATATCTTGACTTGCTTCTAGTTGAAATGTAACGACTTGAAATATTGCTAGTGTCGAAAGTTGTGAATTTCTTTGAAATATAACTCCTTTAGAAAATATTACTGTAAGTGATATTAGATGGGGTTTCAATAAGAATTCCGCTAATGTTCCAGATACAAGAACTGTAGCGGGTATGAATATACCGTCTGCTCAAACTGTTGCTATAGTAGGAATAAGCACACCTGTAATAGTAAATGATGCAAATACTTCATGAACAGATATTTGGTCATTAAAAACAGCAAGGAAATTTGAATTTAGTGCGTCTTTGGGTAGAATGACATATAAATGAGAAAAACCTATATATGTAAATATTTCTGCTACTGCCACTGTAGAGAAAGTATGAGGTGGTACAGATAGTATCTGTTGATATATAGCAAAGAATGGTACTATTGTTACAGATTCAAAAGCTTGTACAGAAAATAGTACACCTACTTCTATACCAGTACAAACGGGTCTTGATTTAGTTACAGATGATTTTATAGAATTTGCCGTAGAAAATGAAACCACTACAGCAGATATAATTATTAATCTAAATAACTTAGAAATCTTTTAATAGTTAATTAAAATACATATGACATTAATTAAAAAAAATCAGATAGAATCATTCGATAAGAGTGATGTTTGATTATCTAATGTAGAAAATACAAAAGTAAACTTAATTGCTACGACTGCTCCTTGAGTTACTGATGACAGTGATTCTTGATATTCTATTCTAAGTAGATGGGCTGATATTACAGCAGATAAAGAATATGTTGCTCTAGATGTTTCTGTTTGAGCTGCTGTATGGAAAGAGACAACGGCACTATGAGATTTTAAATCGGATTGATCTGTTTCTATGACAGGAGCTATTGATGAAGCTCAATGAAATAATATAGCTTCTGCTACTACAACTGACATATGAGCAGCTACAGGTAATTATATAAATGTTACTGGTACAACAACTATAACTTGACTAGGGACTATTCAGGCATGAGTAAGAAGAACAGTTACATTTACGTGAGTATTAACTATTACACATAATGCAACAAGTTTATTATTACCAACAGAAGCTAATATAATTACTGCTGTAAATGATAGAGCTGAATTTATTAGTTTATGAAGTTGAGATTGGATATGTACTAATTACCAAAAGAAAGATGGAACTGCTTTAGCAAGTGCTTGAGCAGGTTGAGCATGGACATTAATTTCTACATCTACACCAAGTGCTGTTGCTTCATTAACACTATCATTAAGTTCTTCTTTTAAATGATACAAGATAATTTGAAACTTATCTCCTGATACGGATTTTGTTAAATTACAACTCAGTATTTATACTGATTGAGGAACAACTCCATTAAGTGCAGATTGTGCTGCTGTTGATGTAAGTTCATTTAGTTGAAGTGTATCTTGATTTGCACAAAATAGTGCTACAGCATTAAATATTGTTTGAGATAATATGAAAAATACTTTTACAAATAGTGTAGATATAGATATACCAGACTTAGCAACAGCAAATGCAAGTTTATTTTTTAGAACTACTCCTGTACCAAGTTCTAATGTAATGTCTACATCATGATGTATAGTAGCTGATACAGATACTCAAAGCATGAATGCAATAAAATTCTTTGCGAGTAGTTGAAATATAAGTGGGAAATTAATTTTACTTTGAATAACTTAAAAAATTATGTCTTATAACAAAATGGTAGATTGAGAACTTGTACCAATGACACAAGTAGAAATAGATGAATTTGATGCAAATGTAGCAGCGAATCCAGCTTTTCAAAATGAAGAGGGATTAAAAGTTAAAATGAAAAGGCTTCGTGAAATAGATAAACAATTAAAAGCAATAAATGCTCCTTGAGTAATTATTACAAAACCATCTTTGATAGCTATTAATGATGCTAAAATAATAGAGCTTAATACAGAAGCTACAGAAATACAAAATGATATTGGTGAAAATTATGAAAGTTCACTAGTAGATGATATTTATACTTCTTTATTTATGTAGTATGGAAAAACAATTTAAAACTATTATAAAATTATTAGTTATTGTAATAATAATACTATCATTCTGAGGGATTATAATATATACAAAGTTATCAAATGTTGATAATAATGTTATACAGCTATCTTCTAATTTAGCTTAATTATGAAACTAACACAAATACAAGAAATTTGATATGATTTCCTAAGAACCCTTGCTACTAATTCATGGGATACAAGAGTTTCTTTTAGATGGTGGTTAGATTATGAGCATCAGAATGAGTATAGGATCGTCCCAGAATGATTTAAAACTAATTTATGATCTGTTCCACCTTTATTACATATAATAGCTGATGATGACGATTTTCCTATAGCATTTACATGACATGATTTTGATTATTCTACAGAGTGTGTTTATATAATAAAAAGCTTAAATAATCTCTCTCCAAAGATGAAGAAATGGATCAAGTATTGAGTAGTTAGTTTGAGAAAAAATAAAATAGTATTTATACCTAACAGAAAATTTGCAGATTTAGTTCTTTTTGATACAATACAAGTAGAATGATTATCAAAGATCAAATCAAGATTAGTTTATTTTGGTGTAAGGCTATGATGAAGACCACACTTTAGAAATAATATATAAAATTATGCCGATTGATAACGTGAAGGAGATATTAGAAAAATGACTACCATACTCAGGTGTTGGAGCAATTGGAGCTATTGCAATGCAATTAAATCAAGTAAGAAAATGAGAAAAATTCAAATTCTGGATGTTTGTTGCCAATATTGGACTGGCAATGTGGATTGGATACATAGCATGAAGTTTAATTCCTGATTCTGTATGAGAAGTTAAATATTCTATAATCTCTATATGCTGATTCCTTAGTTATCCAATGTTAGATTTTATAGAAAAAAGAGGGCTACATTTAATCCTTAAAAGAATATTATGAATTGACAAGTAAAAATAGGTTATTGTTGGAAAGAGGTAGTCATAATGGCGTTAGTCATTGGTATTTTTGTATATTTCTGAACAAAATCTATTAATGCAAACATTACTACATTAAGCAGTGATGTTAGCAGAATAGAAACTAATCTTTCTGATAAAGCGACAAAGAGAAATGAATTACTAGAAGAGATTTCTGGAAAACTTGATTTACTTAACGTAAAATAAAATGAAACAATTACTAATTACAATCGCAATAATAATGCTTTCAGTTATTCTATATGAGGTACATTATCTCTATAGTTTCGTAAAATGAATCGAAGCTAATTATAATATTAAGTTAAAAATAAATGAGTAATATACAAAGAGAATTATTAGATATGGAGATTACATTAACTCCAAAAGAAAAGAAGAAAAAACCAACTCTTGAGATAAAGATGGAGGAACTTCGTGGTGTAGAATTTGATAGGGCTCCATCAAACTGAAGCCCAAGAAAAGCACTAACATCAGCAGATGATATATTTGGTAGAATGTCATAGTTTGACAAAAATAAGATAAGAGTATACTTGAGTTAATTAATTTTAACTTTTTTTTATGATCAAAGAATACAAGGGACTCAAAGTAATACATAAAAAACAATGAAAAACTCCAGAAGTTAATGCTTCATATAATAAGTTCACTAAAAGAATAACTATATATGATAATTTTTACACTCATAGTAAGACAATACAAAAATCTATACTAGAGCACGAGCATTCACATCATATATATTGGAAGATACCTTTAGTTTACAGAAAATTATGGGGATATATAAGTAAATGAAAATTAACTAAGTTACTTCGTATAATGTGAATAACTACTCATACTAAGAATGATTATGTTACTGAGTATGCAGCTACCAAGGTAACTGAGGACTGGGCGGAATGTATCGAGCATAATTACTTATTCAAAACTAAATATAAAGGGAAACGTCTTTGAACTTTTGCAGATGTTAAAATTAAAATAGCATATGCAATGTACGATTATTTCAGTAAAAAATAAATATGAATCTAAGTCAATTTGTAGAGAAATATAATAACAAATTTGTAGATATTGATAAAGTATATGGTCATCAGTGTGTAGATTTAATCAAACAGTACACTATAGACGTATTCTGAATAACTTTAGGAACATTCGGTGGTTCTGCAAAAACAGGATGGGAGAACGCAAGTAATACGTTCCCAGAGGATATATGGGAAAAAATATATAATGATATAACAAATATTAATCAAGTTCCATTAAAATGAGACATTATCTTCTGGTGATATAAAAATTACTGACATACTGCAATAGTGATTGAATGATTTAAGTGAGAAGATAGAATTACTGTCTTTAATCAAAACACATGAAATTGAAATGGTAAAGGTTATGATGATAGAAGTAGAATTCAAGAACAAGATTATAACTGAATACTCGGTTGGTACAGAAAGAAGGATAACTTATTAGAAGAGAACATAAGATTAAAGATTGAGAATACTAAACTTAAAAATATCTTAGAACAGATTAATGAATTATCTAAATAATTATGACACAAATAGAATACTGGCTAAATTGAGATCCAGAATAATACGCAATAAAAAAAGACTAGATTAACTTCTGGTCTTTTATTTATGTTCTAAAATCTTAGTAGCTTCTTCTTTTATGCTTTCTAATAATTCATAGAACTCTTCTCTGTTTTCATCACTACTTTCTGTTTGTTCATTTTCTACAATTATAGTGTGTGCTGCTATACTATCATTAATCATATTTTCTAGTCTTTTTTTCATTGTTTTATATTAAATAGTATATTGTATTCTGCTTCTAGTTCTTTAAGTGCTTGTTCAGCTATTTCTTCTGATGAGTAGTATTGATTATTAATAGTTTTTACTCCATTAACATTACTAAATTCAAGTATTCCTGCAATCACTCTCATTCCCCATCCTGTGAATCACATTTTAAAATCATACCCTCAATCATTATCATGACTCCATTTTTTAATAGTAGCCATTGCCTTACGTTTTTGAAGTTCTGTTTCAGCTTCTTCTTTAGTTAGGAAGGTATTATACATTAAATCTACTGACAATCAGTGTAATATTTGATGCTTCTCTATTTCACAATAATGTGTAATTATATAGTATTCATCTAACTTTCCTAAATCATATATACTCTTCACTTCCTTAATCTCTTCAAACCATTCTGGGTGTATTCAAATAGCTCTAACAAATCATACTAATATTTCGTTGATTTTTCAATTAGTGCTTATTATATATTCTCATGAAGAATTAAGTGCTAATCATCCACATAAATCTTTATCTTCTTCAAATGTTGCTATTTCTCATTTATCAACTCATTTTATATCCTTCAATAGTTTATATCTCATCTTTTATTTATTATTTAATATTTCCCTTGCCATCCTTCTCACATTAACACATTCTTTAATGTAAATACCTTTTAATTTATATCAATTAATAACATCTAGTATATCCTGTCTGAACCCTTCCTTCATTACATTAATAGATAGGTCTAGTATAAATTTTAATTGCTCATGTGGAGCTAGGTTCTCAAAGATTATATGGAATGCTTGATGTGGCTTTCTTTTCCATGTCTTTAAATTATCTCAATGATTTGTACCTCATTTACTCTTAGGTATTATATGGTGTTTAGTTAGCTGGTTCTGCATTTTTGCCATCTTTAATTATTAGAAAGTATTACCCTCACCCTATCTCTCTCAGCTATTGCTATATCTCTATAAAGCATTTCGTATTGTATTTTATGTTCATTAACTTCTCTATACTATTCATTACTATAATTAGTTAATAATTTAATATTTTCTTTACACTCCTTACAATTCCAATCCTGAGGTTTTTTACAAGTGCAGTTATATTCTATTACTTTCATCTTTAATTAGGATTAATTTCAATACTAACTTTTTTACATTTATACCCTTCATCGTGTAAAGACTCCCAATTCTCTCAAGGAAAGTAATTTGTTATAAAGATTTCCTTTGATAAATCTGACAGCTTCGTCATCGTATCTGGAAATACTTTATCATCGTTATGTACTATAAAGTAGGTCCTTTTAATTAATGGTTTCATAATATTAGTTATTAATATTCTTAAAATATCTTCTAAACATATCTGCTCTATGGTATAAGTTTACTCCTCTACGTTTTATATCAGATTGTGCCACAGAGAAATATGCTAGTTTAAACTCTTTCATAATTTCTTTAATAATTAATTAAAATGAGGTAACCCACATAGAAGGGTCATCTAATTTTTCTCTATAAATATCATATGCTTCATTATATATACCTTCTGCTCTTTCTAAATTTTCTTTTTCAGAATATTCTCAATCATTATTACATATTTCCTTTCATTCAAAATGCTCTAATATTAGTTCTATAGCATTTTCTTTAGCATCATGGTTCTTATTAAGAAACCATACATTTTCAACTATTTCCATTACTTCTCTTTGTAGTTTATTCATCTCTAATTAGGGTTAATTTCCATTATTTCTTTATTCATAATTGTTCCTTAATTTAAATATTATTTAGGTTTAATTTCAACTTCTCTCCCATATTCATCTCTGTATGTACCTGTACTGTCTTGTGTTAACATATTTTAATTATTATTAAATTAAACAAAATATTTTCTTTATCTCTTTCATTTCTTTATTAAAAAACCCCTCTGTTAAACCAAACCATAAAAATAATATTATAAAGATAATAAATCCTAATGGATGTAGTACTCTAATTTTAGTATCATCTACTGTTACTTTTTCAAATATATCTGATTTCTTGCTTCTTATTTTCAAAACTCATAAGTAGTACATTATTTTTCAGAATATATTTACATCGTCTTTTTTCATTTTCTTTATAATTATATATTAATACTACTACTTCAACAATCGTCTTGCCCTTCATCTTCTTCCCAAGCCATATGTAGCTCAGTAAGTTCCGTCATTATCTCATTCATTCTATCTGTTACTCTTTCTACTTCTTCCATAGGGAGAGATAGTTTATCTATATTTTCTAAGTGGTCGTATTCTCTGTTTAAATCTTTTACTTTATTCATGGGATTATATATAGTAAATAAAATTAACAATAACATCCATTATTTTCAGGTGCGACATTTATATCAGCAAACTTTTTTATCTTTTTACAGTTTTTACATCTAATTGTCCCGTATTCTTTATATGTTTTCATATTAATCTTTATCAAATATATTATTAACCTGTGCTTTTCTTCTATCCACTTCTTTCTCTATTAACTCGAAATATTCATAATTATTTTGTCTCAGAATATCATTTATTTTAAGTTTGTAGTGCATCTGATAAATATCAGCATCTTCATATTTTGGGAGTTCTTGTTCTATTTCGTGTCTGTTCATAATAAGTTTGTTATAAAATCTTCTAGCTTATTGTCTCTTATTGCTATTGCTTGTTCAAAAGTAATATACCTAACTCTATCATCAAAGTCTAAATTGTAAGTATCTCCAAACATTCCTTTTGATTGAAAATCTATTAATCCTCTAGCTATTGCTTCTATAAATTCTTTAGAGGTTATTTCTTGTATTAAATTTAACTCTATATTTCATTTTAACCTACAATCTAGTAGTAAGCTACAGGTATAAGTAAATAATCTTATTTCAGGATTCAATAAATCTCTTCTATATCAATTCTCAATAGCAAATTCTATATATCTTTCTATTTCTTTCATAATCTAACTATTAATCAATAATACTCTTTCTTTTATATTCCTTGTAAGTATTTGAACCTCAGCTATAGCCACCTCTCTTTCAAAAGGATGTTTACTATTTAATTTTCTCTCAGCATTTACTAGTTTATCTTGGTCAAATTCTAACATCTCTTGTTGAGTGTAAGAACCTCCTTGTAGTCCGTATTGTTGTAACATTATTTTCTATTATTAGCTAAAATATTATTTATCTCATCTTGTACTTGTTCAAGTGAACAGGTGATGATTCTATCTCTTTCCTCATAGGTTAAATTAACCTCTATACTCGGTCTATCTGGTTTTGAGAATCTAATTACTTTTTTATCTCATTCTCCATAAATCCAAGATTTCATATTTATCTAAAATAATCATATAAAATTTTCACTTGTATTTTTCCTTCATTATGCATTTGTATGCAGAAGTCTTGGAACTTTTCCGTATTCTTTACCTTATTCACATCACTATATAATTCTATGAATTCTGTTGCTCATGACATTACATATTGAGCCAGATTATTTACATAATGATTTACTTTATCTTGGTTGGTTGTTTTCATAATGCATTTCTTAAAATATTAATTTTACTTTGTCTTTTTATTAAACTTGAATTAGTAATTGAATTATTCATATTATATTCTTTTTGTTGTATTTCTACAAGTCTATCTAATTCTTCATTTATAGCCTCTTCACTAGGGTTATTTTTGATTCAATATTCATCCCATATGATTTTTCCTGATTTTTTTCTCATAATTACTTTTTTATTAAATTGTACTACATTGTTTATATACTTAGCTATAACTAATACCTAATCAAAATTAAAAGCCCACTGAAGGGCTTTAAATGCCTTTTAGTTAGCTTTGTGCGTATTTTTCGTATTATCTTCAATAAATTTAGGTATTTTCTTATTATCTCATCTTTTAAAGTTTTCTAGGAACTTTACAAACTTATTTCTAGAATATGCCATTCTTTGATATTTGTTTATAGTTAATCTAAGTTCATTATGTAGTTTATAACTATATTTTTCTTCAGATGCAATACTCATAGATAATCTTCTATTCTTTTCTGTTAATTCTTCATTGTCATCATTTAGTTCAGATCAAGAATTAAATAATATATAATTTCCCATTAATGATAATAAAGTTATAAGTGCTAGTGATATAATCAGTATATTTTCCATAATAATATTTTTAGTTAAATTAAATTAAGTTTTTTAAATTTCTTATAAAGTTCGATCGTTGCATTAACATCTCTTTTACAATATTCTATAATTTCACTCTCTTTACCTTCGTTATAATATTCCTGAACCATACTTCCATCAATTCACCCTTCTTTAGGAGAAGTTATTCATAAATGTCTACATACAAGATCTAGGCTCCCTGGAGATCAGAATACTCACATTTTGTATTCTTCTTGTAAATCAATAACATTCTTAATTTCCCGAGGCTTCTTACCTGAAACTTTCAGAGCAGATGGAACTTTTATTCCATAACTCAAAGCTCTTTTAATTATAAACGGTAGATCAAATCATTTTATATTGAATCCACAGATAGTATTATTTCATACTATTTTGAAGAATTCTCTGATTTGTTCTTCCTCAGTTCATACCAAATTCCTAACAAAATTCTCACCATCGGTCATCGTTCATGCACAGATAGTGAGAATTTTGGTAAACTCAGGCATGAATTTAACCTTTTCTCAATATCTTTCTATATCAGCTTTTATCTGTTTATCGCTTAAAGGTAAGTCAGTTACCGTTTGCTCTATTGTTTCTACATCTATAAAAAGTATCATGATTAGTATTTATTTATTAAAAAGGATCTTTGTTTACTTTAGGAGTTGCTAGGTTTAATGAATCTTTTAATACATCCCATCCAGCTTTGAATACAAGTAGTTGAGTCTCCGCTTTAGCAATATCTGCTTGGAGTTCTTCTCTTGTTACAGTGAGTTGGAATACTTGATTTTCATATTCGTATATATCTGGATTGTACATATAAAATGTTAATTCTTCGAGATCTTCCATTACTAGGAAATAATTCACGACTTGCCAGTAATATTTCTTAGCATCTTTATGTTTTACTTTAAATATATCAGAAAATGTTTTACATCCCATATACCTTAGCATAACTTTTGCACCTAAACATTTAACTTCTATTGCTTCAGTATAAAGTCATGTATCTTCATTTAAGATAATCCCATCTGGAGAGAGAATGTGCCAGTCGTTTCTAATAATAAGTCACACTTCCTCAACTTTCTTCCCAGTTTCTTCTTCAAATCTTGCTATAGCTGGTCATTCTAGATCATTTCATCTTTGCATTGCTGCTGTTTTGAAAGTCTCTTCTATAGGAGAAATAGTCTCAGATATTAGTTCATACATCAAAGTTAATTGAGCTACAGGAGTTCCCATAACATCTCATAATTTAGTCCCTGATATTTTACCAGCTCTCTCTTTTAACCATTCTTTAGTGCCTTGGACTAGGTCTTTTAATATTTTCATTTTCCTTTTATTTACTCAAATACAAATTCACTTACTTTTTTATAAAGAACCATTTTACCGTCCTCTTTAAGCTCTATGTCAAATTTACCTTCATGGCTTTTTTTCCATACATTATACTCAGCTACTTTTTTCTGATATTCTTCAGATTCTTGTTCTTTTTTTATACGAGCTTTTTCTTTTTCTTCTTTAACAAATTCAGCCTGGTCAGCAAATTCTTTATCAGATTTTCTTTTATTTTCAGCATTAGCTTTAGCAGTTGCTTCTTTTTGAAGTTTTTCTTTAGCATCATTTGCTTTTTTAAGTTCAGCATCAGCTTTATCTTGTTTTACTTTGGCTTCAGCTCTTTCTTTTTCTAATTCATATTTTCTTTTAGCATCAATTTTGTCTTGTTTTGCTTTTGCTTCAGCTGCATCTTTTTTAAGTTTAGCATTTTCTTTAGCTACTTTTTTCTTTTCTTCTTCATCAACTTTTTCTTTAGCAATTCTGTCATCTTCTAATTTTTTAGCTTGAGCTTGTTTTGCTTCGAATGCTGATTTACACCCTATTAGGAAATTATCAAAGACAGCTTCTTGCATTTCTCCTAGATTCAAAGCTTCAAAACCCTGAACTTCATATGGGAGTAATAATTGCTCCCTACTAATCTGGAGTCCATATTTTCTCTTAACTTCTTGATTTTCGAAATGTTTAACAATTTTATCAAGTTCAACTTCTTTTTCTTTTACTACATCAACTATCATATTATGACATTTTTGTATAGCATTTCACTCTTGTATAATACCTTGTTTACTTGTATCTTTAATTTTCCCAGTACCTGTTCTAACTTTAGCTATATCTAGCTTTAATCTCTTAGCTTTCGCTACAGTAACTGGAGTTATTTCTTTCTCTGATTCCTTAATTACGTTGTTAATATCTTCAATATATGTCTTGAATTTATCAGCCATAGGTAAGAACGGTTTTTTAATATCTTCCATTCTATCAACAGTCAACTGGTATTGAGTTGCGTCGATATTTAATAGTTCTTTTGATGCCATACTTATTGTTCTAAATTAAAAAATACATTTGTATCATCAGGTAATCAGTTTATAACAGTTTTTTGAAATTCTTTCAACATCTCAGCTGTTACATCTAAAGTATAGATTTCTCAATCCAATATACTTACCTCTTCTTTTCTTTTTATATCTATTATTAAAGTTTTCATAAGTCTTTATTTTAACAAATTATTCTACCCCAATCCTTTCGAGATCAACCCCAGTAGGGAGAGAATCGTCGGGTGTGACGAATTCTCAGTTTTGTATATCTATGTTGTTCATAATATTATTCTCAATGAATAAATTTTTCTTCACAATGAGGACATTCTATAACCTCTCACTGAATTTTTAATTCTCTTCTTTCAACTTTATTATCTTTAACTATTATTTTCCATATATCATCAAATTCCTCTCAATTAGCTAAAAGTTCTCAATCTATTCAGAACTCTGGAAATTTTTCTGACATTAAATGAATAATTAATGCAATTTTCGTATCTAAATCATAAGTTTTTTCAGATCAATTCCATTGAATTCCATCTAATTCTTTAGTAACTTCTAGGTCCATCCGAGTTAAATTTCCTGCATTCCATTCTTCATGATCTCTTGCATCTTCTCATAAGATTGTATTTAGAAAGGCTAATCATTTTACTGTCATCCCTTCTTTAAATTTTAAAGTTCATTTGAACTCTGTTGAATATCACATAGGTTTATAGTTATTTATTAAAAGGGTGCACCTCATTTTTTAACGGCATCTGGAGCTTCTTGATCAGCATCCTCAAATACATCAGCAGCTTCTTCAATTGAGATATCAGCAGCTATTTCTGGAACTTCTACTTTTTTAACTTCTTCTATGAGAAATTCTTCTACT
>SDBT01008305.1_pt1 | contig 16969 bp, 29 predicted proteins | sample 2277101 | NCBI WGS metagenome assembly SDBT01 (sample SAMN10404973, study PRJNA504765) | marine sediment metagenome | isolation source: marine sediment core GS10_PC15, 103 cmbsf | place: Arctic Ocean: Southern Knipovich Ridge | collected 2010
AGCCTACCTGGACTTCGCTGGAGCGGGAGTATGCAGCTACAGCCCCTCGGTAGACCTGAGAAAGAGCTGCGAGGCGAAGGTCCGCATCAAGGGCGAGACCGCCGTCGACTTCTTCAACCTCCAACCGTATGCACGAGACACCACTGGCAGGGTGATCCTGTTCACGCGGAACGGCCCCAACATCCTCGCAGGCAAAGGCAGCCCCAAGGGATGGACTAACGGGATCGCGGACATTAGTATCTCCAATAACTGGGTCACGCTCTCATATCCACTAGGCGCCTCCACTAGCAATAAGGTCAAGGTAAACCAGACCACCGGATACTGGCACGCCGTAGGATGGAACCCCCTTGTGGCTGACTTTGACTGGGAGCACGTAGTACACCTGGGCTTTGAGTGGCCTCAGGGAGACAATGGATATGTCCTACTCGACGCCTGGAGCATCCCCAGCCTCGAGGCGCACGCGATCGCAGAGGACGTAGCAAGTCAGGCCGCAACCGCCTATGACCTGCGGATGGATACCGAGCTCCGAAAGGAGATAAAGTCTCAGTTAGAGCTTGAGGAATACGCTGCAGCGGTGGTTCTCGACAAGAAGGATCCGATCCAGAAATTCAAGGCTGTGGCCAGGGGACAGGTGGGTACCAAATACGCAGCGCAGTGGGTGCATGTCAACGTTCCTGACTCTGGGATCAACGACGTCGAGTACATCATAACTCTGCTCCACCACAAGGTGCATAAAAACAAGCTCACCCGAGGCTTCGATTTCCTGACAGAGTACGACCTGGTCGCCGAGATCGCCACCGGATACCGCGTGATCCTCGATGATAACCCCATGGAGGTCCTGATGGATAAGCTCCGCAGGGAGAACCGGGGCTTCAAGGGCGGGGTCGAGACCGACGATCTGCTTCTCGGAGACGTCATATCCGGGGGATTCACCAACACAACGAGAGGGGCCACCTTCCCGACTGATGCAGCGACAGGCGACATCCACTTCCTGACCACCGACCTTGTGGGTCCCCCAGTCTACTACGGAGACGAAGGGGTGAACTACAAGTACAATGAGACAACCACTCTCTGGACTAGAGAACCCATCGTCATGCACAGAGCTGTACAGCCCCCAGCGACAGGCGGCCTCATAGGGGATACCTGGCATGACACCGCCAACGATCTATCGTATGAATGCACATCCGAGGATCCCGATATATGGTCCCTGATCAACTTCGCGGCGACGAGCATCTCAGGGACACTAGACGCTGATCAGCTTAAGAAGGGCATACAGAAATTCGACAGCAGCGTCCTCGTAGAGGCGATCCAGATACTGGCCACAGCAGCTGTGACCCTCGCCATCGATGTCGATGACGGCACCGGGAAGGCCGAGATCACAGCGTCTGCAGGAACCCCCTTCTCAGACTTCACAGCCGGAGATAAACTGGTAATCCAGCACTGTGAGGATAGAGACCAGGACACGCTCGCGAGAACGGTGAATGCCGTCAACGGCGGCGGGAGCAGCATCACCCTCGACGACACCCTCGCAGGCGCCGACAATGCAGACGATGAGACGATGCAGGTCCTCGTCTCCGATGCAGTGAAATGGACGGGGGATACTCCAGCGGTTTGGTTCGCAGACGGCACAGATCAGAACATCGCGAATGGAGATGCTCAAGGCCTCGCTGCAGGAAACCACTGGGTGATATTCACCGTTGGCGGCGCCGTCAGCCTGACGAACACCTATGCCAATGCCGTAGGGAACTCAGTAGGCATCCTCGCTAGAGTGAGAATTAACTTCAGCTATGGCGCATTCGTTTTTCCCGTATTCACCCGGGATGGAAGTACAACGCTGGACTTCCTGGGCGCTGGGATAATAGACACTTTCATGCTCACAGGCAATGCGCTCATCGGGAAGATCATGAAGTCCTCAGATGGGGTCCAGTGGGCCGTTGGCGGCGATCCTGGAACCATCATGACGCGGGACGGCATACGCGGCAAGGGTCCTGGCGGAGCACTCATGGCTGAAATGAGGTCTTCAGACGGAACGATAAGAGCGGGTGCCGGGGCCGTAGTTCTAGATGACACAGGCATACACATCACATCTATCGATGACACGGACTACATCAGGTTCTATGTCGCAGCCGGGCAGAGAGGCCAAATCTATACAGATGACTTGGTGGGAGATGACGAGTTCAGAATAGAGGCACTTGTTGCTGACCTCATCTTAAAGTCGCAGGACAAGGACATCTATATCGATGCCGCAGACCGTCTCTTCTTAGACGGCGTAAACGGAGCATTCTTCGGATTCGATATTAACATTGCTGGAGTCGACATCATATCCAATGATGCATCTGGTGACATTAGAACAAGCACCGGAAATGTTCGACTACATTATTTTGATGATGCTAGGACCTGGTACTTCGACGGACTCAACTCTGGAGCCGGAGCTGGAGTAGCCGGCCCGAATATTCATATACGAGGAGATGCCGCGGACAGCGTACCCTCGATTCAATTCTATACACAGGTTGCTGCAATAGGCGACACCCTGGAGATGACTATCTTCGCAGATGGGTTGACCGCTGTAATAGGAGTGTGGCAGCCAGGTACGTCGTTCGCAATTCTCACATACGGAGATAATGTAGCCCCAGACTTGGCACTACATCTTGATATTGAGGCCGCTGCAGCAGCGTCAGGACTAGACCGTGCTGACATATCATTCGCGAATGCAGCGTGGTGGAGAATCTACAGCGACACTAAAGTCACTGAAGTATTCGCAATTAACGGAATAGACGGGAACGTATATGTGCATAATCACATACAGCCTCATGCGCCAAATCTACACTCAGTAGGAACTTCAGGTACACCCTTCCTGGGAATGAATACCAACTATCTGAGCCTGTTGTACATGCAACCATTGCTAGGAAATACAGAAATACTCATTCAGGATGATGGGGGTAATAGTCGTTTCTCCTTCACCGACCTAGAGAGTGGAAGCAGTGATTGGACATTTAAGCCAATAAATGACAATGTTGGCCTTCTAGGACTTGAGACACATGAATTCAGGGCGGGATTTATCCGCGTTATCAGCTCTGAATCCATTATTCAGGCGCTAACTATCGCCGCGACTACTATAATCACCACCTCTGACGTGATGGAAATAGTGGGACATGGTGGCGGGAATAATGTTAGTACCATCACTGGTGGAAGAGATGGACAGCGGATAACATTGATATTTAGAGACAACCTAGTCACTATGATTGATACACTGGCACCTGCAGCAGGAACACTTTCGCTGCTAGGTGGTGGCAACTGGAATCCAAATGCACAGGACACGCTAGAACTGGTATACGATAACACTTCATGGTACGAGATGACCCGATCAGCTAACTAAGTCGGGCCTCTGCGTCTGGGTTTTTGGCCTTGCATTTTCAGTGCATTGTTCGCATTGGTTACTTCTGTTCTCAGATCGGACATGCCTTGACCCATACCTGTTAGACTTCCACCTAAGGCGTTACATCTCAGAAATATGGCCTCCACCCTACGTGTGACGTCTATTATCACCTTATCTTTCACAGCGACAGCACTCTGAAGCTTCTTTAATCCCTCCGCTAGATCATCCCGCTCTATCTTCAGGGCCTCTATTTCCTTCTGCAGAGCTTCCACTTTTTTCTCATCCGTCATATTTTCATCCCCTCTCAGATAACAAGGGCGAGGGAGTTGATCCCTCGACTGAGATTATCATCGCGACGGTCCCAACAGTGTCAGTATACGCTTATACGATTCCATGATGACTATTGTTCTGTTGTACGACACAACCCAATCATGGTGCCACTCGACGTCTCCCGTGTACTCTCTATAATAATCATTGTCGATATACCATAGATGAATATCTCTAGCAACCCTAATGTCGGATAACGCCAGCTCAACATCCATTACGGACGGAGTATTAACATCGAACCACCAGTACGTGCAACCGATAGCAACCAACATTATAGCCACTACCAGCATCGACTTATGTTTATTTGTCATAATCATCCCCGATCCTCAAAGCACCTCAGACACTCAAACCCGATCATGCGGGCCTTTAACCAACACGACCGCATCGCCTTTCAGAGCCTCGATATGAGATGGACCGTCGAGCTCATAGACAAGCACAAACGTGATCTTCTCATCAGCACCGCTAAGTGCGCCGAGCAGCCGCGCCCAGATGCTTTCAGGCTTTTTCACATAGACTTCGACACCGAAGTGATACTCATAGGTCAAGAACTCCCCCCCACAGGCATCTCTCCTTTCCCATAATCAGGGTTGGCCTTTCTCCAGGCTGCAGACTGTTTCTTCTTACATTCAAGACAGAAGTTTTCTCTACCATATTTACGTCGTTTATCTTTCTTGAATTTCTGGAGATCCTCTTCAGCATGAGCCTCTAGGCCGCAGATACGACAAGTCCTTAAAGCCATAATTTACTGATAGGTTAACTAATATAAAAAAGGGGCGCATTGGGGCGCATACTTCATCAGTAATCAGAGCCCCACTGGAGTAGAGTAAAACCCCCCTAATAATCCTATAAAAAGCCAGACTCCTGAGGCGAAATCGGGAAACCATTACCCATAAGGAACCAAGATTTAGAGATAACTAAAAGGCAGATACGCCGTGAGGGTAGGGCGCAGGAAGGTTTTTTAAACAACTAAACCCCCTTTCCATGCGGATAAGGAATGTTCTTAACAAAGAAGCAAAAAAAGGTAATTGAGGCACAGCTACCCACACAGAGAAGCCAAGCACTCCCCCACGAACGACTGGATATGAACGAGTCCACCATCCACAGCTACAACACCCTGATCTTCCACAACTTCAAGCAGGCCATCGCGCTCATGGGCGATCCTGATGTTTTCGAGCTCTTCAAGGGGCGATTCAAGAAACACGAGGATGCAGTCTGGGAGAGCACCCGGCAGCTCCGCAACCTCATGAAAAAGGGGCTTACATGATACCCCTGCCTAACTCGGTGAAGCTGATTCAGGTGATCGCAATCATCGTCGTGGCCTTCGGGATCGGGTACTACACGGCCCATCATTGGGAGGACATCTAATGAGTGAACCTGTTCATTGCTCATGTGGAAAAGTATTCGATTGGGAGAATTGGGATCGGAAGACGATTCCTATCCCGAAGGGGGTACATGAATCAATGAGACACTTGGTTAAGGGTCACACGTTACTGAGGGATAAATCTCAGAGTCCGCTCGCGCGCGCCGTTGACGAACTGCTTGAAATCATCGAACGTCAACTGGCTCATCAGGAGAAGCAGGAGCAGACTAATTATTCCAGGGGATTCGTCAAAGGCATCAGGTGGACCAAGGACGAGATTATGAAGGTGTTTGAAAAATGAGTGAGCAGAAAGACATCTGGGTCAAGAAGGCTGAAAAATGGCTGTGGGATTCCTGTGGATATGCCCCTGATACCAGTGTTGAAGAAATCGCGGCTTGGATGGAGAAGGCTGAGGCATGGGATAGTTATTTGGAGGCCATCAAGAACACCGTTCCTCACGTTTCATTAGCCGATTATGAGGGTTTGGAGGACAAACTCGATGCGAGTAAAAAGGAGGGGCTGGAGCATCATGCCATCGCCGTTGAATACTATGAGAAACTCGAAGCCATCAAGACTCACTTTAAGTTCTTTCCTGTCTCAATTAAAAACATAAGCCAATGGATCAAACAAGGACGGAAGATTCTGGAGGGTGGCACATGAAACCAGGGGCAACCATCGACCTGTTCAACAAGTGTCCCCACTGCGAAGGAATGACCGTGATCATCTTCCGTAAAAAGGACGTCAAAGCGATTCGGAAAGCCTTCTCGCTTCCAACTCATGAGGTCGGTAAGTTCCTGGACCCCCGCACAGGCCACATAGCTCTGCGAAGAAAAGGGGTGAGCCCCAAGATTACGGAGCTTCTGCTGGAGATAAGCGCCCTCAAAAATACTATAGCCAAGTCAGAGGACGTCAAACGTTCCCCGGAGGATAAAACCTACTATCATAACAGTGGACCTTCTCACAGGTCTGTAGTACCGAACGCGCGCATGCGCAAGGAGATAGCTAGGCTCCTGAAGGCCCCGAAAACAGTCCAGAGTTCAGCCCCAACTGCGAAGAGGGAGGAACAAAAATGATTCCAATAAACCAAATTATAGAGGGCGATTGTCGAGATGTTTTGGAAACATTACCCGAAGAATGTATTAATCTAGTTTTGTTTGACCCCCCGTATAGTTCTGGGCAAGTTCACAAAACACATGCGGGAAGATATAATCAATATACGAGCGGGTCGTTAATTCCATTTGATGATTTATCAGAACGAGGATTCGCTCTTTTCATTAAGCCAATATTAAAGGAACTTTATAGAGTCCAAAAAATTGGGAGTCATTTTTATTGTTATTCAGATTGGAAACAACTTAGAAACCTGATGGATTTTATCGAGTTGGCAAGTTACAAACTTAATGGGGTTCTTGTCTGGGACAAACAAAGATTTGGAACGGGCAGACCATGGAGAAGTCAAATAGAGTTCATTATTCATGCTTCAAAAGGTAAGGCCCGAAAAGGAAACTTTCTAAATCATGCAAACATATTTAATGTAAAACGAACGGGGAAACTCTATGAGAAACCGATTGAGATTGCCTCCAAAATAATTGAGTGTGTTACGGATGAGGGCGACATAGTTCTTGACCCAATGTGTGGAAGCGGAAATAACTTGATAGCCGCGAAAAGCCTAAATAGAAATTACATTGGAATTGATTTATCTTTACAACCCAAACAAGCACAAATAAAAATTCAGAGTTCTACGCAACAGTGAAAACGGGGGAATAATAAATGAGATGTGATAGGTGTGGGATCACCGCTCCTGATTGGGTGAAACATGGAGAGGTTTTCTGTCCTCTTTGTGGTCAAGAAACCCCACAATTAAATGGAGAATCCGAAAAATGATTTGCCCAAATGCGTGTTATGCGATAAACCCTCAGAATGCCAAATATTGTTACAAATGTGGATATGAATTTACAGATGAGGAAAGATATGAGATGGTGCGGCTTATCCGAAAACATCAGAGTTCTGTATCAAGTCGGATATATACTGAGGAAGAGACATGATAACTGAGGGATATTTCGGACAAGCAAAAAACTACCCTGAAACAGACTGGCTTATTTGCATCGCTAGGAAATACCCGTGGTTCATCAAGAGAGACCGCATGGGTTATTTGCCCTCTCTCGCCCCCTCTGAGGAATTATTGGGGGATTGGAAAACAGGCGGACTTGGATGGGAAGCCTACGAAGGCAGATATAGAAGGGAGATAGAGGAATCAGCACAAGCCACATCTGATATTGCCTGGATTGGAATCAAAGATTGCCAGGGAGAAACGGTACGTCTTATGTGCTGGGAAAAGAATCCTCCCTGTCATCGATTCCTTCTTCTGGATATAATTCAGGGTTTAGCTACAACAGCAAACTTGGAGGAAATTTAATGGACTTCGACTACAACATAATGGGCGAAAAGGAGAAACCCGGAATCAAGGCCCTCTACGAAGCAGAACTTGAAACCGATAACAAACCTCACAGAGTACGCGCTAACATCGTCTACGAGTGCTCCGACTGCCCCCTCCCCACAAGTAGCAGAGACGTAAACCTAGGAGACAAAGGCGAAGGATTTTACACATGCCCCATCCTGAACAAAGAAGTATGGGGTGAAGGCCCCGAGTGCGACTACGCCGTCTTCCAAATGCTTGCTAGGGCACTACTGAACTATATCCGAGGCTAAACCATAATTTTTTATCTAACCTCCCCCTTTTTCATGATCACTATGGCGTAATGTCGCTGGAAGCTGAGGGTCTCTCTTAGGGAGGTAGTGGCCAAGTGCCGAAATCCGACCAACCCTCACGATACCAAAAAAAAGTTAGGCAATGATGGAGACTGGGGCCCCCCAGGGCTGCCCGAGAAGGCACGCGTGCGTCAGGGGATAAGTGCTAAGGTCGCTGGAGCCGTATCATGAGGAGGCCCCGTACCCGGGTCCCGGCGTTAGCACCGTTTTAGGGATCCCCCGGGGCATTCCACCTCATGTTTGACACCTAGATAAACAACCTCCCGCAGTAAATAAACGCCAAGCGCACACGGCGTACTGAATGGGCCCCTAAAACACCCCATAACACGGACACCCTGTATGTCCATAATGGGGGTTTCAGACACCTAGTAAACGAGGGCAGCATCGATGCGGCAAGAAGCCTGTCCATAAAACCCCCTAAGGACAAGTTTTAAGAACACTAAACACCTCCTTTCTCCGGTGCTAACATGAGAGACGAAAAAGCACACCAAGAGACAGACATCATCCCGATGGACATCCCCATGATGGACATCGAGGAACTGAAGAAACTAACCGCCTACGTCGCCGAAGTCAAGAAAGTTCTCATGAAAGAGAACCAGGACTACGTCATCGACCGAGGAAAACAATACACGGTGCGCTCAGGATTCGCCAAGCTACATCAAGGCTTCTTCCTGAGCGACGGAATCGCTGACGTCCGAAAGATTCTCCAGGACAAACCCACGGAGTACAAATTCACCCACTACATCAAGAGAAAGCCGATAGACGAGACGATCCAGACAATGGTCTACGGCTTCGAAGCATACGTCACGGTGATCAACGTATCAACTGGGAGACACGCCTCCGGAGAGGGCGCGTGCACAGTCGACGAGCTCCACATGACCCACAACATGACCCCGAAGTGGTACCATCGTTGCCTAGCGACCGCCAAGACACGAGCCTGGAATAGGGCCGTGAGCAACTACGTAGGCAGCGCAGAGGTGAGCGCTGAAGAGATCGGTCTACGCTACGAAGAGGAAGGGGAGCGCAAGAATGTCGAGAGTGAGCAGCGCGACTCCTTTCCTCTCCCTGAAGCTTTCGTCATTCCTGACTGGGAATTCGCGGAGTCTCTGAGAGCGGAGGGGTGGGTGAAACTGCCCGAGGCATTCAGCGCCTGGGTCGGCAACGCAGGACTCAGACCTGAGATGTTCAAGCTCGAGCAGGACCCCGCTAGGGCCGTCGTAAAGTGCGTCCCCTACCTAGGCGATAGCTTCGGAGACATAGCCAGGCTACTAGACAAGGCCGGATTCAAATGGAGACCCAAGGAGAAACGCTTCGTGCTTATGAAACCGGAGGGGGTAACCTAATGCAGCGATTGAAAACGCCTTTGAGAGTCTGTAGGATATGTGGCCTTGAAGCCAATACCCAGGCTGAACTTGAACCGTTTGTGAGAAACAGACCTAGCTCCTACGGATACGCCAATAGCTGTAAGAAGTGTCAACGCGAAGTATCGAAACAAACTAAGTGTAAAACAAACGAACTCATCAAAACATTCAGAGCAAGAATCCCTGATGGAATCATAAAATGCCATCTATGCGGTGAAGAAATAACAAAATTAGAGGGGCAAGACAGTGATTCGTTAGCCATTCATAGTCTCGATGAGGATCATGAGAACTGGAACCCCCCCAATAAAATGCCTGCCCATAATTCATGTCACTCAAGATACCATAACACAGGCAAGAAAAGCTACAGATGGAAGGGTGACGCCGCATCTGATAGTGCTAAAAACAGCCGGAAATGGTCAAGAAATCGGAGGAACATCGAGTGAAAGACTTCACTAACAAACAGATAGACGCAGGCCTCGAGCTCGCAGGTACCAACATCAACGAAGTCAAGGGATTATTCAAGGCATTCTTCCCAGAAGCTAGTGAAATCATCGAAAGCAAAAGGCCTCCATCAGCAAGTGTGCGAATCGCTGCTGTGACTCTTTGGTTCGGATTCAAGGCCGGAGTCATGGTAGGAGTCGACCGCAAATGAAACTAGACACGACGCAGCCAGGACTCAGCGCCCTCTTCTTCACCCACCAGGGCGCCCTACTCAGGAAGCTCTTCGAGGAAACGACACCCCGCTCACCCGGATTGGGCAGTCGTTATCTCTGGGAGTGGGTCAATGAATACCTCGAGGAGAAGGGACAAAAGAAGGTCAGCCGAGCAACCTGCATCAACGCGTTGATGGCACTCGTCGATGAAAAGATACTGACATACGACGAGGAGAGCTGCAAGGGAGGACATCGCCGACTCTTCAAGACAGCAATGACACCGGCCTACTTCGAGAGGCTCATAGAGAACATATTCACCAACAAGCTCAGGGAGATCTTCAGAGAGAGATGGTGGAGGACTGATCACTGATGAAAGACCTTGAATTCAGCCGATTCTCCCAATTCATCCGGGAGGTATCCAAACTGAAGATAACAGAGGGGTCCATAAGATTCGGCCCCACCTTTCTCTTCGATCCATCTATGCCCTCAGTAACGATAAAGAATGTGGGCCGGATGATCCCCCCAGAAACATTGAAGGCCATCCTGGAAGAGATGGATGCAGCCAAGCTACAGGGTGGCATAATGAACGGGGAGCTAGTATTCTACCCGGAGGGTAAACCAAAATGAACGCCGAAGAATTCGGACAGCTCAAGCAGAGCCTCATCGAGATCGTCCCAAGGAACAGCATCGCCGTCAACCTGCCAGGGAAACTGATACTGAGAGCTCCAAACGGCAGCTTCGTCAAGATCGGGCACATGGTGATGGACGCAGAGCTCCTCGAGCACGCCCCTCAGATGACCATCGACATGCTACACAACAAACTGCTGATCCAGTGGACGGACGACATCGACGCTGAAGTCTACGAGAACGTAGGTATGGAGATCATGGGAACAGTGAAATGGAATAATCCCAGGGCAGAGAAGGCCCTTGGCTGGATAGCCAGCCTATACAACATCCGGGAGGTATTGGGGGCCAGTTAGGGAGGGTGAAGAATGCCAACTGCAGGTAAACTATTCCTATACGTCGAGGACCTCGACTTCGAAGCGATCAATGAAAAACTCAGCGGCTGGAGTGAGACCTTCGATTATAATGATGGGCTCATCGAGACCGAGCTCATCACAGACATCGTCGAGACCCACCTCAGCGACGATGAGGTAACCGGCATACTCCGAACTGATGGTGTCGACCCAAAGAGCCACCGAACCGGGATGAAGGCAATCACATACACCGCCTCCTCCGAGTACATGTTCTTCGAGCAGGACGAAAGGAAATACGTTCTCATCATCGCCCCTAAGGTGACCGCCAACAACGTCGCCAACAAGCTCAGTCTGATTCTACACGATGAAGTAGGCGCCGTCACCGTCCCGAAGCTGAACCCCGTGAAACTCAGAGAGTTCTGCGAGGCCGGGATGGCGATCAAGGTGCTGCTATTCGACGAGATGGACATCCCCAACATGGAGAAGGCTACGCTCTACGGGACCAACATCACCCAGGTGAACCTCTACGGGAAATTCGTCGACTCAGGCCAGTACAGATACAGCGTCACCAAACTGAGCGAAGACGGCTACACAGTCGGCATCGTCAGAGACGGATCGATCTGCATCTTTAACACGGTAGATCAAGAGGGCTTTGTCGCCTTCGTCAAAGAACAAATCGTCCCCCTGGTGATATGACATGAGATACCCACAAAATCCGGATCGCCTAGCCGAGCCGGCCTGGATCTACACGGTCCCCTACGTCAAGATGGAGAAGAACTTCAAGGCACTCCTAGAGAAAGGATACAGCCGAGACCCCGCAGCATACGAGCAGGACAGCTGGATACTGGACAAGGCCAAGACCGAGGAGATGGAGGAGGTCGTCGGGGCGATGGAGAACTTCCTGATGACCCCATGCAAGGCCACCTTCATGAAGGCCATCGAGGAGATCGGCGACGTCCAGAATCTGATGGACTACCTCGCCGAGTTCGTGACCCGGGTCTACATCGACGGACTCATCGAGAAGGCTACCCTCAACGGCCTCGAGGTGGAGGCTGAGGCCTGATGGGGCTCGAGCAGGGAATTATCGCCGCTGTGGCCGTTATCGTTTTCTTGGTCCTTTTCGTCAACTGGCTGATCTGGAAGGATTCGCAGCGCATACGCCAAGCTGATCGAGACCTCAGGATATGGAAAGGGGAAACCATCGTGGGAATAGCCCTCGAAGACATCGAGGCCTATGTCCCGGTGGTCGTCTCCGAATCCACAACCCCAGGCGAGGCTCTCTTCATGCTCCCGGATGTCTTCAACCATGAGGGAGAGATCGACCCCAGCAAGGTCGTGTATCTCAAGAACCTCGAGGAGGCTAAAAGATGAAGCTGATCTCAAGGATTGATCTCGTCAAACGGGGTAAGGAACTCTACGGGGAAGATCCCCTCGCATGGGCGTTCAAATGTTGGAGCTGTGGAAACATTCAGTCGGGCAACTCGATCATAAAGATGTCGAAGGAGGGCATCAAATCTCTACGGCACGGCCTCATAAAGAAAGGACATCAGCTACGCCCTGAATCAGAATGTTACAGCCCTACCTGTAATTGGGTGGCCTATGGACTAATCCGTTCAGGGATACTCATGATTCAAGACCCCACGAAGCCCCATGACCTCAACACCTACACCAACTGTGCGAACATCTTCGCCTTCGCGGAGGTTGAGACCTAGATGCCGTCTGAGAAATTCGAGAGACCTGGAGCATGCAAGGCCCCGCTCACCGGGAGCGTCTGGCGCCAAGGCCACTCCATCAAGTGTGAGAGACGCGAGGCCTCTGCGGTTCGATACTGGAAGCCCAGCAAAGCGCGTTATCGTTACGCCAAATATTGGCCTGAGCAGTATGATGGGATCGACGCTGAGATTTTCGACTTCTGCTCATACTGTTCGTTTAGATCACAACCCTATAAATTGGAGGCTAGGGGCTGATGGATCGCCTAGACAGAGAGGCCATGCGAGAGCGGGTGAACCGACTATTCATGAAAACCGCAAACGCGGACGTGGAGAAATTCATGGAGTACAAACCTGTGCTCGATATTCTCTGGGAAGAGGAATTTATGGACGCCACACTCAGAATGGTTGAGCTCGCTGGGAAGATCCCCTATAGAAGCGCCAGAATCTCATTTATCCAGGGGATAATTCAGGCTCTCATCCATCCCTTCTGCGTCTTCGACGCTGCGGGGATGCTGCATATGCTCCTCGAGGACCTCACACGCCAGAAACCCCCCGTCCTAGTAGCCCTCCCCTTCAACAACCCGATTCCAACGATAGATGGTCGACCACGCCCGGGGGTGGCCTAAAATGCAGCTCAGAGAAAGCAAGGGGCGCATGTTCACATCGGTTGACTGGACAGCAACCTACTATCAGGGATGCGATCATGACTGTATCGTATGCTTCACAAAGTTTCTCCCATGGGGGCCGATAAACCACAAGCCCAAGCTACTGCAGACGAATGAACATCAGATCATCAAGGGAAAGAAGGGGGTTGTTTTCCTAAACTCGGCTCATGACAGCTTCGCAACCTGCATACCCGACGAATGGATCTTGGCCATGCTCCGGTGGATAGGACGTCAACACGAAGACCTCATAGTCTACCTCCAGAGTCAGAACGTGGAGAGAGCCCTTGAATTCCTGCCTCAGCTCAAGGAGATCCAGAACCACGTTATCATAGGCACCACCATCCAGACGGATAGTGAGCTGATCATCAAGAAAATGAGCAGAGCCCCCTCAATTCTCAGCCGCTATCAGGCTATACTCAAGTTCCGTCTCGATGGCTTCCGCGTTAGACTCAGCCTTGAGCCCCTCTTCAGGTTCAACTTAGCCAACATGGTAGCCATGGTCAGAGACATAAACCCTGAGCTCGTGGAGGTGGGCCTGGATAACTATGCTTACAGACACAAACTCGAAATACCCCAGCCTAGACTCGGCGCCTACCAGGTCCTCAAGATCAGACTACAGAATCATGGTATCAAGGTTATAGAGAAGGACAGCATCAAGAAATGGAGAAACAGGGAGGAAAGCAAATGACCACTCCGGAGTACCCTCCGACGGTCTGCCTGGACCTCGACGGAGTCCTCGCCAATTACTTAGGCTGGAAGGATGGCGAACTCGGAGAGGCCAACCCCGAGGCCGTAAAGCTCGCCCACATGCTCAGAGACGCCGACGTCAAGGTGATAGTTTTCACCTGCCGGACAAACAGAGCCTTCGAGGGAGACCATCACGCAATAGAGCAGAACATAATCTACTGGCTCGAGCAGCAAGGCCTCGGCTTCGTAGAGCTCCACACAGGATACGGGAAGCCCTTCGCCGGCGCCTACGTCGACGACAGAGCCGTCCACTTCCCCAAGAACGAGGGGAACGCCCGGGTCGCATTTGAGACGGCGATGAGACTCCTCGAGGAGGATCCCTTGGCCATTCTGGAGGACGCAGAATGACGATGATGAGTGCGAAACAGGTCATAGCTGGCCTGCGATCCAAAAACAAGGAACTTAAGGACCAACTCGAGGCCGTCAAGATACATATCGAGAAACTAAACAGAATCGACTTCTATGATCCCCCATTCGTTGAGGATTGGGATAAGTGGTGGGTGGAATACAAGGAGATTCTGGGGGCCGAGGAATGAGCGAGCCGCCCAATGAACCTGTGAAGGGCGACACTGATCTCGATTGGGCCGATGATAAGCCCATTGGAACCACCCTCGAGGCCATCGAAGAGGGTGACATTATCACTGTCGAACTCACGCCAGAATTTGCGACGCATCTTTACCACATGGATAGCCACGGCCTCAAGCGCCTACCCTTGGAGGATAAAAAATGAGCAGGCTCTACCCTGAGGCAAAGAAGAGGGGTAAAGCCCCGAATGGCCGCTGCTTCGACTGTGAGCAGCTAATCCTCGCAGACCGGAAACGGGCAGATCAACGGGATAGCTGGTGCATGGGCTACTCAAAGAACATCACAGAGGATGAGGTAATGGTTGAACGCTACTGCAGGAAGTTTGAGCCATGACCCGTCACTTTTACAGATGCACCGTGTGCAATAAGGCGGGATTGAAGAATAGACCCACCTGCCCGAGATGCGGGTCAGCCACAGACGTGACGCCCTACGAGGGATTCAGATGAAGACCGCCATGCAAGGCACAAGCCTAGACATCAGCCCCAGACAACAGGAGGGGAGACAACAATAGGTCGAAAACAATTAGAAGAAACAAAGAGGAAAATAAGTCTAGCTAAAAAAGGACAAACTCATACGCTTGAACATAGAAGACGAAATAGTGAAGCAAAAAAAGGAGCGAAGAACCCCAATTATGGAAAACCCCGCTCAGAACAAACCAAAAGAAAAATGAGACTATCAATGAAAGGAAGAAAACCTTGGAACACTGGAAGAAAAAGACCACCACGACCGGAAGAATGGAAACGAAAACTATCAGAAAATGCATGGTGTAGAGGAAAGGAAATGCCTCCTGAAACCCGAAAAAAGATAGGGGATGCTGTTAGAGATCACTTCAAAACAAATCCTCGACCAAGAGGTGAAAACCATCACTCATGGAGAGGCGGAAAGTCTCCCTATCCAACAGAATTTAATATAAAACTTAAACAAAAGATAAGGGAACGCGATAATTACACATGCCAAATATCTTCATGTGACAAACTAGGGAACCCCGTCCATCATATAGACTATGACAAAACCAACAATGAATCTAAGAATCTGATAACCCTGTGCAAATCCTGCCATTCACAAACAAACACAAAAAGAGAATACTGGTTTAACTACTTCAATAATTTAATTCAAAACGAGATGATTCAAATTGCAGCATAGAATGCAGGACACGAGCCTCGACGCGTACTTCCTTCAGTTACTCCCCAATCTCAGCGCGCGCCAGAAAGAGGTTCTTCAGTCTACATAATCAACCCTGCAATGGACCTAACGAACGCAGAGGTCGCCGACGATCTCGAATGGAGCATCAACAGAGTCACCGGACGAACCCAGGAGCTTCGAGGTGAAGGAAAACAGACCCCATTCAAACGCAATCCTCCGCTAGTCTGGACAGAAAGACGACCATGTCGAATAACGAAGAATATGGCTAGACCCATGATGTTGAACCCGTACTGGCACTCGGGAGGCTACAAGGTTGACTGATTACATCATTGACTTAGATACTCCACTTGCCAATAAGTTAGGATTCACTTCCGACAAATTCGGGGGCTATCTCTGGAAGAGTGGGAAATATATCGTTATCAGTTTCATAATCAGCCTCCAAGAGGGACAGGGAAACCTATCAAACCTATTCAAGACAATCGAATCTAAAGGATTCGGGATAAAGGTTCCAACACCATTCGACCGAATGAAGGCAATTATCATAGAAAAGGGATTCAAGAAAACAGAGGAATGGTTTGACGAGGCCGACTGTCCCGTTGAAATGTGGGTGAAAAATCCTGATTCACATAAAAACACGGAGGATCCATGATGGTGATCATCTTTTCAAGCCCCAAACCCCGAGAGAGACTCCTCGAGGGGAAACGAGTCTACACAGCCCGGAAGCGTCGACGCCTTCAATTCGTGAACTACAAGGGCTCAACCCTGGGAAGGGGAATCTTTGACTGGGCGAACGACGGCCGCACAAGGCCGAAGATCGCGGACGTCATCATCTTCGAGTGCGAATCAGGCCAACAGATCGAGGCTCAACACCTCCACATCTGGGCAGCCTGGAGCGGATTCAAGAACATCGAGGAATGGCTCGAGGAGCTCCAGCGCCTCAACGGAGGAAAAACGATCTCTCCCACTGACAAGTTCTGGCTCTACATGGTCCAGGAGCGAGCGTCATTTTTTAAACCCGGGAGCTCCAATATGGACGGTGCTAACGGATGATACCCCCACGAGATGCGGATAACTCCGTAATTAAACTAATTGAAAAAATGAAGTTATTATTGTATAATGAGAGTACCAACCTAGCAGAGCGAGTCGTAGCCGTGCAGAAGTTAGTTGCATTTCTTGAGACTATCCTCACGAGCCCCGCCACGACAGAGGTATTCTTCTATCTCCTCGAGCAGGGGGCAGCCACATCATGGCTGCTTCAGGTCGATTTAATGATGCCTGAGGGCACCGTCTTCAGGAC
>SDBT01008306.1_pt1 | contig 16969 bp, 14 predicted proteins | sample 2277101 | NCBI WGS metagenome assembly SDBT01 (sample SAMN10404973, study PRJNA504765) | marine sediment metagenome | isolation source: marine sediment core GS10_PC15, 103 cmbsf | place: Arctic Ocean: Southern Knipovich Ridge | collected 2010
TCGCGGGAAAAACAAAGCCAATTCAAACCCAATCTTAACATTTTCTTGACAAGTGTTGAGTAGTGCGAGGTTTATCCCGCACCAATTAGGCTGCTGCCGAAAATTGGTGCGGGGCTCTTTAAAAACTAAATACTGAACGCCAAATGACAGGCCGGATTCCTCTATAATGATCAATAAACAATTATCGATGATCAATTACAAAGGTCTTACCTGCCCTGAGCAAAGTCGAAGGGAATGGTAAACATATTTTGAAAGGGGAGATATCATTGAAAAGGGCGTAAGCTTCAGTCAAACTTAATTGCAGGGGATTGTTATTGAATTGCATTCCAGCCAGTTTCCTGCGAGCCTTACAAAATCCGCAAGATCCACATCGCAGTCACCGTCAATATCGCCGTCTAACTTTTCTATACATACAGGCGTATTTACAGTTACGCTTTGGATTATAACATCACTTACAGGTACATCGTCCATGCCCCCTTCACTTGTCGTCGGCAGAACAGCGATTGCATCGACAACAGTCATTCCGCTGATAACCTCGCCGAATACGCAATAACCAGCTGTATAATATGCCGTATTGTTCCCGTCGTAGACAACATTGCCGAAGTCAAGAAAAAGGTTATCGACGTGGTTTATGAAAAATTCAGATGTTGCAGTATGAGGGGGAACTAATCTTGCCATTGCAACAGTGCCGCGGAGATTTGAAAGCCAGTTTGTGCTTTCATTAATGATCATAGGCCCGGTCGTTTGTTGAACAAGGTTAGGATCAAATCCGCCGCCCTGGATCATAAAATCTTCTATTACCCGGTGAAAGATCAACCCGTCATAAAAACCGCTTTCGACATAATCGATGAAATTGGCAACTGTAACAGGGGCCTCATCGGCATAAAGCTCTAAAACAATACTGCCGTTGACAGCCCCGGAGATTTGCAGTGTAACCTGCGGATCCGCCCCGGACGAAACACCCGTAATAGCCGATAAAATCAGCAGAATAAAAAACCTTGCTTTCATTACCCAACTCCAACCTAAAATCCCATTATACCAATAATCGAAACAAATATCAAGATAATTTCCGCATAACTCTGTATTTTCTTGCTAAACTATCAAGGGAAATCTTTTGCAACTTTGCCCCGAATCTGCTAATTTGCTCTCGAATATCATTGAAAAGGAAAGTGTTGTGCTTACCAAATATTTCAACCTGACCGAAAGACAAACCAGCTTCAAAACCGAGTTCATCGCCGGCCTGACCACCTTCCTGACCATGTCCTACATCATCTTCACCAATCCTGCTATCCTCTCGGAGACCGGGATGGATAAAACGGCGCTTATCGCGGTTACCTGCATCGTCAGTGCCCTTGCTACTATAGCGGTAGGTTTTTTCGCCGATGCTCCCATCGCCATGGCCCCGGGAATGGGGCTCAACGCATTCTTCGCATACAGCCTCGTAATAAGCGGCAAGATTAATTGGGAGACAGCTTTGGGTGTTGTCTTTATTTCCGGCTTGTTCTTTTTGATACTTACTCTTCTCGGCTTGCGGAAAAAGCTCGTCGAAGCCATTCCCCAGTCACTTATCGCTGCGATCTCCGTCGGCATAGGCCTGTTTATCACTTTCAGCGGATTGAGAAATCTCGGTGTTATCGTTGCCAGTGAATCCACTTTCGTCCAGGCGGCGCCTCTGGGGCCCACCATTCTTATCGGCCTGGCCGGGCTGATGCTCATGATCTTCCTCAAGATGAAAGACGTTGTCGGCTCGCTTCTGATCGGAATCGTTTTTTCTTCTGTTCTTGCCGCTGTTTTCGGATATGTAAAACCGCCCGCTGAAATTGTTTCACTGCAGATCGATATTAAACAGATCGCTGGTAAGCTGGATATCCTGGCCGCGTGTAAATGGGGACTTTTCGGCAGCATATTCACCCTGATGTTCATCGACATGTTCGACAGCATAGGAACCCTTGTCGCTTGTTCACATATGGCCGGACGCAAGGATTCCGCAGGAAAGATCAGAGATATAGACCGGCTGCTTACCATCGATGCGATCGCCACTATGGCGGGCGCCCTTTTGGGGACTTCCACCACCACCGCCTATATGGAATCCGCCGCGGGGATCGAGCAGGGGGGCAAAACCGGACTTACTTCCGTGATCACCGGATCGTTTTTCCTCCTTGCCGTGGTCTTTGTGCCGCTGGTTGAGATCGTTCCGATGTATGCTACAGCTCCTGCTCTTATCATGGTCGGACTTTTTATGATGAAGGAAGTCCGCTCGATCGACTTTTCAGATTTGCAGCATGCCTTCCCGGCTTTTATAATAATGGTGATGATCGCCCTTAGTTACTCCATCAGCACGGGACTGGCCTTCGGCTTCATCGCTTATACGATCATAAAAACTGTTTCGGGAAATTTCAAAGACGTCAGGCTCACGATGTGGATCATCACTGCTTTGTCAGTGGTTTATTTCTGCGTCTAAAGGTTCTCCATCACCGCGGCGGTAAGGAGGCTCAGTAGTATCAGGTAATCCAGGTCCGCCGGGACATAGTGCTCATGTTTCGTGGAATTTTCTGCGTAAAGGATCCCGTAGCATTTCTTGGCCCTTAGAATTGGTGCGATTATCGCCGACCTTATTCCCTCCGCCGTCATCTCCCTCGGCAGTTGAGGAATGAGCATATATTTGCTCTTGTCTATCGCTTCGGCAACGTTCTGCTGACCGACTAAAGCCGCCAGGTCCACGGATTCACTCGTTATCTTTCTTCCCCCCTGTACCTCCATCGCACCCTGGGGCTCTCTGCGAAGCCCCACCCACACATCAAGAGCCGCGAACTGACCCAGAAGTATTTCCTGAAGTGACTTGTAAAGCTCTTTAAGGCTTGCCGCCTTGCAGATCTCACGGGCGGCTTTGGAAAAGTCTTTTGCTCTTTTTGAGGGCATCTTGATAGGAGCTGCGTTCTTCGGGCCTATCTGACGAATCTCTGCATGAACTTCATATTTTGCCGGCACAATTGTATCATCCATGTGAATGGATGACTCCGGGATATGTTCTTCTTGTTCGTCCTCCATTTCGATCCTGATGGAAAAATTGCTGATACGTATAAGGTCATTGTTGTTGATCTTGTTCTTGTGTACGGCCTCGCCGTTAAGAAATGTCTTATTCGCCGACTCCAGGTCCTCGATAAGCCAATTGCCCCCATCGTCTGTATAGATCACAGCATGCTGACGTGATACTCCTCTGTCGGGCAGAAAGATCTGGCAGCCTTGCTGTCTGCCGATGTAGATCGGCCCCTTCTTAAACTTCACCTCTTTAGAGGAGCCATCGCTTTGTTTGATAGATATTCTCACGGCCGTTCTCCCCGGAATAGCCTTAAAAACTATATTAGTATTATCCCTCGAAATCTCATCTTTGTTAAGCCTTTCTGAGGTGAATGGGGCAACTCCAACGATCTCAGGGGGTGAATTTTCTTGAAAAAGCTGACTTTGGACGATAAATTGTGTGTTCTCGGCAGAAATAACCGGCGAAAATGGCGTTTTGGCCGGAGGAGTGACCGAGTGGCTGAAGGTGGCGGTCTTGAAAACCGTTGTACCGCAAGGTACCGGGGGTTCGAATCCCTCCTCCTCCGTTTCTTTTAGGCCGTTGTCGATCAATGACGGCGGTGTTTTTGATACTGAAAATTGGCTTTGTTTTGGGTTTGAATAACATACCATTGGGTTCGTTTTGCATTTTTCCTATTAAATGACATCTCATACTCAGAACGCAGGTTTTATAAATTGGCTTTGTTTTGCATAAAAAGGTTTTCCTAAAATTGTCGAAAATCCTCATTTTTGGGCTAAAATCAAAGTTTGACCTCGAAAAAAATGGCTTTGAATGGCTTTGAAATGGCTTTGTTTTGCATTTTGGCGATTCTTTTTCGCGATCACGGCGTTTACGGCACAGGCCGAAATGCTCAGAGTACATATAGTACGACTCCGATTTTAGCGGTTTCTTTTCCCGGCTACTGCGTTTACGGCCGAGATTCAAATACTCACAGTATAACGATACAGATCCGTTTTGAATTCGGACTAGGCCTTGTATCCGAAAAAAGCACCACGCTAAAAATAAGATGATATTATAATTCATAAAATCAGTCCCTCTATACTTGCACATACCTGCGCGTTTTATCACAGCACCAACCTTGTTGGTGCTGGACAAGGGCAGTTAAGATCAACAACATGTCCCTCTACCCTTGCACATACCTGCGCGTTCTGTGCGAAAATCGGTGAAAAAAATTTTGGGAATTGACGTAAAGGCTTGTGGGGTAAGGAGATAATTTTTTTATTTTTTTTGGAAATAGCAAGATAGTGCATGCGCACTTTATGTTATTCGGATGTGGGGTGTCGGGTTTTCAGAAGGATTATTTCTTGAAAAAGACGCGGGATTTTTGGTATAATGAATTGCGAACTAGCATTTAGGTGGCTGTGGCCGTTCTCGCAATGGATTCGGCCTCAGCCTCCGTTTTTCCCCTCAGCTTCTTGAATAAACTTGTGCATAAATTCTTTTTGCATGGTCCTTACTTCTTTACGTTTGAGTTTGTGCTTTTTCTTTAGGTCTCGCCAGAAATTATACGGCCTGCCAGATTGTTTGAAGTTTTGACCACATTTAGGACAGCAAACATAATAACTTATTCGTTTTTCAACCTTAATTTTTCCTTTGATATTCATCAACCCGAAATAGTTACAGTTCGGACAGAACAACGAAATTCTCTTTTGCTGTTTTATTTTTTCCAATTTCATTTCAACAATTCCATCTTTCTCAATTCTCCTTTCAAAAACCTTTCACCGCACCATTTTATAAATCGCCGATTTAATTATTGTTTTTTTATGAGGGCCCTTGTCCACGGAATCTAGCATAATCTTCAAGCTTAATGCCGAGATTACAAAACTTTGCAGCTCCTTGTATTTCCGGAAATAGGCTCATATGATTAATATTCATCGCAGTTAAGACATGTAGGAAGGAGCAGCGGGTATCAGGAATATCTTTAATCTTAATTTTTATAAGCCAGGGATTGTCATGCTCCCAATTATTCTCGTTCATAAGTCCAGCTTCGTAAGTATCATCTAGAAGCGCTTCAATATCTTTGCCATTTGTTTCTATCGTGAATAGTCCTCTTTGATTAATAAGCCGAAGATGCTCTGAGGACATTGGGTCAAAATATTTTAATTGATAACCGTTTACTGGCTCTTCAAAAGCCTTCGCTACTTCTTTAACCTTCAAACCGAAAACAACTCTATGTTTGTTATCTTTTTCCTTATTATTTTCCTTTTCAAAGGCAAAAAAGGCTGCTATGAATGGTGAATAGCACCAATCAAGAAGAGGTGTAGCTAATCCGTAGTGTTGTCCCAATGCCCAAATATGATTTCTATTGAGTATTCCTTTATTAATCCAGTCTCCAAGGACTTTCACTATGTTATAAGAATTACCATTATTTAATTTGCTGGAGTTTTCTTTGAGACATTTTTCGTACGCCTCATCAGACTTTCCTAATAGAGATTTTAGCTCTCTTATAGATAAGTCAAAATCCTTTAGCTTGCCGCGACATGCGTAGGCAAATGAATTAAGGTGTCTATTTGAAATATCCTCACGTTTCTTTATTCTTTCTTTATCATTAAGTTCTTTTAAATCTTCTCTTTCATTAAATTCACGATCAAAAGATGACTCCAATTTCCATTTATTTAGTCTATGTCCTCGCCAGACATAATCCCTCAGCAACGGCTTGGATCTTGTTTTTTCGTATAGGTCAAATTCGTTGTTGAATAACTGACAGAAACCATTCCAAGTTTCAAGTTCGACTTCCCATAAATAAGACTCTTTTTTGATTCGATAGGGTTTGGAATTGTCATTTACCATTTCTTCCCATTTCAAAATATGTATTACCGTTGTTTTTAGGAGATGCTCGTCGGGGTGTGTGGTCAGTAAGTACAATCTACCAGCCCCCGGCGGGGGAGTCAAGGTTTTTAGCGGTTTGAACCCCCTACATTGCAGGGGGCTAAGGAGTAAGGAATCGCCTACGGCGATGGTATCCTGCGGGTCCCTCCGCTACGGTCGGGATGACAGGTGGTTTGGGTTAGTGATGCACAGGGTTGCGAATATGGGTGCCGGGGAAATGGAATATTTCTATTTAAACAGCAACCCCCTACAGTGCAGGGGGCTAAGTCGAAAGGAATCGCCATTAGCGATGCTATCCTGCGGGTCGCTCGCACCCTTTAGGGTGATAAGATTGGGCTCGGGATGACATGAAATTTCTTGTATTTATTCATTATTGCAGATAGGATAGTAGGGACGGGGTATTAAATTACGAATTACGAATGGAAACGAGTGAAAAAATGGGTACTACTGTAAAAGCGAAGCGTTTGCCGGTAATTAAAAAATCACAGCCGCAGATTCCTGTTATCGGGGTGTTCAGTCCGTGTGATCCTCGTATAGATCAGTCCAGCCGCACACGGGCCCAAAACATTGTATCAATGACAGCCGAGGCCATAAGCGGTTCTGTAACGCTTCCTGACAGTACTGCTGTTCTGGTTGTGTATTCTGATATCCTTATCGACAGCGAGGCGCAGGCAGACATCGTTGCCCAGCAGTTTAGAAAGGCCGGTGTTAACATCCTTGTGTGTGCTCCTGATACATGGGCGTTTCCGCAGTTAACAACGATTTCTCTTTTGCAGCAATTCCCAAAAGAAACACCTTTAAATATTACCTGTGGTAATAGCGGCCCGAAACCCGGTGTTGTATATGCACACGCCTTGGCAGGTGCTATAAGTCAGTACGGCAAACTGGTTTCGCTTAACGTCGGTAACTGGCCTGATACCGGAAGCAATCCCAAGATGAGCAAGCAGACAGCGACCAATCTGATAGACTGGTGCTATGCTGCGGTAACCGCTGTTGCGATACGCGGCAGGCGTGTGATGATATTCGGCCATGACTCAATGGGCATGGAGACGGCACTTGCTCATATTATCCCTACAAGAAACACTTTCGGCCTTGAGATAACCCGGTTGGATATGAAACTGCTTTCGGATATGCTCACCAAAAAAGCATACAAACAAAAAGAGCTTAAAGAACTAAGAGCCTGGATCGATAAACATGTCGGCAAACGCTTAGAGCTAAAGACCGAAGCAGACAGCGAAAGGTTCAATCAGTCTCTTGCAATGTATTTGATCAATAGAGAGTTAATGAAAGACCTTAATGCCATAGGCGGCGGGTTTATGAGCCAGCTCGAATGGGGCAGTGACTTAAGAGGTCTTCCATTGCCGGTTGCAGATTGCATGGAGTCCCTGTTTAACAGCACCTTTGATCATAATGGCCCAAAGGCTCCACTGCCTTATGCGACAGAAGCCGATGCACAAGGCTTATTAACAATGCTGTTTATGACGTATCTTAGCGGTGGTAATCCTCCGCTGTTTATGGACTTTAGAAAGGTATGGGAAGGCTGGGAGATCGAAGCTCTTGCAAAGAAGGTCGGCGTAAAGGTAAGCAAAAAAGCTGATTACATCACAAAAGGTCTTGTTGATGGAGACAACTCCGGTAGTGCATCATTTGATTGGGCTAATAAACCCGGTGCGACTTTAAAGCAGATAATGAGCAGAATAGAAATGCCTTTAGCTGATGCCGGATACTTCCCTGGCGGTGGAAATTCTGTTACGTTTATGACTCCTGCTGGTATCGAGGGTATTGCCGGCAGAATGGCCTTTAGTGCATTAAACAATAAGTTCAGTTTGATCTGGGATGAAGCTTATACAACTGAGGTTCCGCAAAAGCTTGGCAAGGCTATGTGTGATTTGACGACTCCGACCTGGCCGCACACGTTTGTTGTGCCGAAGTATGCAAGCATGACAGAGTACAAACAATACGCCCCAGCCAATCACTTCCACATGACCTGGGACCTGCCGGTCGCTCGTTTGCAGCACTGGATGGATCTGACGGGTGTTTCGAGTGTTACACCATGGTCTGCCAGGCCGAAATTTATCGAAGGTGTTGATCGGCCTTTGCCTTTGCTCCATTTAATTAGTGGTAAGAGTTAAAGATCAGATTTTATCATAGGAATAAAATGTCCCGGCGATGTTTGGCGCTATAAATGAATATGGAAAATATTGATTAAGGATACATGAGCAATGAAGCGGTACGGCAGTGTTATCGGTGTCAAAGCCGAAAAGCTCGGCGAGTATAAGAAACTGCATATGGCTGTCTGGCCGGAAGTTCTGGACATGATCAAGCAGTGCAATATTGAGAATTATTCGATCTATCTAAGAAAGCTGCCGGACGGAAAGTATTACCTGTTTAGCTACTTCGAATATTCCGGTGACGATTTTGATGCTGACATGGCGAAGATGGCTGCCGATCCGATGACTCAAAAATGGTGGGATGTATGCAATCCCTGCCAGGAGCCTCTTGCCAACAGGCCGGAAGGCCAGTGGTGGGCGGACATGGAAGAGGTATTTCACTGTGATTAAAGATTCCTTGTTGGAACAAATGCGAAGTTAATAGAAATCAGCAAGAAGATGATCCCAATTACTCCAACCCCTGTGGTGGGTGTCTGTTTGCACAGTACGGGCGCATTATTAGCAGCGAACTGTTATACTCCACAAGAATTAATTCGTTGCTGTTCCCAAAATCTTAACTCTATCGCACCATGACCTGGCCGGCATCGACTACTAAGGTCTGGCCGGTAATCATCCTGGATTTATCAGAAGCAAGGAAAACCACTGCATCGGCGATGTCCTGACCTTTGATCTCTTTGTTCAGGATCGTCTTGCTGACATAGTAAGGAATTACCTCTTCAGGCTTGATGCCATATTTCTTTGCGCAGATCTTAATATATTCCGGGTTCCATATTTTCGAACCTTCAAAGACATTGCCCGGACAAACACAGTTTACTCTTATGTTATGTTGGCCAAGTTCCACCGCCCATCCGCGTGCCATGTGAATTTCGCCCGCCTTCGTCGCATTGTAAGGCGTGTTATTCTTGCTGGCATCCAGACCCGACTTTGAGCTTAGATTAATTATGCTTCCTCCTGTCCCCTGGTCGATCATCAACCTTGCTGCGTGTTTTGCCATTAAAAAATACCCGGTCAGATTTACCTCTAACGCAAATCTCCACTTATCAACCGGCATATCCACGAGCGCGCCTGCAGGTGCAACGCCTGCTGCATTGACAAGGATGTTAAGGCTATCAAAGCTCTCTTTTACTGTTGCAAATGTTCTTTCAACGTCTGCCTCGTTAGTAACATCGCACAAAACATCCACTGTCGATATATCGGGCATTTCTTCTTTTATAATTTTGCATGTTTGCATCGCCTCTTCTTTGTTTATGTCCGCAATAGCAACATTTGCACCTGCCCTGGCAATGCCGATCGCGATACCTCTGCCCAATCCGCTGCCTGCACCGGTAATGATAGCAGTCTCGCCGTTTAGTTCTTTAGAAACTGATGTTTTTTCGCTCATTAGTTAATTCCTTGATACCTTATTCTCAATATTTTAAAAGTGTATCTTCTGCTTCCTTGGTCCACAGACCATCGACAAGTTTAGCTGCCACATCGGGCATTTTTTCGCTAAGTTCCTCAAGTCTTACAAGCCCTAACCCTTCAACGAAAGGATAGACAATGATCTTGCCCGGTACAAGCCTGTTCTCAACTGCACGGATACCATCGACAGCACCATCTAAGCCGCAAATTGCTGCTACCGATAGATTCGTATCAAGCCTGCCGCTTTCTACCTTAGCTAAAACAGTCTTCATATCCTCCAGTACTGATCCGCTTGTACCTATAAAGTAAAGGTTCTTTCGGATATAAGTATCAAGATCTATTGTACCACTGACTGAAGCAGGTATCCCGGCGAAAATATTAATAACCCCATTGACAGCACATGATTTTACAGCAGAAGCAACGATCTTTGGTACCGGTGCCATGATGACGGAATAATCAAAAGCAACATCAGGACTTGGCTTTGACGGATCGTAAGGTTCATATCCAACGCCGTTAGTTTTAGCAAGAGGCTCAGTGATAGCTGATAAAGCGTTTAGCCTCTCAGCATCAAGGTCACTGGCATAAACCGTAATATCTTCAACACCCTGACATATATTTCTTACTACATGCATAACGCCCATCGGACCACCGGCACCGATAACATTTATCTTGTCACCTTTTTTGATCTCGCCGGAATGCGGAATATACTGCATCGAATCAGCAGGGTCGCTATCAGTAGTTCCTATTATACGGATGCCGCCGTAATGTACTCTGCCGATCTGAGCCATAACATCAGAGCCGAACTTATCATTACAAAGAACAAAATTAATCAAACCTTTTGCAGCGATCTTCGGAAACAGACTTGCAGCTGTCGCAGCATCTGCACCGTAATAGATCACGTCGTCAAAAAACGCATCGCTTAGTTCCGAAACACTCTCTTGGCTTACAACACTAACACCGTTAATGGCAATTGGCTTTGCAACAAAGGTTATCTCACAAGGCTTGCCGAACCTGGCGATAAAGTCAGTGAACACCTTTTCGTCAATTTCCTTGTCAGCAACCACAAGCATCTTGCCGCCTGTCTTTAGCGACCTGCGCTCCTTAGCAGAATAAGAGTCCTCTACACACGCCCACGGCTCAACTAAAGCCACTGCAGAAGCAGACAACTCTTTGCTGGCTGGTATAAGCATCGAATCGCCTTCCGGCGAGGTAATGACTCTTTGGTCCATTAACACATACTGCTGCAGCGCTCCTTCAAAGTTATAACCGAAAGATGCATTGGAATTGGTATTCGGCAGCCAGCGGTAATCCGTCTGAACAAGGTAGCGAGCCCCAACTGTTATATCTGTTACCTTCTGGCCAATAGCACAAACAACCACCACCGTCTCATGCCCCGGAACCGTAGACTTATCACCGGGAACATAGCTTGGTATCTCATCTAAGATCGCGGTGTCGATCCCCGATTGAATGTTACCTTTGCGGGCATGTTCGGAAAACTGTTTTAGAAGTTTAAGGTCTGAAAAGCAAAGACCAACTGCTTCTATTTTACAAAGTATCTGATATGGCCCAGGCTTGTGTACAGTTTTCTTTGTGTTTAAAATCAGTTCATCAGGACCTGTTAACTGTACAGCTTTTTGTGTTTGGGGTATTTCAATATTCATCTTATTCTTTTAGTAATTTATCTTTCCTAAAATATGATCCGGTGTAATTTTTCTTTGGCCGTTGAGTTCACTTAACACCTCTTCTCTGAAAGGATCTAAATACTTTCCAAGTTTTTCATAAAAATCGTTTTTATCTGTAGCTTTTAAAAAGTTATTTTCGGCCCACTTACTTACATAACCAAGCCCTAACTGCTTTTGTAGTACAGAATGGGCATAAACGATATGAGCACCCTTTAAAAAGATAGCTGCCAATGGTTTTAGTTCTTCAGAATCAAAGTCATCAACAAATTTCAGGCCTGGGCTGTTCATTTCCGTCCCGACCACTACAGGTAAGTTCAGGCTTTCTGCAAGTTCGGCGATATGATTTAAATTAGCAAGTTTCTGATCCTTTATCCCCGGTGTAAAATTTCTTCCAGGTATAAGATTGACCGCTGCGACACCAGTGTTCATTGAGATATCAAGAAGCTTTTCAATTTCCTTTTCACCATCACTGAAACCGCCAAGCCAGGTAAGTGTCGGAATTCCACCAGCCTCAAGAATAAAACTGTTAGTCTGGGCCATGGTAGGAAAAGAGCCCTTATCAGGCTGAACATATCCAACGCCGCCTTGTTTCATGGTCTTTGCCCTGATAACAGCCTGAAGATCAACTCCTTCAGGAAGTTCGAAAAGATCCGTCCCAAGTTTTTCCTGCCAAAATGAAGCAAGTTTATCGTTATCGCTAAATACCGAATGTGCCTTTCTGGCATAAGCTAAACAGATATGTCTTTCGGTCGCATTGCCTGAAGGGGTTAAAGGAATTACATCTTCGTCATAATCCAAATCAGCAGGTTTCAGGAATTTATTTACACGGTCTACTAAGTCACGGTTTCTTTTTTCCGGTATCCGGCGTAATTTTTTTTTAAAACTCTTAACCTGATCCGGAACATCAATGCTTGTATGGCCTACACCCATATGATAAGTAATGCCCGGTTCTCCGGGCGATGTCATCTCCTTATCTGCAAATTCAGGGACAAAGACTCGAGTTTCCATGCCGACACAAGCTTTAAGGCCGATCAATTTTGCAGCGTCAAGAAATTCATCCTGCCCGTCAAAGACATCGAAATCGACAATGCCGGCAACAGCTAAACCTCTTTTTTTCGCAAGCCATGCGATCTTGCTCGGCGAATATCCGCATGCATTATAAGAATAGAAGCTGTGAATGTGTAGATTGATATCCGTGCCGGTCCTGGCAAATTCGATCTTTCCAGAGTTTGCCATCTGAAACAATTCGTTTAACGCTTCTTTTCTTTTAGAAGGATCAAAGCTGTCAAGCTGCAGCTCAAGTTCCTGTATCCTGTCGTCACTCATATTTTACCTGTTGATTACTGATTAAAAACATTGTCTATTTTTTTATATTGCGCATCCCATACTTTAGCATCCTGCGGCAAATAACTTTTCAGTTCGAAAGAATTTGCAATCACTTCCCTTGCTTGTTGTAGAGAATCTATTTGTCCTTTGGCAATTGCCTGCATAATTATATTACCGCTGGCTGTTGCTTCGATCGGGCCTGTGACAACTTTTTTGCTGGTTGCATTAGCAGCGAACTGGCATAACAGTTCGTTCTGTATTCCGCCGCCTACGATATGCAGAACATCAACGCTGCTGGAGGAAACTTCCTGAAGCTTTTCGATTACCCAACGATAATTTAAAGCAAGGCCCTCTAACACGGTCCGTATTATTTGCCCCTTGTCGTCGATCGCGGATTGGCCATTATCGACAAGATATTTGTTAATCCTTTCCGGCATACCGCCCGGCGCAAAGAAAGAGCTGTCATTTGGATCAATTAATGCTTTAAAAGGCTCAGCATCGGCGGCCATTTGTGTGATCCGGGAATATGAAAGGTCGTCTCCTTCGCTTTGCCATTGCCGTTTACATTCCTGAATGACCCAAAGACCCATGATATTTTTCAACAGACGGATCGTATTGGCAACACCGCCTTCATTGGTGAACTGGTACTTATAAGTTTCGTCGTTGATGGCGGCATTGGGAATTTCAAGCCCCATAATCGACCACGTTCCGCTGGACAGGTACGCCCAGTTTTTCTCGCTTGCCGGCACCGCGGCAACCGCACTTGCGGTATCGTGAGAACCTATGGCTATAATATCAATAGGTTTACAGCCGAATTCTTTTGCTAATTCGGCTTTTAGCTTGCCAACAACTGTACCCGGTGCAACCACTTTTGTCATAAGTTCCATCGGCAGTGTAAGTTTGTCGAATATCACTTCGGACCACTGCCCTGTTTTCATATCCATAAGCTGTGACGTACTCGCAAGGCTGTATTCGGCAAAAACTTCGCCACACAGATAATATGAAACCAGATCGGCTATAAAGATCAGCTTACTTGCTTTTTCTAAAAGCCCGCGCCGAGATGTTTTCGCTGCCAACAACTGGTATACTGTATTAAGCTGCATAAACTGTATGCCGGTGTTATCATAAACCTGACGTTTGCCCATGATCCCAAAGGCTTTATCCATCATCTCATCTGTTCTGCTGTCGCGATAGTGATACGGATTTTCGATGAGCTCACCATTTTCATCGATCAAACCGTAGTCAACACCCCAGCTATCGACACCGATACCACAAACTTGTCCGCCTGCAGCTTTAACGGCCTTGGCTATGCCGTCTTTGATATTGGAAAACAGCTTGTCAAAATCCCATCGCAGCGAACCATCCTGCTTGATAGGCCCGTTGCCAAAACGATGTATTTCTTCAAGTTCGAGCTTCTCGTTCGAAATAGTCCCCAGCATAACTCTGCCGCTCTCTGCACCTAAGTCAACTGCGATGTATTGTTTTGTATCAGCCATTTATTTTTCCCGGAAAAAGTATTCCTCCTAAAAATCGATTATCGCCTTAATAACACCGTCGCTATAATTTGCCACAAGATCAAATGCATCTTTGGTCTTATCAAAAGTAAAGTGATGCGTCGCCATAAAATCAACATCAATTTCCTTGTCATCTATCATATCAAGAGTTTCCTGCACACAATCTACCTGCCTTCTTACATTTTGAATACATATTTCCTTGCGGCGCATCCTGTCAATTACAAAAGATATTCTGTCAACTGCCGGTATGCCGATCAACATTAATTTCCCGCCCGGCCTTAAAAGCTCTATCGCCTCGTCAAGAGCTTCCTGCTGACCGCAGCATTCAAAAACAACATCAAGTCCGCTGGGTTTCAGGTTAGTGATATCGTCAACAATATTCTGTTTGTCAGGATTGCCCGCCCAGTCCGCGCCAACTTTCTTAGCAACTTCAACACGGTCGTCGATCTTGTCTGTGACATATATTTTGTCTGCACCTTGTGCCCTGGCTGGCAGCAAAACGCTCAAACCTATCGGCCCTGCTCCTAAGATGCCAACTTTGACGCCCTGCATAGGTATCGATTGCTTAACAGCATAAACCCCGATCGCAAGCGGCTCGGATATCACTGCCTGCTCGAACGTCATACTGTCCTTTATCTTAAAGCAGCATTCCTGAGGCATGACGATATATTCCGAAAGGCAGCCTTCTATCTGGCCGGGACAACCGAGGAATTTGAGCTTTCTGCAGGTGTGACCTCTGCCTGCCTTGCACTGGTCACAATCCCGGCAGGATATCGCAGGATCGATCGCAACGCGATTGCCGGGCTTTACATTCGTAACCGCAGGCCCGATCTTTTCTACAACGCCAGAACCTTCGTGGCCGACTGCAAAAGGATATTGCACAACCCGGCTGCCGATCTTGCCCGAAACATAGTAATGAACATCGCTGCCGCAAACGCCGACTTTCGCCATCCTGATAAGAACATCCGTATCGTTTTTAATGACGGGATCGGCAACCTCGCACATTTGCATTTGATCAATGCCGGTCAGCAACATTGCCTTCATTTTATGTGCTCCATTTTTGACAAATGAATTTATGCAATATCTTCTTCAAGGTAACGCTTTAAGCTGCAAAGGAATTGTGCAGATAAAGCACCGTCAACAACACGGTGATCGCTGCAAAGAGTTACTTTCATCATCGGTTTTACGCCTATCACTCCATCTATAGAGACAACTCCCTGCTTTAAACCACCTACTGCCAGGATCGCAGCTTCGGGCGGATTGATGATCGCGGTAAACTCATCTATACCGAACATACCAAGGTTCGATACGGTAAATGTTCCTTTACCGAGACCAACCAACTTGCCGCCTCTGGCCTGCTGAATGATTGATTTTGTCTCTGCTGCAAGCTGATGGAAGCCTAATTTATCGGCATTTAATACTACCGGCACAACAAGGCCGGTAGGCAACGCCGTTGCAACACCAATGTTAACATCTGCATGATACTTTATTCTATCCTCAAGCAACCTACTGTTAACAGCAGGATATTTTCTAAGTGCCAGCGCACAAGCCTTTACTATAAGATCGTTAACTGAAACTTTTTCGCTTTTTTCCTTGCCCTTATTATACTCACTGCGGAACTTCATCGCGTTTGTCATATCAATTGACATCGTAACATTAAAGTGCGGCGTATCGCGGAAACTTCTCTGCAAGTTGAGCCCAATAGCACGGCGCATCTTTGTTAATTGAACTTCTGTACCCGGCTGGGGCTGGCCAACTGCAGGTAAATGATCCTGCGTTGGTTTATTTTTGGCAAATTCTGTCACATCTTTTCCTGTTATCCTGCCATTGGGACCGGTGCCATTGACTAAATTCAGATCAACTGCCAATTCCTTTGCCAATCTTTTAGCATTTGGCGAAGCAAGCAACCTGCCGTTATGCAATAAGGCTCCGGAAGACTTTGAATCAGGGGAGTTCAATTCAACATCTTTCCGCGTAAAAGTGCTTTCTGCCTGTGTTTTTTCATCTGGTTGCGAATCGCCCTTATCTGCTTTAGCAGGTTCAGTTTCATCAGCAGCAACCTCTTCTCCTGCCTCGCCGATAAAGCCTACAACCTGGCCCACAGGAACCATATCATCGGCGCTTGCAAGCTGTTTAAGTAATACGCCATCGCCTATGGATTCTACTTCCATTACAGCTTTATCAGTCTCGATCTCAAGAACAAGCTCGCCTTTTTTTACAGTATCACCAACTGCTTTCGTCCACGCTACTATCCTTACTTCTTCGGTGGTCTGATCAGGTATCGGGATCTTTATTTCAATAGCCATACTATATAAACTCCTCAGGTTTTTTATCAGTTTATCAACACCGGCTTACTTGCCAAGCATAATAAGTACCTTATCACAAACTTTTTGAGCATTCGGCATAAATTCCGCCTCCAGTGTCGGCGACATAGGCGGAGGACATTCGTGCGAAGCGATCAATTCGATCGGTGCATTCAGATAATCAAACGCAAGCTTTTGTATCTCGAATACAATGTGCTCGCCATAGCATCCCTTACCCGGAGCCTGTGAAATAACCGCCGCATAATTTGTCTTTTTGACCGATTCTATTATAGTTTCCGTATCAAGCGGCACAAGACTTCTAATATCTATCACTTCAGCTGAGACTCCTTTTTCCGCCAGCAGCTCAGCAGCCTGCTGTGCGATCTTAGCCATATATGAATAAGCTAAAATCGTTACGTCAGATCCCTCTTTTCGGACAGCAGCTTTGCCGAATGGAACAAGGTGATCATCTTTAGGCACTACACCACGATCGCCATAGAGAAGTTGATGCTCAATGTATATTACCGGGTTGTCATCACGGATAGCAGTCTTTAACAAGCCCTTTGCATCAGCCGGAGTTGAAGGCGCGACGACTTTAAGTCCGGGGATCTGAGTCGCAATTGCTTCAAGACTTTGAGAGTGCTGGCCTGCATAACCTTTACCT
>SDBT01008307.1_pt1 | contig 16969 bp, 10 predicted proteins | sample 2277101 | NCBI WGS metagenome assembly SDBT01 (sample SAMN10404973, study PRJNA504765) | marine sediment metagenome | isolation source: marine sediment core GS10_PC15, 103 cmbsf | place: Arctic Ocean: Southern Knipovich Ridge | collected 2010
TATATACACTTTTATTACTTCAGAGTAGTATTTTTGGAAATATAAATCGTTGATTATTAGATGAATACGAAGTCCGAATTAATAGTTACATTATCGGTAGGATTGAACACCATTAAAAAATCCTTTTTCTTTTAAAGTTGGGTTTACGTGCATCATATAATCCAAATCACGTCCATCAGCCCGACGCAAATGGATGATGTCACTTTCCAAAATATCCCGGTACTTCTTGTACCAATCGACTACTCGTTTTACCATTATTCTAGTTGGTTCCGAGTCATATAAGCGTGGTCCCCTCAACGCTGATTGAACCCCCATTCCAATATTGCTAACAAGCATCATCTCATAGTGATCCAGATGTTCGTTGAGTGGCTCAATGGTTGCTGCAGCTCCTCCCCCATGGTATTGTGCAAGCGGAATAAAACTCCAGCGCATGGAGGGTGTACTTTCCCAAGTACCATCAAAAACATTTTGTCGGGTGTGAACCAATTGTTCCCGACGAGGTAACGACCAGTTGTTTTCACGATAACCAATTCCACATTGGTTTGAACCTGATAAGTAATAGTAGTCAGGAACTCGAAGATATACTCCTTTTGATTTACACCATTTGTAGAAATCGGTGATTATTTTCCACTGTTTATATTGCGAATCTCCCAAACCGTCGTGACCAGGGTGTTCTGTTGATGCACAAACATCACCCGGATAATTTCCGTCGTGTGTAAAGGTTTTAAATCCGGTTTCAGTAAACATTTTATACATTTTTCGGAAATATTCCTGGCCCCACTCACTTCCCAGACAGGGCGAATTTCCAAAGGTGGCAAATCCACCTCGTCTTCCTGTTTTGGGGTTGATCACATCATCCTTCTCACTCACGCTTCGCGATGCCAGCAATGAATAGGTTCCAATCTTAATACCTTTGCTATTACCATATTCAGCATATTTTTTCATTTGTTGATAATTTTCTTCGCTTTCATTTTCAGGATTGAATCCGCTCCCGAATGAAAAATTAACCATTTCATAGCCGACTTCAGCAGCTTGATCTACTCCATTGGTAAACTCTTCCCACCCGGATCGGGTAATGTGGAACATCATCGGGTTTTCAGTTATCCAGGGTGCAATAGTGCGATACATTTTCCTTAAAGCAAGTCCGTTTCGTTCCTTGTCATAGGAATCGTAAGGAAGCATAAAACTTCTGATGGATTCGAAGGTTTCCCCTGACCCTACCTGAAGATGGTACCCATAATTGGGGTAAATCTTCATGACATTGGGAATATCCTGTACCCATGATATTTGGGTTGTATAATCCTGATCAGCTTCCCAGTGAACCGTTTGGTTATTGGCAACTTTCACCCTGCCTGCTGAGAATGCATAATCCGTTTCAAAATGAATATTGGGTTTAACTTTAAGGTCATCCCTGTTACGGTAACCACCATAGGGATCATGATCAGTAATGCCCAGGTACTCCGAAATAATATGATCAAGTTGAATAGGACTTGCTGAATTATTATGAATTGTAATCCATTTAGATATTACAGGGATACCATCATACAATTCATAATTCACCGAAATAACAAGGTTTTTCAGGTCACTCAATTTTGACTTGATTTTATCAAGTTCCCTATTATCAAGTCTGCTGTAGGCCGCAAATTCATTCACCTTCAAACGTACCAGCTCCCCGGGAAATTGGTGATCTTCACCTTCTGCATTTTTCCCCAGTTTTCCAATTCTAACAGCGACAGGATCATATACAGGCTCTTCAAAATCAATCACCTCATACGTTTTCCAGATACCTTCTTTTGGTTTTGCCTCACATAACACATTATTGCCATCAATTCGTAATCGTAAAAACCAGGTTTTGCTGAAGTCAACGTTGTCTTTGCCTCCGGCACGGGAGTTTTCCCGTTTCCCATCAAAAACGGCAAATCGCCACGCACCACTATTTTTTACACCAGATTCATTCCCTGGCAACATATTAAATTTTATAGTCCGGTCTTTCCAAACCAATGCAATGCCCGGACCCCACATTCCACTTAAATCAGTTCCGGCATCTATGGACGTTTCCACCAAACCTACGCCGGCAGGTAATTTATATTCAGCATAAACGGCTGTATTGTTTGGTGTATAAATTTCACCAGGTTTCCCTTCATTTACAAAAGAACTTCTTTCATGGGTTGGACTTGTTCTTACATTCCATACCGAATTTAAGGAAGTAAAGTCATCGCGAAATATTTCTTTTCGGCCAATGTTACTGGCTTGTGACAAGGGCAATAAATCTTGTGAAGATAATTTCCCCAACTGATAATCCATCTGCAATTTAACTCCTTTGGGGGGCCATTCGGCATCTGGTTCATGGTGGCGTACTTCATTCCAATCCAACCTTTTTTCGGGCTGACCAACTTTAAATCCGGATAGCTTAAATGAAAGTGGATCGGCTTTTAATGAATCAATCCAGTCAGGGTACAAAAAAGCAAGATTTGGTTGTCCTGATAATCCACCTACATTGATGGTAAATCCGTTAACGGTTACTACTGCTTCAGGTTTTACCGCTCTTACCAGTTCCTGTTGATTCCCTAATATTTTTAAACTTGTGGTGGCTGCATTTGGCGTAAGCCTGAAAGTGCGTGAGATAATCCCATTGGAAAGGATTAACTCATTTTCATTTTCATTTTTGAAAACTTGCGCTTGTTCATTTGGTCGATTAACTAGCCAGTCATCTGGAAGTCCTTCAGTATAGACTTCATTGGCCAGGGGTAAATCATCTAGTACAGTCGTAATAGTTTGACCGTTTACAAAATGACTTATGAAAATAATGATAAGTACAAGAGAGATACCTTTTGACTTTGCTTTGACATGAACCATATCGTTTTCTTAAGAACTATTTTCACTTTTACAGCAGAAAGTTCAATATTGTCAAATCGGTGAATGTACTTGTGCTCTTCTTTTATTTGATTTTCACCAGATTTTTCCCCACCTCTTTAATTTGCTCCAAATGATACGGGAGAATTTCTCCTGTTGCATCTGCTACAACTTCAAGACATAAAACGCCTTCACGCTTTACAATCTTTTCCGCCATAGAGACGAGTTCAGCAGTCTCAAATTGTTGTCCTTTTCCTCCCCATTTTTCACCAAGATATGTGAAGAGGAACCATTGAACCCCATCCTCAACCCATCGGTCTGATGGAAACTCATCTATCGTCCGTTTCTCTCCTGAACTGTAATCACAGTAGGGAGTATTAACCTGAATTTTTCCGAAACCGTAATTATAGGTTACAATACTCTGTTTATTGCCTGCTTTTGCTGCCAGTGTGTGCGTGCTGATGTTATGTTTAAGTGACATATCCATCCGTGTGCTTCTGATTGAATTCCAGGAATATAACCCGTCAAACCACCACCCTTTGACTCCATCGCCATACCGAAGGCTCCATTCCCTGATCATATTTTCCAGGATAGGCTGGTTATACTGACTCGTGGCTGAATCATTTTTAAACGGATATCGGAATTTCTCACACACCATTTTATTACCAACGGGTGGATTGCTGGGCAGGTATAATATTAATGGAATATTGTGTTTTTCCAACGCCCCGATTAAATCCAGAGGCAGGTCTCGATTTGAGCACAACGCTCCAGGTTTAACGCCTACAATGCTGTCAAAAGTTGAGTTGGGAGAACAGTAATATCCGGAGTTCTGTCCCAGTGTAAACATCACCAAGCCAACTCCGGCTTCCTGTGCCTGGCCAGCAAACTTCTCAACATCAAAACTACTCACCGCATCATTCCACTCTTTTGCACCACCTTCAGGAACAATTACCGGTTTTAGATAGTGAACCATGATGCCAAATCCGGCATCCCGGAACCAATCTGTGTTGGGATTGCCCCTGTATTCGATAGGATTTGATGAAATTACAGAAGCGGTAATGATCTCATCACTTCCCTTTAATCTTAAGGTGATCTCACATTTAAGATATTTATCAACATAAGATGTCAATAGTACGATCTCATCTGTCCAGATACCCTGAAGCTTCTCCCATACACCATCAGGCGACGGGGAGATAAACCAGCTGTACTGCGTATCCTCCGCCTGATCAGGCAGATAACTCTTTATCCCTATCAGATTTTTTGCAAATAAGTCCCCTTCAAGGGATACGTTCTTTATCTCACCTGTCTGACATGACAATAGAAAACAAAAAGGTATGATTAGATACAAATGGAATTGTTTCATTCGGTTCATGTTTAAATGATTTATTCTTATCCTTTAATCATCCTGGTCATTTTCTGATGCCAGGTAATATCTTCCCACATCCCTTTAAACTGGGGATGGGTGAAATTTGAAGTACAAAGAAATTTGTAATTGGGATGTTTCAGGGCCAGATCAATAGATACCTCGGCTGCTTCCTTGACCCATTTCCAGTCTAACTCCGGATGGTCGTACCAGAAAATGGGTCCCCAGCCTTCAGTATTGCCACACGGGATTTGATGTTTTGCTGCCATATCTGAAATTGCTGTCAGACGATGATCCATCCACTCTATCAGAAACTCCTTGTTATCTTTCCAATGTGCTAACAGGTCGTTGTAGATTGAGCCAAGATCCAGCTTCTGATCACGGGCACTGATTTGTTCCAATCCGGGAATGGTTCCGTGATGGGCGAACCAGATATGGTAGTCGATGGCCGAAAACTGCGAAATATCTATATCGCTCAATGGCATGCCTGAATCGAGTGATGCGTAAAAGTCCAGCTGCGGAAAATCATCTCTAAGCGTTTTGATCAGACCGGTGATAAATTCGTTATAAAACAACTTCTGCAATTGATTGAATCCACCGGAACCATCAATATTACTCCTTTTGTTAAGGCCTTCCTTCAGCCAGTCATAGCCATGCCAGAACGGATATTCATTCAGCAGATCTATATAAATGACACTGTCAAGAAGCTCATGTTGATCAAGGAATGTGAGTGTTTCTTTCCATGCCCGAAGGAGTCCTCCCTCCTCAGAAAAAATTCCTTTTCTACCGGTACCATGTTCCATGAACCACGTTGCCAGACCTACACGGATCCCATACTTCTTGCATATGGGAAGAAACTCCAATAGTGCCTCACGGGGTCTGATGGTTGTTGTGAAGTCATTTCCCCAGAGGGAAGGAGTCCATCCGTCCTTAATGCACCTGTATTCTTCCACTATATTTCCATCAGAATCTGAAGCAACCAGTTGGGGCATGGCATCGATGCGTATGGCGTTGTAGCCTCTATCAACCAAACCCTCAAGTACCCTGTCCCAATTCTCAAATTCACCATACCTGTGATGGCGGAGTATCCAGCTAAAGTCCCACATGGCAATGGCCAGGGGCTTTTGCTGCAGACTTATGGGTACAAGGTCTGATTTGTCCTGATTTTCAAATGATCGATTACAGCTCATTGTTGCCGGAAACAAAATAGTTCCCGCTCCCAAGGCTGAACACTTGATAAAATCCCTTCGTTCCATCGTGTTTTTTAAAAGAATGATACTGCCCTATTAGACTTATATAACTGTTTCAAGCTAAATATTCTCTACTTCTTCAACCATTATTTGATAATTCTGGAATGTGCGTTCTGAAATATTTCGACCATAAGGGGCGGCTGATGGCATTAGTACAAATCCTCTGCCTTCACCCGATGTTCCATCAGCAATAGTTTGTTTAACCATTTCCCTGAACAAATTAGAGGGCATATTCTCAACATCATTAACCTCGATATTCCCAAAAAGCACTAACTGCTTTCCATAGTTGCTCCTCAAGTATTTTAATTCTACATCACCCTGTGGCGGAGGCTCAATCGGATCTATTGCATCTGCCCCCATGTTTATAATATTACTGAGCACATTCTTTATGCAACCATGAGAATGGATTCGGGCAAAACCACCATTGCTTTTAATCATCTCTACCATTGGGCCCGTATATTTTACCACGTAATCATCAAAGAAAGCAGAGGGGAGAAACGGTTCTGTGACATACTCCGGACCGTATATCCGCCACAACCTTCCGGGAAATTCTCTTGCTACTTTTTCAGTACGTTTATGGATATAGCGGGCATGTTTTTCTAATAGTCTATGACACAGATTTTGTTCAGTAAATGCAAAGATTGTGAATGTCTCCAATTGAAACAGAGAAGCTACTGCGCATACCGGGTCTTCGGTATCGACCATAACTATTCCACTGTCTCCTAGCTTTTTTTTTTCTTCTTCCATGTGAGTCAAATCAATAATTTCCTCAAATATTTCATCTGGAAGTTCAAGAAACAATTTTATATCGTCGGTACTCTTCAGCAAATATTCTATTGTCCATACAGTATCCACATGCTTATCTCGACGGGTGAGACTTGTTAGCTGTTTATCACCAATTTTATAGGTTTGTCGTGTAAAACGGCTATCATTTTCTTCCCATACTTTCTCGTTAAAAAATTGCTTTTTTATGCCCGTCCAAATCATTTGGATTTATTAAAAAACCTCCGATTTCATAAAAATTCACCGCATGACGATCTACCGCCTCTCCTTTGAGGGTTGCCATTAACCGTTCACGTCTAGTCATTTGTCTCATTGTCTGAAATGTTTTTTTATTATTCATTCTTTTGGATCACAATCAGGGTTCCCTTTCCACCTGGTATTTTTAATCTCTCCAGGGAAGCAGGTGATCGTGCATCCTGGAAACCGGGAATGAAAGAGATCAGGTATTTGCATCTGGATTTGTCATATCCCAATTGATCCCAGTCAATGCTTATTGAACTACGTTGATCATTTTTTCCCCAGTTGGCCACTGCAATGATGCATTCTTCAGGTCCTTTGTAAAGCGTGGCCTTCACCAGGTCATTGCTTGTTTTTACAGGATTTTCCGGGTCCCAGTAACCGATCATCTGTTTGTCCCTGATATGATACTGATCCCAGAATTTCCAGATCTCCGTGGGATCACCTCCCCAACCAGCCCGGTTGGTGATGCCATAAACCATTCCTCTCCATGGATTTCCTCCACCCTGAAGCATCTGGCCGGGCAACCCGAAAGGAATCCCCGAGACTTCTACCAGCCAGTGATCAGGCATCCGGTCGTAATCCCGGCCTTCACCAATCCAGACCAGGTCAAAATAAGGAAGCAAATCCATATAGAGATTCAGGCAATTTGTATAACCGGCCCACTGATTGAAATGGTTCCAGCTGTGCAGATCCATTCGTCCCTCAGGACGGTGACGGTCAATAATCTTCCGGGCTCTGCGGAGTGTAATTCTGTCAAGTGCCGAATCATCAATGTACACTCCGTCAATATCAAGGTTACGGACCATCCAGTTGAGTCCGCCAATATAAAAATTATTCAAACGGCTATCTGGGGTTGTGATCACTGACAGATCAAACGCACCCTTAAACTTCCCTTCTTCAATTGAATTGTACCATGCGGGAATATAATTTTCACGCAGATTTGTTTTCAACCATTCTGCCGGACCGTTCTTATTAATGATAGTACGGGTTTCATTTCCGGGTCCGGGAAATATCAATTCCCCATTAAGACTGTTAAAAGCCCAGAATTCAGGAAGATTCTTGGTTAATTCACGGGTGGTATAATACAATTTCAGCCGGATATCGTGCTTATGAGCATTCTTTACCAGTGCTTTAAGTTCTTCAGTATTTTCATCCAGGTAAGGATAATTAATAAAGGGGTAAATATCCTCTGCATGATGAATATTGAGGATGTTCGCACCGGCCTTTTCTGCCAGTTCCACTTTCTGAGATGCGACCCTCGTATCTCCTCCGTGGAAATAGCGATCTCCGTACTTGATCTCCTTATTGATGGTTTTGAATGGGGTGATCAGAAGTTCGAAATCGTAGTTCAGCACCACATCGGTTTTAAGTTTCCGTTGTCCCGAATAGGCACTTACCAGGACATCATGGTCCTTTTCATGCACATCCACCCCGCCTTTGCCTCCATTTCCCCATGAGGGTGGAAGATGCAAGGGTCCGAAAGAATAGTAGATATTAATCAGGGGTCGTACATAGTTTTCAGCTTTCCATTTGATGCGCAATCCTCCGTTTACATCTCCTAGCCAAAGCATGTCCTGGTTTTTGGTGGTATCCCATTTCCATTCCCATTGGGAAGCCCTGAAACCTCCTTCATGGTTCAGACCCATCATGTATTTCGCTTTATCCTTTTTCACAGGAATTTCAAGACGGATATCCTTAACCTTGATGGTCTCTTTTGATCGCAGCGTAAGCTGATAATCAAGATATCCTTCATACTCCATACTGCCGGAACAGATCAGCTCACATTCATCACAATAATTAGTGACCTGCCAGGATATATGAGACGGCGATTGATCCGTAAATTCAAGTTTCCCTGGTTCAAATTGTAAAATCTCTCCGTTTTCTTTTTCAATGATAAACCGAAAAGGGTGACTGGTAATAGCTTCTCCATCAGGTACAAGGAACTGGTTCGAAGGTTCGAAAAAACTGGAAATTTCAGCCGGCAGACCCGAAGGAGCAATAGTGACCGATCTTCCCAGGATCTTAATCTGGTTCCCCTCCCGCTCGATCTCTTTGTATCCCCTGGTGATCCTGTCATCCATACCCATGGTTGTGTTCAGCCATGCCATGCGGGACAATCTTTCCCCTTCATTGTAACCATGATTGGCAACTTTATTGCCATGAACCTCCAGTTGAATTGGGATCGATTGCATATCCCCCTCAGAAACAGTGTAAACCCTGCCCTGGTAACTCCCTTCCTTTACATCTGTCAGATCGATCCCTATCCACAATGACTGTACTCGTCCTGAAGGAATATTCACATTTTTTGAAAATGGATTTCCCTGCCCGTCGATGCCCCCTTCATTAAAACAGGTCATCTTTCCTGCAGGGATGCTGATGCCATCCTCTCTCTTTAAATCGGAAAACAGGACATTGATATCATGAATTGGTTCTTTGAAAGCCCAAATCCCTATCTGGTATACGTAATACTCCCCTGGTTGAGCAGTCAATTTATAAGTGGTTTCGGAATAATCCTCAGTTAGCCAGTTTGTTTTAAGGGAATCATACCACTGGATCGGTTGCTCCCGGGTCTCAGGGAAAATATGAAAAGGAAGATTATCCAACCGGTCTGAGAACGTTTTTGCTCCTTCGGAAGTGGAGATATAGCTGCATCCTGAATCCTGACCTCTTAGCGATAGGTCCGGGATCACAAACAGAATTGCCAACAGGATCACCAACAGTTTTACCAGGTTTACAAATGCAAGAGGTTTCAAGTTTTTCACCATTTTCTGAGGTTTAGATAGTTATTGCGAGATCCTGATCCTGTGAAACAGTGTCATTCAATAACCACAATGGAATATATCTCTAATTTCGGAATTTTAATGGAAATCGAACCGTCCTCCGATGCATTCCAGTCTAAATCCTGATTTTCAGGCATAAGCTTCACTGATGAAGGTGGTGTATCCACCTCCATCCCTGGTGATTGTGATAATCAAAAAACAGTTTTCTAAAAGTCCGGTCGTGCCAGTTAGCACTCGTTTTCTCAAGGGCCTGAGCTTTCAAAGACAATTGACTTCCCAATGATGCAATGATTTATAACATTAGCAGCTGGATTGGAAACTTATTGAAATTAATTCTTGTTTGCATTTTATTGGCTTAGATAGTTTGCAATTAAATATCTAATTTCGGAAATCTGATGGAATTAACACCGTCATTCAATGCAATCAAGGTTAAATGATGAAACCTTCAATAACAGTAGTGGTTCAAGCGACCATATTAGTTTCAGTGTCACTTCTTCTTGGTTCGTGTAGTTTCAGAGAGAATGAGAAACCCAACATCATCTTTATTCTTGCCGATGATATGAGCTATTATGACCTGAGCGGTCTCGGTCAGAAACAGTTTTCAACACCCCATATAGACCAATTGATGGAGCAGGGACTCTTTTTTACTGAGTCGTATGCCGGATCTCCGGAATGTGCTCCCAGCAGGGCCAGCCTTTTGACTGGCTATCACATGGGACACTGCCGGATCCGCAATAACAGGTCTGTCAGAAAACAGGATCATTTGCTTGACGCCGATATCACTGTGGCTGAAATGCTTAAATCGGCAGGTTACACCACCGGAATGGTGGGGAAATGGGGAAACGGCCTTCCGGGTACCGAGGGCACACCGGACAAACAGGGATTCGATTATTCATTTGGTTTTTATGACCAATTAAGGGCCCATGGTTATTATCCACACTATCTGATGGAAAACGGAGAGGTAGTGGCAATTCCTGAAAATTACGGTTTTGATATGGAAAGGACTTACCAGCACACCAGATCGGCAGAGGGTTTACACACTTACGATACCAAGGGAATGCTTGTTCCCGATGGGATCAGGGATCCGTCCACGGCTATTAATTCCCAAAATTATATCCATCGGAAAGGATTAAAGTTTATCAGGGATCATCATTCAAGTCCATTTTTTCTCTATTATGCCACACAACTGCCACATGGCCCTTGCATCACACCTGACCTGGGAGAATTCAAAGAGAAACCATGGGATCAGAAGCATAAGGAGTGGGCTGCCATGATCGAGCATCTTGACGGGCATGTGGGAGAGATCATTGAAACCCTCAAAGAGATGGATATTCTTGATCGGACCGTTATATTTTTTGCCAGCGACAATGGATATTCGCACTGGGGATATTTTGGCCGGGAACGCTGGGAGAATGATTCCCTCTTTAATAACAAGGGTCCCTGGAGAGGGGGGAAATTCCTTCCCATGGATGGTGGAGTTCGTGTACCCTTTTTTGTGAACTGGCCCGGGAAAATTGCACCAGGGTCCTCTGATGAGCTAGTTGCCCTCTATGATTTCCCTGCAACAGCTTGCGAACTTGCAGGGATCGAAACGCCTCTTACAGATGGAAAGAGCCTCGTTCCTCTGATATTTGGAAAATCACAGGGTGAGGCTCTTCATCAATACCTCTACTGGGAGAATGGCTCCTTTGGGCCTCATTCACAGGCAACTCGGTTCCGGAACTGGTTTGCCTTCAGGGAACACCCTGAAAAGCCGCTCCAATTGTGGGATCTCTCCTCCGACATATCATGTATAAACGATGTGGCCGATTCAAATAAAAATATCATCGAAGAAGTACTGCAAATATTTAATGATAGCCATACGCCCAGTGAATGGTATGTCAATCCGGGGGAATCGAAGGAGCTCATTGAACGGAAAAGGATGAAAGCAGAAAGAGCAGGTACGATCCAGGAACCGGTGAGGGCCAATTCCCGAACTCCCGATTAAGTTTAGTTTGTTCTTAACGGATTCTCTTTTGATTATATCAAGGAAGTCGAGACCGCCCTAACAAAATAACCTCTCACCAAAATATGGCATAGAGGGCAGCCAACACACCCATGATAACAATGGCCGATCCATTGAATACAGGTCCTGTTTTAAAAAGTCCTTTTTCAATCTCAATACCCTTGCCATGGTCCCCTTTCTTCCTGTTTTCAATCAGTGAGAAACCAATCAGAATTACACTCAGAATAAGGAAGCTGTAACCCACCCGGTTCATAAAGGGCATATCCGGGAATACCAGGTCAAACAATAACGAAAGTGGTATGGCGAATATGGCCACTAAAATAGCTGCATTGGCAGTGGCTTTTTTCCAAAACAAACCTGCCAGGAAAATAGCTACAATGCCAGGGGTAACATAACCAGTGAAGTCCTGAATAAACTGGAAAGCCTGGTCCAGGTTTCTTAACAACGGTGCAATGGCGACCGCAATGGTGAGTACCACCAGACTGGTAATCCTGCCCGTGCGGACCAGTATCTTCTCTGAAGCATTTTTATTGATCAGGGGTTTATAGAGATCCATGGTGAAAATGGTAGATGAACTGTTGGTCATGGAGCTCAGGGAAGAGACAATGGCGGCAATAAGGGCAGCAAATACCAATCCCTTAAATCCCGGACCTACAAAATTACTGAGCAACCATGGATAGGCGTCGTCAGCTTTCACAATATCTGCATGCAATACATAGGCTGCAATTCCGGGTACTACCACCAGGACAGGAAGCAATAGTTTAAGGAATCCTGCAAATACCACACCCCGCTGTGCTTCCTTCAGGCTTTTGGCTGCTAGCGCCCGCTGAATGATGTACTGGTTGCATCCAAAATAATAGAGATTGGCCATCCATATGCCCCCAAGTAAAACCCCAATGCCCGGCAGGTAAGTATACATGGGGTGGTCTTTGGCCAGGATCATATCAAACTTATCTGGGGCTTCCTTTATCATGTTACCAAATCCGGCTATCACTCCCTCTCCATTCCCAATTTCGGTCAGCACAAGAAAAGTTGTGATCAATCCACCGATCACAAGGAAAGTTACCTGCATCACATCTGTCCAGGCCACTGCTTTTAATCCTCCGTATACCGAGTAAACGGCAGAGAATAGTGCTAACCCCATCACAGCAGGTACCAATTCCACACCCAACACATTAACCAACACCAATGATCCCAGGTATAAAACAGAGGTAAGGTTGATAAAGACATAGACCAGCAACCAGAAAACGGCCAGACTGGTCCTCACCCGGTGATCGAACCGGATCTCCAGGAACTGAGGCATGGTATAGATCTTTGTCTTAAGAAAGATGGGGAGAAAATACTTGGCCACAATCAGAAGCCCAATTGCCCCGATCCATTCGTAAGTGGCAATGCCCAGACCGATAGCATACCCGGATCCCGACATACCTATGAATTGCTCAGCCGAGATATTAGAAGCAATCAGGGAGGCCCCCACAGCCCACCAGGGAAGTGACCGGCTGGCCAGGAAATAGTCCGATGAGGTCTCCTCGACACCCTTTTTTCTCCTGGAGACAAAAAGTCCCAAACCAATTACCAGAAAACAATAACCTGTAAAAACAACTAAATCGATGGTTGAAAGATCCATACTCAGCAGAAGTTACTTCACTTGAAACTTATTCGAAACCTCACTGGTGGTATTTGAACCACAACTTATAAGAATCAAACAGAAATAAAAGCAGGAAATGAGACGTATCATTGGATTTGGCTTTAGTGCAAACCCAAAGATAGGAACTTGGACTAAAAAAAGAGGGATTATTATCCCTCTTCAAATATGTTGCCAGACCTGATTAAGCATCTATATTTGCATACTTGGCATGCTTCTCGATGAACTCACGACGAGGTGGAACCTCATCGCCCATCAACATTGAGAAGATACGGTCAGCCTCTGCTCCACTGTCAATGGAGACCTGCCTGAGGGTACGATTCGCAGGGTTCATGGTCGTATCCCATAACTGTTCAGCATTCATCTCGCCCAGACCCTTGTATCGCTGTACATGGATTCCTGAGTCCTTACCTCCTCCTACTTCTTCAACGAAAGCTTCACGCTCCTCCTCACTCCAACAGTATTTCTCATTCTTGCCCTTCCTCACCAGATAAAGTGGTGGGGTGGCTATGTAGAGGTAGCCATTCTTGATAAGCTCGTTCATGTACCTAAAGAAAAAGGTCATAATTAGGGTGGAAATATGAGATCCATCAACATCCGCATCAGTCATGATAATAATCTTATGATAGCGTAGCCCGGAAAGATCGAGTGCTTTACTGTCCTCTTCGGTTCCCATCTTTACCCCCAGGGCAGTGAATATGTTCTTAATCTCTTCGTTCTCATAGATCTTGTACGCCATGGCTTTCTCTACATTCAAGATCTTTCCGCGAAGGGGCATAATGGCCTGGAAAGCTCTGTCTCTGCCCTGTTTGGCTGTACCTCCCGCGGAATCACCCTCCACCAGGTATATTTCTGTTAATGCAGGATCCTTTTCAGAACAGTCGGCCAGTTTACCAGGTAATCCCGCCCCTGAAAGCACATTCTTTCGCTGCACAAGCTCCCTGGCCTTTCTGGCGGCATGCCTGGCCTGCGCGGCAAGAATCACCTTCGATACAATCTGTCGGGCATCCTTGGGGTGCTCTTCCAGATAGTGTGACAGTTCAGAACTGATTGCCTGATCCACAATCCCCATGATATCTGAGTTCCCCAGCTTAGTTTTGGTCTGACCCTCGAACTGGGGTTCAGCCACTTTTATGGAGATAATCGCAGTAAGCCCCTCCCTGAAGTCATCCCCATTAATATCAAATTTGAGTTTGGCAAGCATACCTGACCTGTCAGCATAACTCTTTAGGGTGCGGGTAAGCCCCCTGCGGAAACCCGAAAGGTGCGTACCCCCTTCAATGGTGTTGATGTTGTTCACATAGGTATGAACATTCTCTGAAAAAGAGGTATTGTACTGAAGAGCAATCTCCACCGGAACTCCGTTCTTTTCTGTCACAATATGGACCGAATCTTCAATCAGTGTCTCCCGGGTTGCATCCAGAAAGGCAACAAACTCCTTTAATCCTTCCTCAGAGTAGAAATTGTCATGACGGAATCCGTTTCCATTGGTATGCCCATTCCCTTCTCCATTTTCCTCTCCATTCTCATTCCCATTCTCCTCCTTTTCACGCAAATCCTTAATATTCAAGCGAATACCTTTGTTTAGAAATGAAAGCTCCCTTAATCGTGAAGCGAGTATCTCATACTTATACTCGGTCATGGTGAAAATGGTGTCATCCGGCTTAAACGTCACAATGGTACCTGTCTTATCAGTTGTGCCCACTTCTTTGACTGGACCATCAGGTATCCCCAGTTGATAAGTTTGCACATAGATTTTTCCATCCCTGTGCACCTCAGCCTTTAAGGTCTCGGAAAGTCCATTCACTACAGAAACACCCACACCGTGCAACCCCCCTGAAACTTTGTAAGAATCCTTGTCAAATTTACCACCTGCATGAAGCACGGTCATGACCACCTCAAGGGCAGACTTCCCTTCCTTTTCATGAATATCAATTGGAATACCACGACCATCATCCACCACAGTAACAGAGTTGTCTTCATTAATGGTCACATCAATTTGACTGCAATACCCGGCAAGTGCTTCATCAATGGAGTTATCCACCACCTCGTAAACCAGGTGATGCAGACCTTTCTCACTCAGGTCGCCGATATACATTGCGGGTCTCTTGCGAACCGCTTCCAACCCCTCTAATACCTGTATGCTATCTGCAGAATAGTCATTTTTCATTTCTGCTCCGTTAGCATCCTTCAACTCTTCACTCATTATATTTTTCTTTATTCAATGGTTTCTACAATACTTATAAATCACTTGAAATGACGCTAAAAATCGTCAGTATTTTTTCTAAAAAATCTTTGCGTTTCTGTTCCCCGCGAAAAAACCGTTAAAGGCTTTCGTCCCTTCTATATTTTCAAATGGAAATGAAAATTCTAAACACTTAAATATCAATCTCTTAATATCCAACCTCAACCTCCTCAATGGTTCCGTCAAAAATAGCAAAAATAATTCACTTTTCAATGAGTTAACCCCCCTGAAAACCAGCTAAGTTATTAACAGAAATGGTGTGGGAAACCTGGCTAATTCTTTGTGCCAAATTCCAGCTTGTGGGTGACCTCCCTGATGACGCGGTTGGAAATTCATGGAGTTTCGATTTGGATTGGGATTGTTCTTAAAGATCCTCTCTGAAGAATTGCTCAAGGCCAACTACAAATTTTCCAATGCTGGGCATCTTCTGCGCCAATTCATGGGTGAAGTAGCGGAAATCCAGCTTGCTGATCACCGCATTGAGCCGGTCACGTTTCTTGGTATAATCATGTCCTACCAACTGATATGCAGCCTTCATATCAATGGCCGGATGGTCACGATCCTCCATATTCTCTATCCTTGGATTAAATCCAAGATGTTTTTCTATAAACTCAGGGGTCAATTTCCTGGAGACCTTTTTCAGATGTCTGTATTCACCCAAAAACCATGCTTCGGTCTCCATAATCGCCAGGTAAATATTTGTTCTCGCCTTCTTTTGAGGGAGTTTATGGTTCAATCCCCTGATCAGCTTTGGAACTTCCTCCCGGCTAAAATTAGGATATACATCCCTTAAACCAAGAATCATTGTATAGCCGTTAGAGATCAGTTTGTCTCGACGGGCCATCAAATATCCCTTCACATTGGTTTCACCACCACAATCATATATGAGTACATAAAAGTCAGTTTGCAGATCCACATGGGCGGCCCTCATTACCGTAAAAGACATTCTTACATTATGACCACCGGTGATCTTCACTGTCTGTATAGCGATCCTATTCCGGTCAAGCACAGCCTGTAACATCTGTCTAACCAGGATCTGTTCGGCAAGTCCTTCAACGAAAATGGCCAGCTTCTTCATTCAGCCGTATCCCCTCCTTCATCTTCATCAACAACCTCATCTTCATCAACTTTTTCATCCTCATCGACAACTTCATCTTCATCAGCTACTTCATCCTGTAATCCGGATCTGAAGAACTCGCTGGCATAAAAATCAAAATTATTGAGACCGGTAAATTTAAACTCCTCGAAAATTTCCCTTGAGTTATCATAATTGTACAGGCTGATCTTGTTCCCCTCCCTCATAATTACTGCCCAGTTTTCAATTTCCACGGCATTCATAATGAACGAATCATTGGTGGACATGATCAACTGGATCCCGGATTCCTTGGTTTTTTCAATTAACAACTGCACAAGCTGTTTGGCCCGGCCAAAATCGAGTCCTTCACCAATATCATCAATAATTACAAATCCCTTATGGCCCCGCAGAATATAGTAATTAACCTGTATAAGTACAGAAAACGCTCTGAACATCCCCTGGGACATATCACGCTGGGTGACCTGCTTTTCTAATCCGGTCTCAGTCGTATAAACTGCATACCGATCCTGACTGGCATCGCTGAATCGTTCCGAGAAATGAATAACCCCAAAATCCTCCAGGGAGTAACCTAAATATTGCATATCCTTTAAAACCAGCTCCCTGAATTCCGGGTACTCCTCCATGGCAATGGTTATCACGGGTACCAGGGAGTTGTTGGTAATGCTCCAATCCATCTCTTTTACGTCAAAGGCTGCCTTCAGGGCATACC